>ERZ831979.2595-NODE-2595-length-11931-cov-3.475413_pt1 | contig 11931 bp, 7 predicted proteins | sample MGYA00519952_ERZ831979 | MGnify/ENA primary metagenome ERZ831979 (study PRJEB31850, sample SAMEA3708723) | human gut metagenome | biome: human gut; feature: human-associated habitat; material: faeces | place: China | collected 2014 ...
AAGGAAAGAAATAAAAAGGTTGGAGCTGCTGGATTTTCACCTGCGGATGTGATGTACTTGATTACTCCAGATCGTTTTGCAAATGCGGATCCATCTAATGACAATCTAGATGATGTGAAAATAGATCGTTCGAGAGGGGGAGCTCGCCATGGAGGTGATTTACGTGGTATTATTAATAAATTGGATTATATCCGTGATTTAGGCTTTACGACAATTTGGTTAAATCCTGTATTGGAAAATAGGATGCCGGGAGGTTCTTATCACGGATACGCTATTACTGATTTTTATCAGGTAGATCCTCGTTTTGGAACGAATGAAGAATATTGTGAATTGATAGATAAGGCCCACGAAAAAGGAATGAAAGTCGTGATGGATATGATTTTTAATCATTGCGGAAGCTCTCATTGGTGGTTAAAAGATTTTCCTTCCTCGGATTGGCTGAATAATCAAGACAACTTTGTTCAAACAAATCATTTTAAATGGACTCTTATGGATGTTCACGCTCCTCAGTCGGAGAGAGAGATCTTGGTAAATGGTTGGTTTGGTAGAGGTATGCCAGATTTAAATCAGAAAAATAGGCACTTAGCCCGATATTTGATTCAAAATAGCATTTGGTGGATTGAATACTCACGGATTGATGGTATCCGTCAAGATACACATCCATATGCAGATTATGATTTTATGGCAACTTGGTGTAAGGAGGTGGAAAATGAATATCCGGATTTCAATATTGTGGGAGAAGCTTGGTATCCAAGAGGGACTGCTTCGGCTTGGTGGCAAAGAGATTCTAAAATGAATGAATCTAATAGTAACTTAAAGACAGTGATGGATTTTGATTTGACCTTTACTTGCCAAAAAGCGTTTGGAGATGCATGTTCTAGCCGTGAAGGATTCGAAGCAGGGTTATTTAAAATTTATGAAGTTATCGCACAGGATTTTTTATTCCCGGATCCTAATAATGTACTAGTCTTTTTGGATAATCATGATTTAGGACGCTTTATGCAGAAAGGAGAATCTGATTTAAGAAGGTATAAACAGGCTATTGCTTTTTTATTAACAACTCGAGGGATTCCTCAGATTTATTATGGGACAGAGATATTGATGGCAGCAGACAAAGCGAATGGTGACGGGCTTCTCCGTTGTGACTATCCCGGCGGATGGCAAAGCGATCTGCGCAATTGTTTCCAAAACGCCAATCGCACTGCCCGGCAAAGAGAAGCATTTGACTATATGCAGAAACTACTGCAATGGAGAAGCCATCGCCAAAGGAACGCTAAAACATTTCGCTCCCAATAAAGGAATATATGCATACGAAAGAAAATATGGGAACAAATCGGTTACTGTATTCATGAATGGAAACGACAAGGAACAGAGTATTGATTTAACTCCTTATAAAGAAATATTGCCAAAGGCATCCGCCTTGGATGTATTGACGGGCACAAAGGTTGAATTAGGAAAAGAATTAACGCTCTCCGGCCGCGGAATATTGATTTTAGAGTTCTGATACAGTTCACTTTGATTTATATTTATCAGATATTGCAAATATACTAACTATATAGTAATCAGAGATATAATATTTATAACAAGACAAATGCATTTATATTTTTATTCTTGTGCAATCTTTGAATATACAAGATTCTTACATTTGCAATATCCGAAACAAAACAGAGTTAGGAAACTTGTTAGCTTATAATTTAATACCATAGTTATATGAAAATTAAAAAGAAACTTTCACTCATTGCATTCATTTGCATTTCATTCATAGCAAATGCACAGCAAAAACTTACATCACCGGATGGCAACCTGGAAATGATTTTCCACCTAAACGGAGAAGGTACCCCCATTTATGAACTGACTTATAAACAAAAGCCTGTCATCAAACCCAGTAAGCTGGGACTGGAACTGAAAAAAGAAGATGCCGATGCTAAGACAGACTTTGAGTGGACAGCCCGTAAAGATGCCGACAAACTTGATTCTAAAACAAACCTATATAATGGATTTGAACTGAAGGATGCCCAAACTTCTACTTTTGACGAAACTTGGCAACCGGTATGGGGAGAGGAAAAAGAAATTCGCAATCATTACAATGAGTTGGCAGTAACCCTGAACCAACCGGCAAACGATAGATATATCATCATACGTTTCCGCCTTTTCAATGACGGACTGGGCTTCCGCTACGAATTCCCCCAGCAGAAGAACCTGAATTATTTTGTTATCAAAGAAGAACATTCACAATTCGGTATGGCGGGAGACCATACTGCCTATTGGATTCCCGGAGATTATGATACGCAGGAATACGACTATACCGTTTCCCGTTTGTCAGAAATCAGAGGTTTGATGAAGACAGCCATTACCCCCAACTCTTCACAAACTCCGTTCTCGCCTACAGGCGTTCAGACGGCTTTGATGATGAAGACGAATGACGGACTGTATATCAATCTCCATGAGGCTGCATTAATCGATTATGCCTGTATGCATCTGAATCTGGATGATAAGAACATGGTATTCGAATCATGGCTGACCCCTGACGCACAAGGTGACAAAGGATATATGCAAACACCTTGTTCTTCACCGTGGCGCACCGTCATCGTGAGTGATGACGCACGCAATATCCTTGCTTCACGCATTACTTTAAACTTGAATGAACCTTGCAAAATTGAAGATACATCATGGATTAAACCGGGGAAATATATCGGAGTTTGGTGGGATATGATTACCGGCAAAGGCTCTTGGGCTTACACAGACGAACTTTCCAGCGTGAAATTGGGAGAAACCGATTATTCTAAAACCAAACCTAACGGAAAGCATTCTGCAAACACAGCTAATGTGAAACGATACATTGATTTTGCGGCTCAGCACGGTTTTGACCAAGTATTGGTAGAGGGATGGAACGAAGGTTGGGAAGACTGGTTTGGCAAAAGCAAAGATTATGTTTTCGACTTTGTGACCCCTTATCCCGACTTTAATGTGAAAGAACTTCAGAACTATGCGGCAAGTAAAGGTGTTAAACTAATGATGCATCATGAAACATCGGCTTCTATCCGTAACTATGAACGTCATATGGAAGCTGCTTATCAATTGATGAACGATTATGGATATAATGCTGTAAAGAGTGGATATGTGGGCAATATGATTCCGCGTGGCGAACATCATTATGGACAATGGTTGAATAACCACTATCTATATGCCGTAACCGAGGCTGCCAAACACCATATCATGGTAAACGCACATGAGGCCGTACGTCCTACCGGGTTGTGCCGTACATATCCTAACTTGATTGGCAACGAATCTGCACGAGGAACTGAATATGAGGCATTCGGCGGTAGCAAACCGTTCCATACCACATTGCTTCCATTCAACCGCTTGATTGGCGGTCCGATGGATTACACACCGGGTATCTTCGATACCAAACTTGACTTTATGGGCGATTTGCCCCACGGACAAGTGCAGACTACACTTGCTAAGCAACTCGCTCTGTATGTAACTTTATACAGCCCGTTGCAGATGGCTGCCGACTTGGTTGAGAACTACGAAAAGCACATGGATGCTTTCCAATTCATCAAGGATGTGGCAGTAGACTGGGACGACAGCAAGTACATTGAAGCAGAACCGGGTGATTACATTACCGTGGCCCGTAAGGCAAAAGGAACCGGCAACTGGTTTGTTGGAGGTATTACAGACGAGAATGCACGTACAGCCAACTTTACGCTCGACTTCCTTGAACCGGGCAAGCAATACGTAGCCACTCTCTATGCCGACGGTAAAGATGCTGATTACAAGGAGAACCCTACTTCTTATCAGATAAAGAAGGGTATCGTAACCAGCAAGACCAAAATGTCCGTGAAGGAAGCGCGTAGCGGTGGTTTTGCATTGAGCTTGATTGAAGCAACTCCGGCTGACAAGAAAGCTGTGAAGAAGTGGAGATAATTTAGGGTAGAAAGAGTTTTTATTAGGCATTAGTGAGGCCCCGCAGAAGTCCAATCTTTGCGGGGCTTTTTTTTGTGTTAGGGTAAGCTCATTCTTATACCGTAAAAATAGCATCAAGACCCGAGTTTTTGGTAAGTCCGTTCTTTGGGGAAACCTTTATTTTTGCACTCAGATAACAGATTGCATAATCATTAAAAATCAGAGATATGAATACGGATAAGAAAATCAGTCGTCGGGAGGCTTTAAAGCGTATGGGATTTGCCGTGATGAGCAGTGCTATCGCATCTTCCGGCCTACTCTCGTTGGCATCCTGCGAAACAAAAAGGAGTAAGCGTATCATCTTTTATTTTACCGGAACGGGTAACAGTCTTTACATCGCCCGTCAGTTGGCTGGAGAGAACGCAGAATTGTTGAGTATCCCTCAGATGGTGAAACGGGGGAAGTATGAATTTGAGGCAGATGAAATCGGCATCGTTTATCCCATCTACGGTCATATGCCTCCCTATATGGTACGGCAGTTCATTCAGAAAGCAAAACTGAAGGCAGAATACAAGTTTGCTGTCCTCACCTATGGTGCAAGGAAGTGCGATGCGGTAGAGATTTGGGACCGTATATCCCGTAAAGCCGACAATGCGTTCGACTATATCAACACTATCATCATGGTGGATAACTGGCTACCCAACTTCGACATGAACGAGCAACTCAAGATAGACAAGCACATCCCCGAGAACTTGCAGAAGATAACGGCAGATATCAACAGTCGGCAGCATTGGCACGAACCGGTGACGGAGGAGGAACGGCAACAGCACCAAGGTTTTATGCAGCGGAGTGGACTCGACCCCGAGGTGGGCTTCCTGATGAAAAGCGAGAAGTTCTTTACCGTGACTGATGCTTGTATTGACTGTGGCATCTGCACCTACGTTTGTCCGCGCGGCAATTATGAGCTGACGTCGAGAGGAGTGAAGACGTCCGGTGACTGCGAGTTCTGTTTTGCCTGCATACAGAATTGTCCGCAGAAGGCTATTCAGTTCATAAAGCAGGAAGATGGCTCTTTTCCTGACGGAACGGAGAAGAACCCCAATGCCCGCTATCGTAATGAGCATATTTCGCTAATAGATCTGAAACGGGCAAACAATCAAAAACTATAATCATTAACCTCTGTATTTTGTCGGATTTACACCCAGATGTTGTTGTACGTAACGGCTAAAATAAGCAGGAGAGGAAAAACCGAACATATCGGAAATACGGACGAACGTTAGTGATTTGTCGCGCAGCAAACGCGAGATGTCGAGTGTGGTATAACGGTTTATCCAGTAGTTTGCTGTATAACCGCTTACTTTCTTGGAAACTTCCGAAAGATATTTGGAGGTGACACATAGGCAGTCGGCATAATAGGTCACTTCACGATGCTCGCGGAAAGTTCCGTTCTCCAGCATGTTGAGGAAACGGCTCATGATGGAAGCATTTTGTACAGAGATATTGTCCTCGCCATATAGATGGGAGTGGAAATCGAAGAAGTCGAGTATCAACATCTGTGTGGAGGCGATAAGCATATCGCGATGGAAATGATGGTCTGTATTCCGGAGTCTGTATTCCACTTGTTCAAAATCCCGGAGACATAGCTCTTGCTGTTCGGTAGTCAGGGACATGATAGGATTGAGAAATAGGGAAAGTTGCCCTTTCATGCCGTAGTTGTTCTGTGGTGTACTCAGCACCACAAAGCCCGATGCGATATAGAAGACCTTTACGCGAAAATCTTCTGAAGGTTGAATTTTCTCTACCAGTTTTCCTTTGCGGACAATCATCAGGTCGCCGGCACGTAGCTCGCGCTCCTCTCCATTGTACTTCAATCGGCAGATTCCTGACAGACAGAGGGCGTGTGCAAGATAGCCACTGTATGCGTCCGTCCCCAGACCTTGAAGAGTATCGGCTATTATAATATTTGCGGTTTCTCCCATTATACAGTTGTTTGGTTTCGATCACAAAAGTATATGTTTCCAATAATATAACTTCTATTGTGGGCAAGAAATATATTGCCTTTTTTATTCATTTCAAATCTGCCCGAATTTCGCAAATTCTTCATACCTTTGCATCCGTTAATTTTAGAAACCAATAACAAAACAGAACTTATGGGAGGTTTTTTCGGAACAGTCGCCAAGGCAACAAGCTGTGTGGCGGATTTGTTTTACGGCACAGATTATAATTCACATTTAGGGACAAAACGTGGTGGGTTGGCTACATACGATGCAGAAACGGAGCAGTTTACCCGTTCCATTCACAATCTGGAAAGCACTTATTTCCGCACGAAGTTTGAGGATGAACTGGATAAGTTCAAAGGAAATTCCGGAATAGGAATCATCAGTGACACAGACCCTCAACCCCTTATCCTTAACTCCCACCTCGGTCGCTTTGCCATTGTAACGGTAGCCAAAATAGTAAATCTGCAAGAACTGGAAACAAAACTGTTGGCCCAAAACATGCACTTCGCCGAACTCAGTTCGGGCAAAACCAATCAGACGGAACTTATCGCCCTCCTTATTATACAAGGAAAGACATTTGTCGAAGGAATTGAAAATGTGTATAAGCATATCAAAGGTTCCTGCTCCATGCTGTTATTGACGGAAGACGGCATCATTGCCGCTCGCGACCGCTGGGGACGTACTCCGATTGTGATTGGCAAGAAAGACGGAGCGTATGCCGCCACAAGTGAGTCGAGCAGCTTTCCGAATCTTGGTTATGAGATAGACCGTTATTTGGGACCCGGAGAGATTGTTCGCCTGCGTGCCGATGGTGTGGAACAGATGCGCAAGCCTGATGAGGGAATGCAGATTTGTTCCTTCCTATGGGTATATTACGGTTTCCCCACTTCCTGCTACGAAGGTAAGAATGTGGAGGAAGTGCGTTTTGCCTCCGGTTTCAAGATGGCACAGACAGATAAGTCAGAGGTGGATTGTGCCTGCGGCATTCCTGATTCGGGTGTAGGTATGGCGCTTGGGTATGCCGAAGGTAAAGGAGTTCCTTATCATCGTGCCATTTCCAAATATACTCCGACTTGGCCTCGTAGTTTTACTCCCAGCAAGCAGGAATTGCGTTCGCTGGTGGCAAAGATGAAGCTGATTCCCAATCGTGCCATGCTCGAGGGTAAGCGTCTGCTGTTCTGTGATGACTCTATTGTCCGGGGGACTCAGTTGCACGACAATGTGAAGGTGCTGTATGAGTATGGTGCCAAGGAGGTGCATATCCGGATTGCTTGTCCTCCATTGATATATAGCTGCCCGTTTGTAGGATTCACGGCTTCCAAAAGCGACATGGAACTGATTACCCGTCGTGTCATCAAGGAGCTGGAGGGTGACGAGAATAAGAATCTCGATAAGTATGCCACTACCGGCTCACCCGAATACGAAAAGATGGTGGACGTTATCCGCGAGCGTTTCGGACTTTCATCCTTGAAGTTCAATACGTTGGAAACTCTGGTTGAAGCTATCGGATTGCCTAAGTGTAAGATATGTACGCATTGTTTTGATGGTAGCAGCCATTTTTGATTGACATTTTGTCCTTAAGAAATAAAAAAGGGGCGTGAATTGCTTGGCAGTTCACGCCCCTTTTTTTATCTTTACAGCACAAAATAGTGGTTAATGATTAGTGATTAATGATTAATGCCATTCGGATAATGCTTTTCGCCAATTACTAATCACTGACCATTAATCACTAACCATTAATCACTAATCATTATTCATCATGACTTTAGTAGAACGTTTTTTAAAGTACGTAAGCTTCGATACTCAGTCCAGTGAAGAGACTGAGATTACTCCGAGTACTCCGGGGCAAATGGTGTTTGCCCGGTATCTGAAAGAAGAATTGGAATCTTTGGGTCTGGAAGAAATCACGTTGGACGAAAATGGTTATCTGTTCGCCACTCTTCCTGCCAATACAGACAAGCCGTTGCCCGTCATCGGCTTTATTGCCCACATGGATACAAGCCCCGATATGAGTGGCAAGAATGTTTCTCCGCGTATCGTGCAGAATTATGACGGTAAGGACATTGTTCTTTGCGCCGAAGAGAATGTGGTTCTTTCTCCTGCCCAGTTCCCCGAACTGCTCGACCATCAAGGGGAAGATTTGATTGTGACCGACGGCAAGACCTTGCTTGGTGCCGATGATAAAGCCGGTATTGCCGAAATTGTATCGGCGGTGGTATATCTGAAGGAGCACCCCGAAATCAAGCACGGTAAAATCCGTATCGGCTTTAATCCGGATGAGGAAATCGGTTTGGGCGCCCATAAGTTCAATGTAGCGCAGTTCGGTTGCGAATGGGCCTATACCATGGATGGCGGAGAAGTGGGTGAACTTGAATTCGAGAACTTCAATGCGGCCTCTGCCAAGATAAGCTTCAAGGGACGGAATGTGCATCCGGGCTATGCCAAGAATAAGATGATTAACTCTATCCGCGTTGCCAACCGTTTCATGTCCATGCTTCCGGCTGACGAGGCTCCGGAGCATACCGAAGGTTACGAAGGTTTCTATCATCTGATAGGCATTACCGGCGAGGTGGAGCAGACAACAGTCTCTTACATTATCCGTGACCACGACCGCACCCGCTTTGAAGAGCGCAAGAAGGAGATGGAACGTCTTGTGGCAAAAATCAATGAAGAATACGGTCCGGGTACCGCTACTCTGGAACTTCGCGACCAATACTATAATATGCGCGAGCAGATTGAACCGGTGATGCATATCATCGACACCGCTTTTGCCGCCATGAAGGCGGTAGGTGTAGAGCCTCGTGTAAAAGCCATTCGCGGAGGTACGGACGGCGCCCAGCTCTCTTTCAAGGGCCTGCCTTGTCCCAATATCTTTGCCGGTGGCTTGAACTTCCACGGCCGCTATGAGTTCGTGCCTATCCAGAACATGGAGAAAGCCATGAACGTCATCGTCAAGATTGCCGAGCTCGTAGCAAGCAAATAGATAATTCATAACTCATAACTCTAATAGTTCCATGAAAACCACTCCGTTTACCGAAAAACACATCTCGCTGGGTGCCAAGATGCACGAGTTTGCGGGATATAATATGCCTATCGAGTATTCCGGCATCATTGACGAGCATCTTACAGTATGTCAGGGTGTCGGTGTATTCGACGTCTCACACATGGGAGAATTCTGGGTGAAAGGTCCCCATGCTTTGGACTTTCTGCAGAAAGTGACTTCCAATAACGTAGCTGCCCTCACACCTGGGAAAGTACAGTATACCTGCTTCCCCAATGACAACGGAGGCATTGTAGACGACCTTCTGGTCTATCATTATGAGCCGGAGAAATACCTGCTTGTCGTGAATGCGTCGAACATTGAGAAAGACTGGAACTGGTGTGTGTCTCATAACACGGAAGGCGCTGAATTGGAAAATGCTTCCGACCACATGGCACAGCTTGCTGTGCAAGGACCGAAGGCTATTCAGACGTTGCAGAAACTGACTTCCATCAATCTTTCCGACCTTCCTTACTATACTTTTACCCACGGTGAGTTTGCCGGAGAAAAGGATGTCATTATCTCCAATACCGGATATACCGGTGCGGGTGGTTTTGAGCTTTACTTCTATCCGGAGGCTGCCATGAAGATCTGGGATGCCGTGTTCGAGGCAGGCGCGGAGTTCGGCATTAAGCCGGTTGGTCTGGGTGCGCGCGATACGCTTCGTCTGGAAATGGGCTTCTGTTTGTATGGCAATGATTTGGATGACACCACTTCGCCCATTGAAGCGGGTTTAGGATGGATTACCAAGTTTGTGGAGGGAAAGAACTTCACCAATCGCCCGATGCTGGAAAAACAGAAAGCGGAAGGCACTACCCGTAAGTTGGTGGGATTTGAAATGATAGACCGCGGTATCCCCCGTCATGGTTACGAGCTGTATAGTACAGACGGTACTGCCATCGGTGTGGTTACCTCCGGAACTATGTCGCCTACCCGCAAGATTGGTATCGGAATGGGGTATATCAGGCCCGAATACAGCAAGGTCGGTACGGAAATCTGCATTGACATGCGGGGACGTAAGCTGAAAGCTGTGGTTGTGAAGCCGCCGTTCCGCAAACAGTAGTTTGAATAAATGACTGAGAATGAAGAATTTGGCTGCGCAATGATGCCGCATGACAAATTCTTCATTCTTTATTCTTAGTTATTCCTTTCTCTATATTCTGCTTATCCTGTCCAGCATTTGGTTTGCCCAACCTATCTCTTTATTGGTCCATTCCTTTTCGGTTCCTTCTATGCCCTGGCCTTCGTAGGCCGAAAGCAAGGTGATATATTCTTTCAGTATATCGGCGGCTTGGGCTTGTTTGTTCATGCGCATCAATAATAGTATTTTTTGTTTATATATGTCCAGATTGGGGCTTGTTCCTGCCATCTCCTGGGCTTTATCAAGCATGGCGAGGCAGCGGTTGTTCACTTCTTCCGTATTAGACAGTGCCATTTCCGCTTTTACCAGGATGATGTAGTCATTGTCTGTGGCTAGTCTGTTGTCAATGTTCTTGCGTATCAGCCGGGCAGTTTCCTTATAGCGCTTGTTGGCGTAGTTCATACTTGCGTTGAAAGAAACGACATCGCTGGTGGTCCGTAGGTAGGGGCGGGCACTCAGGCTATGGGATTCACCGGCCTTTTCTATACGCTTTTGCAGGTTGCCGATGCTGCCGTAGCGAGGAATGTCCTTGTTGCGTTGGTGCAGGTTGTAATACCCTATAATTTTACCGAGGGCCGATGCGATTCCGTCGGGATTATATCCCTTGAATGCCAGAAGTTGGCGCGCAAGGCGGTCTGAAGAGATTTCCTGGGAAGTTTTGTATTTCATCCCCAACCGGTCCGTTGCCGGAATGCTCAAAAGGGAAGCGATGGCTCCGATATCTGCCACCAGACTGACGGCATAAGCATCTTCATTATCGTCCCAGTAGGCCACATCGAGGGCTGCACTGGCGGTAGTGGCAAAGACATCTGCCCAAAAAGCTGCACGCTTGGCACGCCGCTCGGCACGATAAATGTTGTTTACCTGATGGTCGAGGACGAAATGTCCCAGCTCACATGCGATGACGGCGGCCAGTTCGTCTTCGGAATCAAGAGTGCAGAGGAGGCCCGTACTGATAACCATGGAGCCGTTGGGAAGCATGAAGGCATCTGGTTCGGGCGACTGGATGATACGTATGTTCAGACTCTCCCCGCGATTGCTGTCAATGGTGGTGGCATTCAGTTTGGAGAATATTCCTTGTACGTACGAGGTTATGTAGTCGTCCTGATAGGCTATCTCGTTCAGTTTATCGAGATAGTCCAGGCATTCTTCGTCGATTTCCTGGCGCAGTTTGTGCTTGTAGCCGCGGTCGCTGAAATATTCGTAAAGATGGTTTTTCAAGTATATCTGCTGCCAGAATTCCCGGTCGGTTTGCGGAGCGGATATGGCAATGTGCCCCATCTCATTCAAAGGAATGGTCTCTTGTATGCCGTTCATTTCGACAGCATAGCAAATGTTGTTGCTGCTTTCACCGGGATTCTTCATTTTGACAACCCGGCGGATAATGACCGGTGTACCGGCGGGAGATTGCCGGTACTCTTTTGTCAATTCTCCTTTGACAGCGATGTTTCCGCTTAAATCTTTGTACTTTTTGGGCTTGGCAAATCCTGCCGTTGCGACAAGGATTGTCAGGATGAATAGGGTGGCGAGTCGTTTCATGATTAGTATATGTTTTCGGTTTTGATGATACAAAAATAGGGAAGTGTTTTTCTCCTTTCTCGTTTTTTTCCCTATTCTGTGATAGGAGATTCCCTATTTATCGGTCCTGCAGTGGGAGGCGGAAACAAAAAAGGGAACCTTTCAGTGAAAGACTCCCTTTTTTCAGTTTGCTTGAAACTGATTATTTCTTACGGTTACCGTAACGGCTCATGAACTTATCAACACGACCGGCAGTGTCAACCAGCTTAGACTTACCTGTGTAGAACGGGTGAGAAGTGCTGGAGATTTCCAGCTTTACCAGCGGA
>ERZ831979.2597-NODE-2597-length-11926-cov-5.602898_pt1 | contig 11926 bp, 9 predicted proteins | sample MGYA00519952_ERZ831979 | MGnify/ENA primary metagenome ERZ831979 (study PRJEB31850, sample SAMEA3708723) | human gut metagenome | biome: human gut; feature: human-associated habitat; material: faeces | place: China | collected 2014 ...
GGCCGAGGGCCGCCGGGCTTTGGGCTACACCTGCAACTTCATGCCGGAGGTTCTGCTGGATCTCGCGGGCTGCTTCTCTGTGCGCCTGCGGGCCCCCCGCAGCGGCTCGCCGGACATGGCCACCTACTACATGTCCGCCCGGACCTGTCACTTCGGCCGCAGCCTGATGGAGCGGGCCTTGGAGGGCGGGTTCAACTTCCTGGATGCCCAGATGGCCACCGAGACGTGCACCGGTTCCAGGAGCACCTGATGCAGAAGCACCTGGACTCCGTGAAGGACATGGACATCATCCAGAACCCCGACTTCTTCTGCGAATTCACCGACGTACCCTTCAAGAAAACCGAAAACAGCTATCTGCACTATCGCCAGCAGCTGCAGGCCCATGTGCTGGATCCCCTGGCCCAGAACTTCGGCATCGACACCTCCGACGAGGCCCTGCTGAAGGCCATCGAGCAGCACAACGAGGTCTGCCGCCTGATCACTGAGATCGGCAGCTACCGCAAGCTGGACGTGCCCACCATCACGGGGTATGAGTTCCACGTGATCCAGCTGGCCAGCCTCACCTGTCCCAAGGACCTGATCCTGCCCTATCTGCGGGAGACCGCGGAGGAGCTGAAGACCCGCCAGCCCGACGCCAAGCCCGCCTATCGCTGCAAGCTGGTGCTCTCCGGCGCCGAGAACGACGACCCCAACTTCACCAAGCTCATCGAAAGCTGCGGCGCCCTGGTGGTGGCGGACCGCTACTGCTACGGCAGCTTCCCCGGCCGTCAGGAGATCGTGCTCACGGACGGCGAGGATGCGCTCACGCAGGTGTGCCGCTGGTATCTGCAGCACACCGAGTGCCCGCGCCAGAGCGCGCTGCACCGCGTCCAGTACCGCAACGACCACGTCGCCCAGCTCGTGCACGACTTCAAGGCCGACGGCGCGATCTACGAGCAGATGAAGTTCTGCACCTACTGGTCGTATGAGCGCGTGATCGCAAACCAGGTCATGCCGCGTGATTACGGCATCCACATTCTCTCCATCGACCGCCCCTACATCGCGGGGCAGAGCGGTCAGCTGCGCACGCGCGTGCAGGCCTTCGTGGAGAGTCTGGAAATGAAGCAACTGCGTGCAGCGCAAAAGGAGGACAACTGACATGGCCTACAACCCCAAAACCGGCAAGGGCCTCGGCCGCTTCTATTCCGCCGAGCACCGCGCCTTCCGCGCCCGCGAATGGCGCGGCTTCCGGGACACGTTTTATGATTTCTTCCGCTGGCTCTATCTCTACGGCTTCATGGCCGCGAAGCTCGGCTGCCACCCGGTCCTGATGGTCAAGGCCATGCTGCGCTACCGCTGGATGGTGTCCTATCTCACCGCAGCGCACATGGTCGACCGCCACACCATGGGTCTGCGCGGCAAGGAGCTGCGCTATGCACACAACCAGTTTTTCTCCGTGCTGCATAATTCCGTCCTCGGCGTGCGCGACATCATCGTGCGCGACAAGAACCTGCGCCCCAACAGCAAGCGCGCGGCAAAGCTGCGCGAGAACACCGTCATGTTCGACGAGATGACCCCGCACCTGATCATGATGGGCTTCCCCACCGTGAAGTGGATCGACATCGCCATGTTCGCCGTCGGTCTGCCGTCGGAGGTCGACCAGAACGCCAGTATGTTCTATATTGACGCCATGGAGCACCTCGGTCTGCCGGCGGACGTCTGCCCCGAGCCCGCCGCCGAGTGCGGTGTCGCCGTGGTGGACGACTATCCGCGCGTCGGCAAGTGCTACTTCACCGGCACGATGCCGTGCGACGGTGCGATCTCGCAGACGAACATCCTCACGCGGCACTTCAAGGATCTGCCCTCGTTCCAGATCACGCCGCCGCAGCGTGTCAACGAGCCGGAGGTGCAGACCTACGCGGTCAAGAACCTCAAAAAGGGCATCGAATTTCTCGAGCAGCAGTTCGGCGTCAAGTGGGACTGGGACGCCTTCTGGAAAAACGCCCAGATGTACAACGACACCTCGCGCTGCATGGTCGAAAAGTGGGACGTCAACTGCACCGACCACCCGCAGGTCTGCGGCGCGGCGCTGGCGCTGCAGCGCGAATATGAGTTCATGGCGGCGGCTTGCATGGACAAGTTCATGCACAAGACGGACCTGCGCGTCACGAAGATGATGCTCAAGGGCTACGAGCAGGACAAGGCGGCCAACGCGCCCCAGCCGAAATACCGCTGCCTCGTCTGGGCATGCCCCGCGCACTACTATACCAACTTCACCTACTGGACGCAGCACTGCTGGGGCGTCACCTGCGTCAACGACATGGAGGCCATGCTCAGCTACCAGCCCATCACCATCGGCGACAAGGAGCAGGCGCTGGCCGATCTCGTGCGCTGCTACGAGAAGATGATGATGCGCTCGCACACCAACGGCGGCTATGTCAACCTGCTCGACGAGTGCTGGAAGATGTGCGAGAAGTTCCACACGAACATCGTCATCATGTACGACCACGTGTCGTGCAAGAACGTCGGCGGTCTGCACGGTCTGTTCGAGGATCAGGCGCGCGAGCGCGGCATCCACCTCATCTGGATCCCGCACGACGTCATGGACCCGCGCACGGTCTCGCGCCGCGAGATGCGCGAGGCGTTCAGCCAGTACATGGTCACGGTGCTCAACGAGAAGCCGCTTGACCCCACTCTGTTGGATTACGAAGACGCACTCAGCTGGTAAGGAGGAACGAATATGGCTTGGTATTGGATCGTGCTCATCGTGCTCGCCGCGCTCTTTGGTCTGCTGTTTCTGGCATACATGACCAACGCGGACATGAAGCTCATCGAAAAGATCTACAACGCGCTCATCGCATACCACGACGCCAAGGACGTCGAGGAGCAGATCTGACGCGCACAGCGGGGGACGCGCCCCCGGGAATACAACGAGCCGGGGCGGTCTGTGACCGCCCCGGTGTGATTTTGTCGGAAAACCTGTCGGCCTGCCGCGCGCACGGTTGCAGGCCGAGAAATATTTATTTTCTTCGACGCACGTGGCGGCGGAGAAAAGGATGGGACTTTCTTTCGCTGCGTCACTGACGAAAGGCTGCGAGGATCTTTGACAAGCTGCCAAAGCCCGACCGGGAAACCGGCCGGGCTTTTTTGCGCTGCGGCGCAAAATTGCGCATCCGTTCTCCAGCGCATCCTCCGGCGCGATGCCCGCTGCGCGCTTTGCGGCGCAAAAATTTTCGCACCGCAGCGCATATCCGCGCGCGGTTTCGCCGACAATAACCGGGAAGCAAATCCCGAACTTGCGCCTTTGGAGGAATGGATATGTACAAAAAGGACTTTATCGACACCAACGACTTCTCCCGGCAGGAGCTGCTGGACATCATCGAGCTGTCGCTGGCTATCAAGCGCGCCATCGCGCAGGGGTATTATCCCCCGCTGATGAAAAACCAAAACCTCGGCATGATCTTCCAGCAGTCGAGCACCCGCACGCGCGTGTCGTTCGAGACGGCCATGAGTCAGCTCGGCGGTCACGCGCAGTATCTCGGCCCGGGCATGATCCAGCTCGGCGGCCACGAGACCATCGGCGACACGGGCAGGGTGCTCTCGCGGCTGGTCGATGTGGTCATGGCGCGCGTCATCGAGCACCGCACGGTCGTGGAGCTTGCCGAGGCGTGCACGATCCCGGTCATCAACGGCATGAGCGACTATAACCACCCCACGCAGGAGATCGGCGACCTGTGCACGATCTGCGAGCACCTGCCGGCGGGCAAGCGGCTCGAAGACTGCAAGGTCGTCTTTGTCGGCGACGGCACGCAGGTGTGTGCATCGCTCGGCTTCATCACGACGAAGCTCGGTATGCACTTCGTGCACTACGGTCCGGAGGGGCATCAGCTGAATGCCGAGCACAAGCGCATTCTGGAGGCCAACTGCAAGCTTTCAGGCGGCACGTGGGCGGTCACGGACGAGCGCGACGCCGTGCGCGGCGCGGACTTTATCTACACTGACGTCTGGTACGGGCTGTATGAAAACGAGCTGCCCAAGGACGAGCGCGTGCGCGTCTTTGCGGATTTTCAGGTCAACCGCGAGCTCATGCAGCTCGGCGCGCTCGGCTGCAAGTTCCTGCACTGTCTGCCTGCCACGCGCGGCGAGGACGTGACCGATGAGGTCGCCGATTCCGCCGCCTCGCTCTGCTGGGAGCAGGCCGGCAACCGCCTGACGGCGATGCGCGGGCTGCTCGTATACTTCACGCGCTGCCGCCGCAGCCCGTCGGAGCTGGCGCTGGCCGCGGCACGCGAGGAGCTCGACACGTTTCTGGCTGCGCGGCTCGGCGGCTGCTGACCGGCGGATAAAGGAGCGGACGAATGGACGAACGCAAAAAGTTCCGCCTCGCGGACGTCATCCTCTCGGTCATCTGCGTCGTGTTCGTGGCCGAGGCCGCCGCGCCCGTCGCCTCCATCGGCAACAGCCAGTATTTCTGGTGGCTGTTCATGATGGTCGCCTTCCTGCTGCCCTACGGCATGATCTCGTCCGAGCTCGGCACGACGTATCCCGGTGACGGCGGGCTCTACGACTGGATCCACAAGGCGTTCCCGGACACGAAGTGGGGCGCACGCGCCTCGTGGTATTACTGGATCAATTTCCCGCTGTGGATGGCCTCGCTCGCGGTCGTGTGTTCGGAGCTGCTGGGCGTGCTCACGGGGCTGCACTTCGGCTGGGGCGCACGGCTGCTCATCGAGCTCGCCTTCATCTGGATCGTCACGTGGATCGCCTGCTACCCCGTGTGCGACAGCATCCTCATCCTCAACATCAGCGCCGCCATCAAGATGCTCCTCGCGCTGACGGTGGGCGTGCTCGGCATCGTCTACGTTGTGAAAAACGGCTTTGTCAACGACATGGCCTTCCGCACGTTCCTGCCGGGCTTCGACCTGCACAGCCTGTCGTATATCTCGGTCATCATCTTCAACTTCCTCGGCTTCGAGGTCGTGTGCACCTACGCCGACAATATGCGCGACCCCAAGCGGCAGATCCCGCAGGCCATCGTGAGCGGCGGCATCGTCATCGCGCTCATCTACCTGTTTTCGGCCTTCGGCATCGGCGCCGCCATCCCCACGCAGGAGATCAGCGAGGACTCGGGGCTCATCGATGCGGTCGCGCTCATGACCGGGCGCACGAGCGGCTGGTTCGTCGGCGCGGTGGCGCTGCTGTTTCTCATCACGCTCTTCGGCAACATGATCTCGTGGTCGATGGGCGTCAACGCCACCGCCGCCTACGCCGCCGCGCGCGGCGATATGCCCGCGGTCTTTTCCCGCCGCTGGGCGAAAAACGATATGCCCGTCGGCGCGGCACTCACGAGCGGCGTCGTTGCGAGCGCGGTGTGCATCCTCGGCGTCATCATCGAGCTGCTGTCTCCCGCGTCGTCGCTGTTCTGGAGCTTTTTCGCGCTCAACCTCGTCATGCTGCTGCTGAGCTATGTGCCGGTGTTTCCGGCGTTTTTGCGCCTGCGTGCGCGCGACCCGGATGCCGAGCGGCCGTTTCGCGTGCCGGGCGGGCGCGGGCTGCTGCGCGTGCTGGCCTATGTGCCCATGGCACTGATCCTCATCTCGATCTTCTTCACAGCCGTCCCGCTGTCCACGGACAGCGAAACGCTCTCGTACTACCTGCCGATCACGGTCGGCTCGCTCATCAGCATCGCCATCGGCGAGATGCTCATCGCGGCGCGTGCGCGCCGCCATCCTTAGGAGGGGATACTATGGCAAAACGAATCATCGGCTCGACGCCCAAGCGCGACGGCTACCGGATGCCTGCGGAGTTTGAGCCGCAGTCCGGCGTGTGGATGCTCTGGCCGGAGCGCAACGACAACTGGCGCGACGGCGCCAAGCCCGCGCAGCGGGCGTTTCTGGACGTGGCGGAGGCTATTTTGCAGTTTGAACCCGTGACGGTCTGCGTCAGCGCGGCGCAGTACCAGAACGCGCGCGAGCGCCTGCCGCGCGCCGTGCGCGTCGTCGAGATGGCGAGCAACGACGCGTGGATCCGCGACTGCGGTCCGACGTTTCTCGTCAACGACCGCGGCGGTCTGCGCGCCGTGGACTGGACGTTCAATGCGTGGGGCGGCCTTGTTGACGGGCTCTATTTCCCGTGGGATCTCGACGATCAGGTCGCACAGAAGGTCTGCGAGCTCGAGCGCGTCGATTCCTACCGCACCGAGGGCTTCGTGCTCGAGGGCGGGTCGATCCATGTCGACGGCGAGGGCACGGTGCTCACGACCGAGATGTGCCTGCTGTCCGAGGGGCGCAACCCCTCCATGGACCGCGGCGCGATCGAGCATATGCTCTGCGACTATCTCGGCTGCGAAAAAGTCCTCTGGCTGCGCGACGGCATCGACCCCGACGAGACCAACGGCCATATCGACGACGTGGCCTGCTTCATCCGTCCGGGCGAGGTCGCATGCATCTGGACGGACGACCCGCAAAACCCGTTTTACCAGCCGGCGCACGACGCCTACGACACGCTCTCGCAGGCGACGGATGCCAGGGGGCGCCGCCTGAAGGTGCACAAGCTCTGCCTGACGCAGCGGCCGTGCCTGCTTGAGGGCGCGGCGACGATCGACGCCGTGGAGGGCACCATTCCGCGCACGGACGGCGAGGTCGCCATCGCGTCGTATATGAACTTCCTCATCGTCAACGGCGGCATCATCCTGCCGCAGTACGGCGATGAAAACGATGCGCTTGCCGTGCAGCAGGTGCAGGCCATGTTCCCCGAGCGGCGCGTGGTCGGCGTGCAGACGCGCGAGGTCGCCTTCGGCGGCGGGAACATCCACTGCATCACGCAGCAGCAGCCCGCGCCGCAGCGCAGGTGACGCCATGGCAAGGATCGTCATTGCACTCGGCGGCAACGCGCTCGGAAATACGCCCGCCGAGCAGCGCGCGCGTGTGGCCGCCGCCTGCCCGGCGCTCGTCGGGCTCATCCATCAGGGACACGAGATCATCGTCAGCCACGGCAACGGTCCGCAGGTCGGCATGATCCAGACGGCGTTCGACGCCGCCGCAAAAACGAACCCCGCCGTCGCGCCCATGCCGCTGCCGGAGTGCACGGCCATGAGTCAGGGCTATATCGGCTATCATCTGCAGCAGGGGCTGCGCCGTGCGCTGCGTGCGCAGGGTATGCCGTGGCAGGTGGCGACGGTCGTCACGCAGGTCGTCGTCGACCCGGACGACCCCGCCTTTCAGACGCCGACAAAGCCCATCGGCGCGTTTTACGATGCGGCCGCGGCCCAGCGGATGCTCAGCCGCGATCCCAAGCTGCGTATGCAGGAGGATTCCGGGCGCGGCTGGCGGCGTGTCGTCGCCTCGCCGAAGCCGGTGGACATCGTCGAGCGGCGCTCGATCCTGAACCTGCTCGACAATGAGTATATCGTCATCGCCTGCGGTGGCGGCGGTGTGCCGGTCGCGCGCGACGCGCACGGGGACTATTTCGGTGTCGACGCCGTCATCGACAAGGACTTTGCCAGCGCCTGTCTGGCCGAGGCCGTGGGCGCGGACTATCTGTTCATCCTCACGGCGGTCGACCACGTCTGCCTGAATTTCGGCACGCCGGAGCAGCGCGCGCTCGACGTGCTGCACGCCGACGACGCGGAGCGCTACCTGCGCGAGGGGCAGTTCGGCGCGGGCTCGATGCAGCCGAAGGTCGCCGCTGCCGTGCAGTTCGTGCGCAGTGGCTGGCGGCGGCGCGCCGTCATCGCCTCGCTCGCGCAGGCACCGGCCGCCATGCGCGGCGAGAGCGGCACGCGCATCGTGCCGTAACAGGCGATAAACGCAGCAAACGCCGGCCTTTCCCACAAGGGAAAGGCCGGCGTTTTTTCGTGCCTTTTCAGACGTGCACGATGTAGTTTTCCTTGCGCGGGGCGGCCTCGGGCGCGGGACCGGCGGCGTAGCCGAGCGCGATCGCGCCGACGCCGCGCAGCGTCTCCGGCAGACTCCAGTCGCGCAGCAGCGCCTTGCCGTCCGGGCTGTCGAAGATCTCGCGCTCGCGGTTGACCCACACGGAGCCGAGCCCCTCGGCGTGCGCGGCCAGCATGAGGTTTTCGAGCACGCAGCTGCCGTCGGCCAGATAATTTGCGCTCTCACCGTCGCCGAGCACGACCACGATCACCGGCGCACCGTAGTAGGGGTCGGTGTCCTTGCCGAGCACGGCGGCGTTGAGCTCCGTCAGCCGCGCACGCGCCCCGGCAGAGACCGCGGCGACGATCGTCGCCGACTGCGCGCCCATGGCGGACGGGGCATACGTTCCGGCCTCAAGCACACGCGCAAGCACGTCCGCGGGCACGGCGTCCGGCTTGTAGGCGCGGATGCTGCGCCGGGTACGGATCAGGGTCAGAAAATCGTTTGCCATGAGATGACCTCCCTTTTGCAAATATTTAAAAATGTTTGGAATAAGCATAACACATTTTTCGCCGATGTGCTATAATATTCAATTAACTCTAACCATTGGTTTTTTGCTTTTGACTACCTGCCGGCGCGCGAAAGGAGTTTCTCAGGCCATGCAGAAGATCGCAGCTTTCATCGTCAAAAAACGCAAGCTCCTGCTTGTCGTCATGCTCATCCTGGCCGTCGTGTGTGCGGCGCTGATGCCGTTTGTCGGTGTCAACACCGACATGACCAAGTATCTGCCGAACAGCTCGCAGATGAAGATCGGTATGGATCACATGAACGAGGCGTTCCCGGATGCGGTGCAGACGTATACCATCCGCGTCATGTTCCGCGGGCTGGATGCGCGCGAAAAGCTTGCCATCCGCGAGCAGCTTGCCGAGATCCCGAACGTGCAGAGCGTCGCCTACGAGCCGGACAGCAGCGATTATAACCGCGATGATGCCACGCTCTACAAGCTCTCGACACTCTATGACTACAATTCCGACGAGGAGGCGCAGATCGAGCGCGACGTGGCCGAGCGCTTCGCCGGCTATGATGTGGCCGTGCGTAGCGACGATACCTCGACGCCGAGCATCCCGCCGATCGTGTTCATCCTCTCGATCGTGCTTGTGACGACGATCCTGCTCATCGCCTGCCCGTCGTACTTTGAGCCGGTTCTGTTTTTGCTGACGATCGGCGTGGCGGTGCTGCTCAACCAGGGCACGAACATCTTCCTCGGCGAGACGTCGGACGTCACGGCGAGCATCTCGGCCATTTTGCAGCTTGCGCTCTCGATGGACTACTCCATCATCCTCATGAACCGCTACCGGCAGGAGCTGGCCAAGGGCGACGACCGCGAGAGTGCCATGACGCGCGCGCTCACGGCAGCCTTCGGCTCGATCACCGGCAGCTCGGTCACGACGATCGTCGGACTGCTGATGCTGGTGTTCATGCGCTTTAAGATCGGCTTTGACCTCGGCATCGTGCTGGCCAAGGGCGTGCTGTTCAGCCTGCTGTGCGTGTTCACGGTGCTGCCGGGGCTGATCCTGTGGGCGGATAAGGTCGTCCGTAAGACGATGAAAAAGCCGCGCGCACCCAAGCGCGAGCGCAAAAGCGTGCTCGCGGGGCTCGGCCGCTTCAGCTACCGCTGGCGCGGCGTGATCGCAGCGGCATTCGTGCTGCTGTTTGCCGGAGCGTATGTCCTGCAGCTGTCGACGCAGATCTCCTACACGCTCACCGACCCCGACCCCGTGGCCGAGGTGTTCCCGCCGGACAACCCGCTCGTGGTGCTGTATAACAATCAGGACGAGGCGGCCGTCGCCGCGCTGGCCGACCGGCTCGAGGACGACCCGAATGTCAAGAGCGCCATGTCCTATTCCACCACGCTCGGCCGCCAGTGCACCGCCGAACAGATGGCCAACGCCATCGGCGCGCTCGAGGCCGGCATCCCGGTCAGCGCCGATATGCTCGGCATGATCTACTACGACGTGCATGGCGGCGGGCAGAGCGTGACCATGACGGCGGCGCAGTTTCTGCGCTTCCTGTCGCAAAACGTCGCCAACAACGCCAGCTTCGCGCCGTACATCGACGAGAGCCTGACGGCAAACCTCCAGACGCTGATGAAGTTCTCCGATCCCGCGGCGCTCACGCAGCAGCGCACGGCGGAGTCGCTGGCCGAATTTCTCGGCATGAGCGCGTCGGACGCAAAGCAGCTGCTGCTCTACTACTATATGCAGCACGGCGGCGCGGACGGCAGCGGCACGATGACGATCCCCGCCTTCTCGAACTTCCTCAATAACGAGGTGCTCACCGACCCGACCATGGCGGGCATGATGGATGACGCGGCGCGCGCACAGGCATCGCAGCTGCAGACGTTCACGGATGTCACCGCCATGACCACGCCGCGCGACACCGCCGGCATCGCCGCGCTGCTCGGCATGGACGAGCAGACGGTCAAAACGCTCTTCATTGCCTACCACGCGTCCCGGGGCGACCTGTTCTCGGGCGGCCGGTGGGAGGTGTCGATGCAGAACATGGCAAACTTCCTCGTCGAATGCGGCGGTCTGCTCGATGAGGCGCAGGAGCAGCAGATCACGCAGCTGAGCTGGATCATCAACGGCTCCGTTTACGGCACGCAGTACACGGCGCCGCAGCTTGCGAGCGTCCTCGGCATGGACGCCGGGCAGATGCAGCAGCTGTACATGCTCTATAACAGCCGCCACGGCGACACGAGCGGCTGGACGCTGTCGGTGCAGCAGTTTGTGAACTTCCTCTGCCAGGAGGTGCTGCCGGACGCGCGCTTTGCCTCCCAGCTCAGCGGCGTGAACACCGCGCAGCTGCAGTCGGCGCGCACGGTCATCAACGCCGTCGCCTCCGGCCAGGCGTACACGGCGGCGGGGCTGGCAAACCTCTTCGGCGGTCTCTCGAGCCAGATGGACCGCGGCACGATGGAGCTGCTGTTTCTCTACTATGCGAGCGTCAACCGCGGCGAGGCCGACTGGACGATGTCCATGCAGGAGCTGTTTGACTACCTGCAGAATGAATTTCTCACCGACGCGCGCTTTGCCTCCTTCCTGACCGACGATATGCGCGCGCAGATCACCGGCGCGCAGACGATGCTCACCGATGCGGTCGCGCAGCTGCGCGGCAGCAATTACTCCCGGCTCGTGCTCACGACGACGCTGCCGGTCGAATCGACCGAGACGAGCGCGTTCATTTCCGGGCTCATGCGCGAGCTTGACGCCGTCACGACCAGGGATCATTACCTCATCGGCAACAGCGCCATGGGCTATGAGATGGAAAACAGCTTCCACAGTGAGCTGCTGCTCATCACGATCCTGACGGCGGTGTCGATCTTCCTCGTCGTCGTGTTCACGTTCCGCTCGCTGATCATTCCGGCGCTGCTGGTGCTGCTGGTGCAGTGCGGCGTGTACATCACGGTCATGGTCGTCGGCCTGCAGGGGCTGGAGATCTATTACCTCGCGCTGCTGATCGTCGAGTGTATCCTCATGGGTGCGACGATCGACTACGGCATCCTCTACACGAGCTATTACCGCGAGATGCGCGCGCATATGCCCGTGCGCGATGCGCTCATCGCGGCCTACCGCGGCAGCATCCACACGGTGCTGACCTCCGGTTCGATCCTCGTGCTGGTCACGGCGGTCGACGGGCGCTTTTTCGGCAACCTTGCCGTCGAGCAGATCTGCCGCACGATCTCCATCGGCGCGTTTGCGGCCATTTTGCTCATCCTGCTGTTTCTGCCGGGTGTGCTCGCCCTGTTTGACCGCTGGGTGCTGCCGCGTGCGCTGCGCCGGCAGCTGTATCCGCCGAAGGCGCACGGCGCGCAGAGCGCAAAGCAGGAGCACAAAATTTAACGCCGACAAAAAACAGCATTTAACGTCAACAAAAACAGCGAAGCACGTGTGTGCTCCGCTGTTTTTCAGCCTGTCAAAAAGCCTCGCAGAGTTTGCCGCCCGCAGGCGGCAAAGCGCGTGGAATCATTTTCTCCGGCGTCATGTGCGGCGGAGAAAATACTGCTCAGGCTG
>ERZ831979.2598-NODE-2598-length-11922-cov-14.171990_pt1 | contig 11922 bp, 11 predicted proteins | sample MGYA00519952_ERZ831979 | MGnify/ENA primary metagenome ERZ831979 (study PRJEB31850, sample SAMEA3708723) | human gut metagenome | biome: human gut; feature: human-associated habitat; material: faeces | place: China | collected 2014 ...
CCGAAGCCAAGCTGGACTTGGAGCGCAAGGGTGTCCAGAGCTACCAGCGGGACATTTACGCCCGGTTCCTCTGTTTCGGCAACGGTGCGCTGACCTCACTGTACGACCATTCGGACGGTTTCTTTCGCCGCCAGCTTATCCTGACCACTAAGGACAAGCCTGCCGACCGCACGGATGACCCCTTCCTTGTGGAGAAGATGTGCGCCGAGTTGGAGGGCATCCTGCTCTGGTGTCTGGAAGGGCTGCACCGGCTGGTGCAGAACGATTTCCGCTTCACGGTCAGCGAACGAGCCGCCGCCAACGTGGACACCATCAAGCGCAGCAGCAACAATGTCATTGACTTCATGGAGTCCGAGGGCTATTTCCGCTTCAAGGCGGACTACTCCATCAGCTCCAAGGAGTTCTACGACATTTATAAGCAGTGGTGCGAGGACAACGCCTGCCACAGCGTATCGGCGATCCGTTTCAGCGCAGAACTGCGACAGAACGACCGCCGCTATAACCTTGAAGCCACCAACAACATCTATCTGCCCGGTGGCCGCAGGGTGCGGGGCTTCGTGGGCATCGAGCCGCTTGTCCACCCCTGCCCGTAAAAAGTGCATTTTTTCACGGAAGAAGTTCGTACAACCTGTACGGTCTGTACTTGTACGCACCTGTACGGCGAATTAAAGCAAATTAAATCGTATTATCGTTTGTATTTTAGATTTCTGTACGCCGTACGAACCGTACAGGTTATTTGAAGTCCGTACAGATTTTTTTGTACACCCCAAGAAGGAGCGTGATCTATGAAAGCCCAATATGGAATCCTGCGGTTCAAAAAGTACAAGGGGCCTGCCATCAGCCCCATCGAAGCCCACAACGAGCGCACCAAGGAGCAGTACGCCAGCAACCCGGATATCGACACGAACCGGAGCCGCTACAATCTCCATTTGGTGCAGCCGCAGGGCAGGTACCGGGAAGAAGCTGACCGCATGATAGCTGCCGCCCACTGCCGTGTCCGCAAGGACAGCGTGCGGGTGGTGGAGGCTCTTGTCACCGCCAGCCCGGAGTTTTTCAAGGATAAAACCAACCGGGAGATCAGGGCGTACTTTGCGTACGCCCTGAAATTTTTGGAGGGCAGACAGCGCCCGGATACCTTCCTCTCTGCTGTTGTCCACATGGACGAGAAAACGCCCCACCTGCACCTCTGCTTCGTGCCCCTGACTGCTGACGGACGGCTGAGCGCCAAGGAGATCATCGGCAACCGCAAGAACCTTGTGAAGTGGCAGGACGAGTTCTGGCAGCACATAGTCAAGCAGTACCCGGAGTTAGAACGGGGCGAAAGCGCCAGCCAGACCGGGCGGGAGCACATCCCGCCCCGCATCTTCAAGGAGATGACCCAACTGACCAAGCAGAAGGAGCAGTTGGATGCCCTGTTGGTGGGCATCAACCCCTTCAACGGCAAGAGCCGTGCGGCGGAGATCAGCAAGGTGCTGGACAGCTATATCCCGGCAGTGTCCAAAATGCGCACCGAACTGAACCGCTATCAGGTCGCCTTTACGGAGACCGCCGCCGAGAACAAACAACTGAAAGAGAAAAATAAGATGCTCTCTGCCTCGCTGGACAAAGCGACGGAAGGGAGCGTCTTGAAGCGTCTGGAGGATGCCAAGCTGCGGCAGGACTATGAAGCCGCCCTGAAAACGCTGGACAGCATCCCGCCGGAGGTCATTCGATTCTATGAGAACCGCACGCAGGAGCCTGCGATGCGCCACGATAAGTAATGAGCAATGCCTATGTGTAATAAAATGTACGAGAATGTGAAATCTTTGGATTATACGAAAAAATCCTTGCAGTCGGACTCTGATCCGGCTACAATGGAGATGGTCACTCGAACCAATGCCGTCAAGTCTCCGACCAACAGCCCTGAGACCACTAAGCTGGTGTATACGGTGAAGGAAGTCGCGCAGATGCTGGCCATCAGCCAGCGTGCCGCCTACAACCTGTGCAACAGCACCACCGAGTTTCGTGTCCTGCGGGCAGGCGGAAGCATCCGCATCCCGAAAGACAGCTTCGATGCATGGCTCTACCGGGCAGCTTGATAAGGAGGCAAATCTATGGCATATATCACGAAACGCGGCAGCTCTTACAGCGTCCGCTACACCTATCAGGATGAGCACGGCAAGAGCTGCGACAAATGGGAGAGCTTTCCCACAAAAGAGGAGGCGGTGAAACGCCAGAAGCAGATCGAGCACGAGCTGGCGACCGGCAACTTTCTGATCCCGTCCACGGTGACGGTGGCGGAGTTTCTGATGGACTGGCTGCCCAAGCAGTGCAGCAAGCACAAGTGGGCACCGAAAACCTACCAGTCCAATCTGGCCCTCATCCAGAACCTCATCATCCCCTATATCGGGGAGATGCAGATGCAGAAGCTGCGGCCCTACCACATCGAAGCCCTGTACGACACCCTGAGCAAGACCCCCTGCGGTCAGTATGTGGGCGGCAAGCGGCGAGACCTCTCGCCCAAGCAGCAGAAGCGCACCCTCTCCGGCACTACCCTCCATGAAGTCCATCAGCTGCTGCACAATTCCTTTCTGCTGGCGGTGGAGTGGGGCATCCTCATCAAAAGTCCAGTCCCGGTGGAAGCCCCCAAAAAGACCACCCAAGAGCGCAGCATCTGGGAGGTGGACGAGATGCGGGCAGCGCTGGACAGCATGGAGGACCCCATCCTCCATCTGGCGGTGCACCTGACGCTGGTGGGCGCGCTGCGGGAAGGGGAGGTGGCAGGTCTGACCCCGGAGGACATCGACTTTGATGCTGCCAACGGCATCTGCACCTTCACCGTCAACCGTTCCATGCAGCGGGTGCAGAAGGACACGCTGGCACAGGTGGACAAGGGCTGCATCCTCCGCATCTTCCCGGACAAGCTGGAGGGCAGCAAGACCTCCCTCATCCTGAAGGACACCAAGACCGAAGCCTCCTGCCGCACCATCTTCATGACCGCCGCCCTGCGGGAGGAACTGAAGCAGTGGCTGGAACGGCTGAAAAGGGAAGAAGCCCTCGACCCGGAGCGCTACCGCAACAGCGGAATGCTGCTGCGGCTGCCCAACGGTCTGGCGGTGGAGCCGGTGCTCATCCGCAAGAAGTTCCTGAAATGGCAGGATGCACACCCGGAGTTTCCACGCATCGTCTTCCACGGTCTGAGGCATTCCAGTGCCACCTACCAGTTGATGATCTCCGGCGGCGACATCAAGGCGGTGCAGGGGACCACAGGACACGCCAGTGCAGATATGCTGGTGAACACCTACGCCCATATCCAGCAGTCCTCCCGTGTGGAGCTGGGCAAGAAGTTTGAAAGCGGCTTCTATGCCAAGCCCGACACCTCCAGCCCGCAGGCTGTACCCGCCGCAGGCGAACCCACCATCTCCATGACGGCTCTTTTGGAATTGCTCAAGGATGCCGACCCGGAAATGAAGGCAAAGCTCCGCTTAGCCTTGCTCACCTGATGCAAAAAAGGGCACTGATTGCAATGCAATACAGCGCCCTACATAATCGGACATGGATAACACCCACCGTGCAAAAACCGTGCAGAAACCGTGCAACCATGGCTTATAAAACAAAAAAGCCATGAAATCTTTCGATTTCACGGCATTTTCTGGTGCGATGGAAGGGACTCGAACCCCCGGCCTACTGATTCGTAGTCAGTCACTCTATCCAGCTGAGCTACCAACGCATACGTTCCGTTCGGAACATGATGTATTTTATCACTGAACCGGGGTTTTGTCAACACTTTTTCGGAAATATTTTTAAGATTTCCGAAAAAGAACGTCTTTTCATCCACTTTTCTTTTATTTTCTATGCATCAGCCCTGCTCTGCGAGGGTCTGGGCGATGCAGATGCCGGTGGGCGTGGCGGCAAGACCACCCTGACCAGTCTCACGGAGGTCGGGGGAGAGTAGGCTGCCCACGCGGCCCATGGCGTCGATGACCTCATCACAGGGGATGGCGTAATCCACCCCGGCAAGGGCCATATTCGCACAGGAGACGGCGTTCACCGCGCCAACGACATTCCGCTTGACGCAGGGAACTTCCACGAGGCCGGCCACGGGGTCGCAGACGAGGCCCAGCAGGTTGCCCAGAGCCATTGCGGCGGCAGCGGCGCACTGCTCCGGCGCGCCGCCCTTGAGGTGGCAGAGAGCGGCGGCGGCCATCGCGCTGGCAGCGCCCACCTCGGCCTGACAGCCGCCCTCCGCGCCCGCGAGAGTGGCGCGGGCCGCGATGACCTGGCCGAATCCGGCGGCGACATAGAGGGCGTCGCAAATGGACTCTTCGTCGGCCTCGCCGCTGCGGGCCAGCGGCAGCAGAACAGCAGGCAGGACGCCGCAGCTGCCCGCCGTGGGGGCAGCGACGATGCGCTTCATGCAGGCGTTGCACTCGGCGGTCTTGAGAGCTTCGGCAGTCACTGCGGCGAGGTAATCGCCGCCAAGGCTCTTTCCTTCTTTATGGGCCTGCTCCACCTTGGCCGCATCGCCGCCCGAAAGGCCGCTTCGGCTGCGCTGGGCCGGGTCATAGTCCCGGCTGGTGGCCTGCATCACCTGCCAGAGGTGGTGCATCATCTCCCGGCTGTGGGCCTCTGTGAGGCGGCTCTCGGCTAAATCGCTGCGGAGGATGGCCTCCGAAAGGGAAATATTCTGGCTGCGGGCAGCGGCCAGCATCTCTTCACAGGATAAAAACGACACTTCTCAGCCCTCCTCGCATTCTTCCGGCTCGTCGATGTTCAGGCAGGTGACTTTGCGGATGCCCGGCATCACGGCCATCTGCTGTTCCAGCACGTGGGGGATGTGGGAGTCGCATTCCAGCACCATAACGGCGTAGCCGCCCGTCGCGGCGCGGAACACCTGCATGGACGCGATGTTGATGCGGCGCTGGGCCAGCGACATAGTGACCTCGGCGATGCAGCCGGGGGTGTCCTCGTTATGGATGATAAGGGTGTTGCTGTCACCGCCAAAGTCGGCAGGCACACCGTCGATTTCAGTCACGCGGATGCGTCCGCCGCCCACAGAGGCCGCCTTCAGGACGAGGGTCCGGCCCGCCTTACTCTTTAAGGTAAGCACCGCCGTATTCGGGTGGGCGGCACGGAGCTCCACCGGATGGATGGTGAACTTCATGCCGGCCTCCTCGGCCAGCGCGAAGCTGTCGGGCAGGCAGGGGTCGTCCGGGCGGAGGCCCAGCAGGCCCGCCACCAGCGCACGGTCGGTGCCGTGGCCCCGGCCTGTGGTGGCAAAGCTGCCGTAGAGCCCAATGTCCGCCTCGGCGGGGACGTCGCCCAGCAGCTTCTGGGCCGTATATCCAATGCGGGCCGCACCCGCCGTATGGCTGGAGGAGGGGCCGATCATCACCGGCCCGAGAACGTCGAACAAACGCATGAGGTGTACACTTCCTTCCGTTTTGCAGCGCCCGGGATCCCATTCGCTGACAAAAGAACAGATTTTCTTTCTTTTTATTATACCGCTTTTGAGCTTATTGTGCTATAATAACTTTATAATGCTTTGAATTTCGCCCTTTCAGGGGGCAGCACGGAGGGTAGAACCTATGAAACTGGTAAGCGTGGAAACTCCCGAAAAGAGTGTCTGCAAAATGACTTTCAGCGCTTCGGCTGAGGAGCTGGAAGCTGCGTCCAACGCCGTGTACGAGCGCACCCGCGCAACGTACACCATCAAGGGCTTTGCCAAGGGCGAGGCTGACCGCGCCCAGATCGAGGCCGACCGCGGCGAGCACACCTTCTGGTACGACGCCATCAACGATTTGATGGACAAGGACGTTCCGGCCCTGTACGACGCAGCGATGGCAGAACATGGCTTCCACGCTGTGGACGAACCGGTCTACGACCTGGTCAGCGTGAAGAAGGACGAGGGCTTTGTGGCCACTGCCACCACCGCCCTGCAGCCCGAGCTGAACCTGACCCAGACCACCGGCTTCAAGACCGAGTGCGTCACCCCGGAAGTCACCGACAAGGAGATCGACGCTGTGCTGGAGCGCCGCCGCGCCATGGCCGCTGAGCTGGTGCCTCACAAGGGTCCGGCCGTCAAGGGCAACATCGTCCACATCGACTACGAGGGCCTGCTGGAAGGCAAGCCCTTCAACGGCGGCGCCGCCCAGAACCAGACCCTGCAGCTGGGCAGCGGCCGGATGATCCCCGGCTTCGAGGAAGGCATCCTCGGCCACAAGGGCGGCGAGGAGTTCGACATCTTCGTCACCTTCCCGGCACGCTACCACGTCAAGGACCTGGCCGGCAAGCCCGTGGTCTTCAAAATCAAGCTGCACGACGTCTGTGTCCGCCAGCTGCCCGCACTGAACAGCGATTTTGCCAAGAAGGCTGCCAATGTGGACACCATGGACGAGTTCCGCGCCCAGATCCGTCAGCAGCTCCACGACAACAAACACGCCGCCGCGCTCAACCGCGCCAAGGACGCCATCCTCACCCAGCTGGCCGCAGCCGCTGAGGGCGAGCTGCCCAGCGTTCTCGTCGAGAGCGCCTATCAGCAGGAGATGGAGCGGGTCCAGCAGCAGCTGCAGATGCAGCGCCTGAGCCTCGACCGCTACCTGAGCCAGATCCATCAGACCCGCGAGAGCTTCACTGCCGCTGTCCGCACCGCTGCGGAGAAGAACACCCGCGCCCGGATGGCCCTGCTGCAGATCGCTCAGAACGAAAACCTCGTTCCTACTGAGGAGGACATCGACAAGACCCTGTCCGAGCGCGCTGAGCGCACCAAGAAGACCCTCGAGGAAGTCAAGGCTGCGTCCAACGTGGAGGCCATGCGCCGCAACGAGGGCATCCGCCGCGCTGCAGACTATGTCATCGAGCACTCCACCATAGAAGAAAAATAATTTATCCTGCTTTTGCGCCTGCGCCACTGTGCAGGCGTTTTTTATTGTTCATTTTTTCTCTCTTGACTTTTTTTCTCTGCTGCGGTATTTTTAGGGTGAGAAATTCTATCCAGCCGCAACTACGGCCCGGACGGATATAGTAAATCTTCTGCGGGGCATTCCGCTCATCTATTTTATTGCGACAGGAGGTTTTCCTTATGAAAAAGTTTCTTCTCGCTCTTCTGACAGCTGTCACGGCTGCCGCGTTCTTCTGTGGTGCGGCAGCATCTGTGGCCACTTACAGCGCCAGCTATGACGCACCGGTCGGCATCAACGCCATCGTGGTGCAGGACAACAGCGCTGCGGTCGTTCTGCAGGCCGCCGATATCGACCACATCCGCGCCGATTACACCTACACCTCGAGCTACGCCTTTGAAAGCTCCAAGCTCTACGACTTCACGGTGGCGGGCAGCACCCTCACCGTGACCAAGACCCGGGAGCCCAACGCTTCCCTTATCATCCAGAGTCAGGACACCCGCAGCTGCACCCTGACGCTGCAGGTACCCCGCCAGACGCTGGCAAACATCACCGTCAGCACCACCAACGACAGCATCACGCTAAACGGTGTTTCAGCACAGACCGCCAGCCTCACCACCGACAATGGCCGCATCGAGGTATCGAACTTCAACGGTTCCACCCTGAGCGGCACCACCCGCAACGGCAAGATCACCATGAGCGGCGTCACCTCCCAGAATGTGGCCGCCACCATCCAGAACAGCGGCACCCTCAAGCTGGAAAACATCTCTGCCAACGTCTGCAACGCTAAGGTGCAGAACGGCAGCATCACCGGCTCTGTGATCGGCAGCGGCAGCTCTTACGGCTTTGAGCTGGCCGCAGGCGGCGGCAAGATCCGCGTCTCCGACGCCAGCGACAAGAACTTCCTCTTCTTCGGCAAGGACACTCTGCAGCAGAATGCAGATGCCCCCAACAAGCTGAACCTCGCCACCAAGAACGGCGATGTTGAAGTCGAGTTCGTGCAATAAACCACAACATAAAATGCCTGTGCAGCATCTGCCGCACAGGCATTTCTTTTTGTCCGGATACGGTCAGCTGAGCCAGTTGAAGCCCATGACCACCACGCCGAGGATGACGAGGATGATGCCGGTGGCGCGGTTGAGGGTCTTGGCATCGGCCTTATTGGCAAAGAGCGCCGCGATGCGCGCCCACAGCAGGGTGAAGACGACGCAGAGCGCCCAGACGTGCCAGACCGGCGCACCGCCGATGGCGAAATGGCTGACAGCTCCGGTCAGGGCCGTGAAGGTCATGATGAACACGCTGGTACCTACAGCCGTTTTCAACTCATAGCCGAGGACGCTGGTGAGGATGAGGAGCATCATCATGCCGCCGCCTGCGCCGATAAAGCCGCAGATGAAGCCGATGAGGACGCCGCAGACGATGGACTGGATGGCCCGTTTCTTTGCGCTGACGCCCTGCATGGCCTCTTTGGTGGTCATGACGGGCCGGACGATGAACTTGATGCCCAGCAGGAAGGTCATGAACACCGAGAAACTGCCCATCGTGGCCGAGGGGAGCAGGCTTGCCACCCAGCTGCCCACCACCGTGAACACCAGCACGCTCACCATCATGATGAGGCCGTTTTTGATGTCGAGGTTCTTGTTTTTATAGTAGGTGTAGGCTGAGACGGCGCTGGCCAGCACGTCTGACGAGAGGGCGATGCCCACAGCCATATAGGGGTCCATGTGCAGGAAGGTGATGAGCATGGGGCTGATGACAGCCGCCGCGCTCAGGCCCGCAAAGCCGGTGCCAAGGCCCGCGCCCATGCCGGCGAAAAAGGTGACTAAGATCGTAAATAAAATGTTCATGCTTCTCCTTCCAGAATGGCGTCCAGATTCTTATTCATGATGTCCATCGTCTCGAAGAACGCCTTTCGCTGTGCTTCGTTGGTGTGCTCCAGCAGACGTGCGCCAAATTCCTCCTGCAAGGCCCGGCCCTGCTCGATGATGGGGCAGGCTTCTTCAGTGCAGCGCAGCAGGGTGCGGCGGCGGTCGCCGGGGTCAGCCTCGCGGACGAGGTAGCCCTCCTGCACCAGACGGTCTACATTCACCGAGACGAGGTTTGCTTTCAGTTTGCGCACCTCCACCACGTCGCTGGCGGTCTGGTAGCCGGGGTTGTTGGCGAGGAACATCAGGATGTCAAAAGCCGTCTGGGGCAGATGGAGCTTCTGGCACAGGGGCTTGCAGAGGGCGGCGTAAGCCGCCGAGATCTTCCGCCCGAATTCGATGCCCGGGATATTCATGGGACGCCTCCTTGTGATTCAAAATTGTATCATTCAAATTTGAAGTAATGATAGCACAAAAACGCAGTGCTTGTCAAGAGAAAAGGAGCGGCCCGCATCTTGCAGGCCGCTCCCTGTTTCCGTTTTCTTTACAGCATCATGATGAGCCGCGTGCCGAAGGCCGCCAGCCATGCTACGATGCACTGATTTGCCACCATGATAAACGCCCACTTGCCGCCCAGCTCCCGCTTGACCGAGGCCACCGCCGCGATGCAGGGCGTATAGAGCAGGCAGAACACCAGCAGGGGTGCAGCCGCCGCCGGGGACAGCGCGGCGGCAAAGGCCGCAGAGGAGCCATAGAGGATGGTGAGGGTCGAAACGACGCTCTCCTTGGCCATAAAGCCGGTGATCAGGGCCGTAGACACCCGCCAGTCGGCAAAGCCCAGTGGCGCAAACAGCGGCGCGATACCGCTGGCCAGCCATGCAAGGATGCTCTGCTGCGGGTCAGCGGTGAGGCTGAGCCGCAGGTCGAAGCTCTGCAGGAACCAGATGATGATGGTCGCCACAAAGATGACCGTAAAGGCGCGCTGGAGGAAATCGCGGGCCTTTTCCCAGAGCAGCTGGACCACATTCTTGAGGCCAGGCAGGCGGTAGTTGGGCAGCTCCATCACAAAGGGGACGGCCTCGCCCTTAAAGACACTGCTCTTCAGCAGGATGGCCATCAGAATGCCCACCGCAATGCCGAGGAAATAGAGGCTGACCATCACCAGAGCCGCGTGCTCCGGGAAGAAGGCCGCCGCAAACAGGCTGTAGATGGGCAGCTTGGCCGAGCAGCTCATAAAGGGGGTGAGCAGGATGGTCATTTTGCGGTCGCGCTCCGAGGGCAGGGTGCGGCTGGCCATGACGCCGGGGACGGTGCAGCCGAAGCCGATGAGCATTGGCACGATGCTGCGCCCCGAGAGGCCGATGCGGCGGAGAAGCTTATCCATCACGAATGCCACGCGGGCCATGTATCCGGTATCCTCCAGCAGAGAGAGGAAGAAGAACAGGGTCACGATGATGGGCAGGAAGCTCAACACACTGCCCACACCGGTGAAGATGCCGTCGATGACCAGCGAGTGGACGGCTGCGTTGACGTTCCACGCCGTGAGGGTGGAGTCCACCACGGCGGTCAGGGCATCAATGCCCACTTCCAGCAGGTTCTGGAGCGCCAGACCGATGACGCCGAAGGTGAGGTAGAACACCAGCGCCATGATGCCCACAAAGGCCGGGATGGCGGTATAGCGGCCCGTGAGGAACTGGTCGATCTGGGCCGAGCGGAGCTGCTCCTTGCTCTGGCGGGGCTTCACGACGGTCTGATCCACCAGCTGGTGGATGAAGTGGAACCGCATATCCGCGATGGCGGCGGCGCGGTCCAGACCCCGCTCCTGCTCCATCTGGACGATGATGTGCTCGATCATCTCTTTTTCGTTCTGGTCGAGCTTCAGGGCCGCCTCGATGCGCTGGTCGCCCTCCACGAGCTTTGTGGCCGCAAAGCGCACCGGGATGCCTGCGGCCTCGGCATGATCCTCGATCAGGTGGATGATGCCGTGGATGCAGCGGTGGACTGCGCCGCCGTGATCCTCCTCGCTGCAGAAATCCATCCGGCCCGGCCGCTCCTGATACTTTGCGACATGGAGCGCATGATCCACCAGCTCGTCCACGCCCTCGTTCTTTGCCGCAGAGATAGGCACGACCGGGATGCCCAGCATGGCCTCCATCTTATTGATGCGGACAGTGCCGCCGTTGCCGCGCATCTCGTCCATCATGTTCAGCGCCAGCACCATCGGCGTATCCAGCTCCATGAGCTGCATGGTGAGGTACAGATTCCTCTCGATGTTGGTGGCGTCCACGATATTGATGATGCCCGTGGGCTTCTCGCCGATGATGAACTGCCGGGTCACGATCTCCTCGCTGGTATAGGGCGACATGGAGTAGATGCCGGGCAGGTCTGTGACCTCCGTATTTGGGTTATTCCGGATCGCACCGCTCTTGCGGTCCACCGTCACACCCGGGAAATTGCCGACGTGTTGGTTGGAGCCGGTGAGCTGGTTGAAGAGGGTCGTCTTGCCGCAGTTCTGGTTGCCCGCCAGCGCAAAGGTAAGGGTCGTGCCGTCGGGCAGAGGGTTCTCGCCCTTTTTGGTGTGGTAGCGTCCGCCTTCGCCGAGGCCCGGGTGCTCCACCGGCTTTTCACTTTCTGCCGCCGCCTTTTTCGCCGTCGGGGCTTTGGCCAGAGTGACCCCGATGCGGGCGGCATCGTCCAGCCGGAGGGTCAGCTCGTAGCCGTGGATGCTCAGCTCCATCGGGTCGCCCATCGGGGCAAATTTGACCAGCGTGACCTCCTCACCGGGGATCAGCCCCATATCCAGAAAATGCTGCCGCAGAGCCCCTTCGCCGCCCACGGCGGTGATCACGGCGCTTTCGCCGATGTTCAGTTCCTTTAATGTCATGGCTTTTGTCCTTTTTCCTACAGCGTGTTAGCTTACATTAACAATGGTAATATAGGCTAACTTTCCGGTGTTGTCAAGAGCAACGAGGCTGTTCTGAACTGCTCTCTGAAAAAAAATCATGTCGCCTTCCTCGAATATCCGAAAAAGTGCAAAAAATAAGAGCCTGTACCCGGGAAGTACCCGCCGTACAGGCTCTTATCGTTTTTTATTCAGTTCGCGGTGTGGTAGCCGTCAGGGTTCTTCTTCTGCCAGTTCCAGCTGTCGGCGCACATCTCCTCGATGCCGTACTCAGCCA
>ERZ831979.2600-NODE-2600-length-11911-cov-3.708839_pt1 | contig 11911 bp, 10 predicted proteins | sample MGYA00519952_ERZ831979 | MGnify/ENA primary metagenome ERZ831979 (study PRJEB31850, sample SAMEA3708723) | human gut metagenome | biome: human gut; feature: human-associated habitat; material: faeces | place: China | collected 2014 ...
CGCCCTCGATGGCGGTGTTCACCTGATCGTCGCCGTTGGTGTAGTCCAGATACTCAACAGTCACATGGATGTCGGGGTACTTGGCGTTGAAGTCCGCCAGCAGGGTGTCAACAGACTCGGAATCGCCCCACTTGCCGATGGGGTAGGTCCACAGGGTAATGTCAGCAGCCTGACCGGCCTCCGTGGTGGCGGCGGCCTCGCTGGAAGCGGCAGTAGAGGTGCTTTCAGCGGCAGAGGACGCTGCGCTGGAGGCAGCGCCGCCGCAGCCAACCAGCAGGCTGGCAGCCATACCGGCAGCCAAGATCGCGGATACTTGCTTCTTCATAGTGGTTCTCCTTCTTTTGCCTTTCGGCATTTGTAAGGGGTCACTGCGTCTGCGCCCCTTGTGATGTTTCTATTTTAGAAAATCTTTTTCATTTTGTCCAGATGTGAAATCACCAAGAATCAGGCCGTTTTGTGTACAGGTTGCACAAATTTGGTTTCATTTTGTGCAAAACACGGCGTTTTGTGCAAGAAATATCCGCCCGCAGCGGTGAAAAGCTCCCTTTAGCCGCACCACCGCAACGGTTACAAAAAGAAAACAATTTCCTGACAAAGTCTGTTTTTGCCGGTTTTTTGCCATTGTGGGCCGCTGTGAAACGGATTTTTCCTTATAGAAAAAGTCCTGCACAGGCTGCGTGCTGTCCGCAGCCAACAGGCAGTTTTTTCCCTTGAAAGGGCAATGTTGTACAAAAAGGCATACTTGGAAATGGCGCTTTTGCCTATTGCCAGCCCATTTTAGAATCGTTATAATAAGAGAAAAGAAATATCTTTTCATTTTTGCTGACAAAAGGAGCCTTTGCCATGACCTATGAAAATATCACTGCGCGTCAGGTTCTCTGCTTCGGTGATTCCAACACCTACGGCTACGACCCCGTGCGTGACGGCCGCTATGGCCCCGATGAGCGCTACCCGATGGTGCTGCAGGACCTGCTGGGCGACGGCTGGAGCGTGGTCGAGGAGGGGCTGCCCGGGCGCACCGCCGTGTTTGACGACCCTATTACAGAAGGTATGAACGGGCTGCGGGTCATCACGCCGATCCTGATGAGCCACGCGCCGCTGGACACCGTGACGATCATGCTGGGCACAAACGACTGCAAGGCGCGGTTTGCCTGTGATTCCTACCAGATCGCGCAGGGCATTGCGCGGCTGACCAAAAAGGCGCTGCAGACCGAGTGCTGGCGCGACAACGCCCACCCCGATGTGCTGGTCATTGTGCCGCCGGTCATTACACCGGACTATGACAGGCTGATCTTCCGCGAGGAGATGGGCCCCGGCTGCCATGAGCGCTGCGCCGGCATTGCCGCCCGCCTTGCGCCGATGCTGCAGGGCCTGCCCGGCGTGCGCTTTCTGGACGCCAACACCCTGCCCGGCGCGGTATGCTCGCCGGTGGACGGCATGCATATGACAAAGGAAGCCCACAGGGCGCTGGCGCAGGGGCTGTACAGGGAGCTGACCGCCTCGGTGTAAGCCCTATTTATAATTCAGTAGAAAGGACCCCCCAATCATGGTAGAACAGAGCTTTTGGGAGATGCTGCGCACCAAGCGCGACAGCCTGACAAAATCAGGCGGCATCGTGGCCGATTATCTTGTCCAGCACGCCGAGGACGCCCAGTATCTTTCGATCTCCTCGCTGGCAAAGGCCTGCGGCGTGGCCGAGGCAACAATTTTCCGGTTCTGCCGCTCGCTGGGCTTTGATGGCTACAACGAAATGAAGATCGCATTGGCGAAGGCTACCGCGACCGCGATGCCGGTCGCGCTCAAGCTGGAGCCGGGTGTGGACACCCAGACGCTGGTCACCCACGCCTACAACACCGCCGTGGAGGCGCTGAACGGCACCCGCAGCGTGCTGGACCCCGACGCCATCGACCACGCCGCCACGCTGCTGCAGCGCGCGCGTCAGGTATACTGCCTTGGTCAGGGCGGCAGTCAGGTGCTGGCGGAGGACATCTGGGCGCGCTTCTCGATGATCTCGACCAAATTCCGCACGGCGGGTGACAGCCACATGCAGGCCATCACGGCCAGCCTGATGGGCCCCGAGGATGTGCTGCTCTTCGTCTCCTACTCCGGCTCGACCCGCGACATGATGGACACGCTGCGCCTCGCCAAGGAGAACGGTGCCAAGGTCATCCTGATCACCCACTACGATGATGCCCCCGGCGTGGCGCTGGCCGATGTCGTGCTGCTCTGCGGCGCGCAGGAGAACCCGCTCGACTCGGGCAGCATCCCCGCCAAGCTGGCGATGCTTTTTGTCGCAAATGTGCTGGTCCTGCGCTACACCCTTGACAATCAGGAGCTTGCCAACCTCTCGCTCTCCCGCACCAGTCAGGCGCTGGGCAGCAAGCTGCTTTGACCGATCCATTTCCTCCAATAAAAAATTGCAAGCCGGCGATCTGCTGGCTTGCAATTTTTTTATTCCCCGCAGAGGGTCTTTTTCGCCGTTCCCTGCCTTTTACTGCCCGGCCAGCGCGATCTGCTCGCGGGTGATGGGCAGCTCATAGAACCGCTTGTGGGTGGCGTGGTAGATCGCATCGGCCACGGCGGGCAGCGGGGTGTTGATGACCACCTCGCCGATGCTCTTGGCACCGAAGGGGCCGGTGCCCTCGTAGCTGCTCTCAAACACGACATGGATATGCCCGATGTCGTTGCGCGCCGGGATCTTGTACTGCATCAGCGAGTTTTCCTGCGGCATGCCGCGGTCATCGTAGGTGACATTCTCGGTCAGCGCCATACCGATGCCCTGCAGGATGCCGCCCTCGGCCTGCACCCGCGCAAGGTTCGGGTTGACCGGTGTGCCGCAGTCAACGGCCGCCTCATAGCGGATGACCTGCGCCTCGCCGGTTTCCAGATCGACCTCGACCTCGGCCGCGCCCACCATGAACGGCGGGGGCGAGATCTCCGAGCTGTGGGTCACGACTGCCTCCAGCGCCGTATTGCTGCCGCACTGGGAGGCTGCGGCGATCTGCGCCAGCGTGGCGCGCTGCGTGCCGTCCTCGCTCGTCACGGCATCGCCCGCAAAGACGACCGCACGCTCATCAAGGCCCAGCAGCCCCGCGCCGACCTGACAGATCTTCTGCTTGAGCTGCTCGGCGCACTGCTCAACCGCCTTGCCGGTGACATAGGTCGTGCTGGATGCGTAGGAGCCGGAATCGTAGGGCGAGGAATCGGTGTCCGCGCCGAGGACCGTCACATTGTCGAGCGGGCACTCCAGCACCTCGGCGGCAATCTGCGCCAGAATCGTGTCGCAGCCGGTGCCCATGTCGGCCGCACCGATCGAGAGGGTGTAGAACCCGTCATCGTTGATCTTCAGGCTGGCGCTGCCCACATCCACACTCGTGATGCCGGAGCCCTGCATCGCCATGCCCATGCCCACGGCGCGCACCTTGCCGTTACCCATGTCGCGCACGGGGTATTTTTCGTCCCAGCCGATGTTGTCATGCACGGCCTGCAGGCAGCGGTCCAGCGCGCAGCTGGTGTTGACCTGCCCGTAGTAGGCGGGCATCACATCGCCCTCATGGACGATGTTGCGCTGGCGGATCACAAACGGGTCGATGCCCAGCCTGTCGGCCAGCTCATTGACGGCGGACTCCACCGCAAACAGGCCCTGAGTCGCGCCGTAGCCGCGGTAAGCGCCCGAGGACATGTGGTTCGTGTAGACGACATCGCTGACAAAGCGGAACGCCTCGGCCTTGCCGTAGAGCGGGATGGATTTGTGGCCGGACAGGCCCACCGTTGTAGGCCCATGCTCGCCGTAGGCACCGGTGTTGGACAGGGTGTAGAGGTCGATGCCCCTGACGATGCCGTCCTTTGTCGCACCAAGGCGGACATGCAGCTCCATCTCATGGCGCGGGGTGGAGGCGATCTGGCTCTCGTACCGGCTGAAGATGATCTTGCTGGGCTTTTTGGTTTTCCATGTCACAAAGGCGGGGTAGACCTCGCAGACCGAGGTCTGCTTGGCGCCGAAGCCGCCGCCGATGCGGGGCTTGGCCACCCGGATCATCGACTTGGGGATGTGCAGTGCATTGGCCAGAATCCGGCGGCAGTGGAAAACGATCTGGGTCGAGCTGAGGACATTCAGCCGCCCGTAGGCATCTATGCTGCAGTAGGTGCGGAAGGTCTCCATCATGGCCTGCTGGCAGGCGCGGGTGTGGTATGTATGGTCGATGACGACATCGCACCCCGCCAGCACCGCCTCAATATCGCCCGCCCCGGTCTCATCGTGGGCGCAGAGGTTGCGCTTGTTGTCGGCCCCGACCGGTGCCAGCGACTCCCAGTTTTCCTCCGGGTGGACAAGAACGGGGTTGTCCAGCGCCGTGTGGTAGTCCAGCACGGCGGGCAGGACCTCATACCTGACCTTGATGAGCTTCATCGCCTTATCGACGCATTTTTCATCCTTGCCGGCCAAAATTGCGACAACATCCCCCGCAAAGCGGACATGGCGGTCGATGACAAGCCGGTCATAGGGGCTCGGCTCGGGGTAGGTCTGGCCCGCCTGGGTGTAGCGGCGGCCCTGCTGGTCCACATCCTTCCATGTGTAGATCGCCTCGATGCCCGGCACCAGCAGGGCACGGCTCGTGTCGATCTCCTGCACGATAGCGTTGGCATGGGGGGAGCGCAGCAGCTTTACGATCAGGCAGTCCTGCGGGATGACATCATCCATGTAGACGGGCTGGCCGGTCACAAGCTGCATGGCGTCCTTTTTGCGCATGGGCTGGTTCACGGTTTTCATTGGGCAGCCTCCTTCCCCTTTTTCCACGCTAAAAAGTTCAAAATGCCCCGCAGCTGGCCCTCATAGCCGGAGCAGCGGCAGAGGTTGCCGGCCAGATACTCCTTGATTTCATCCTCGCCGGGGTCGGGGTTTTCCCGGAAAAGCGCCAGCGCGTTCATAATAAAGCCCGGGTTGCAGAAGCCGCACTGCTCCGCACCCTGATCGGCGATAAAGGCGCCGAACTCGGCAGCCTCCTCCTGCAGCCCCTCCAGCGTGGTGACGCTGCGGCCGTTGACCCGCGCCGCCAGCACCGAGCAGGACAGCACCGGCTTTTCATCGAGAAAGACCGTGCAAAGGCCGCAGTTGGCGGTCTCGCAGCCGCGCTTGACGCTCTTGCAGCCGAGGCTGCGCACAAGGTCCAGCAGCACGGTGTCGGCTGCGATTTCGGCGGTTACTTTTTTATGATTTAAGGTAAATGTGATCTGCATGGTATACCTCCGTCAATTTTCCAGCGCGGCCACGGCACGCCGGACCAGCACGCCGGTCAGGTGGGTGCGGTACTCGGCACTGCCGCGCAGGTTGCTGCCGGTCTTGACGGCTGCCTGCACGGCGGCGGGCAGCTGCGCCGGGTCGCAGTCCGGCGTGACAAGCACGGCCTTCATCGGGCGCGCGCCGATGGCAAAGCGGTACTGCCCCTGCGCCGTGCGGGCGGCCGCGCAGGTCAGGATCGGGAAATCGGTCTGGGTCGCGCGCACCGACTGGTACTGCACCCTCAGCCCCGGCGTCTTGCGCAGGCAGATGCGGGTCAGAATATCGCGGTCATAGGGCATCGCGGCAAACTGCGCCAGCGGCATCCGGCCCGCCTTATACAGCTCAACCTCGCAGTCCAGCGCCAAAAACAGCGTCAGCACATCGGAAAAGCCGAACCGGCCATAGATGCTGCCGCCCACCGTGGCGCAGTTGCGGAACTGCACGCCGACAATGTGGCGCACAGCCTCCCGCACAGCCCCCGCGGTGTAAGCGTTCAGGGCGGCGTTCGTTTCCAGATCGCGCAGCGTTGCCATCGCGCCGATGAGGATCTCGGTGTCAGTCTCCTCGATCGTATCCAGCCCCAAGGCCGACAGGTCGATGGCCGTGCCGACATTGATCTTTTCCATCTTGAGCCAGAGCATACCGCCCAGCACGCGGTTGGGCTTTTTCTGGTTCAGCTGCCATGCCTCCTCCAGCGTGGCGGGGCGGGCATATTCGCGTATCGTCATCATGGGTCAATCTCCGTTTTTCCTGTTTTGGGCGAAAAAATCACACTTTTCGTGGATAGGTACTTTTATTCTACCATAAAATCTGGTATAATACCGTTGTTGTTTTAAAAATACAACGATATTTTTTATTGTGTGAGGGAAAAAGATTCATGAAAATGACCAAAATGACCGCCCTGCTGCTGGCCGCCGCCATGGCGCTGACCGCCTGCGGCAGCACCGCCGCCGTAAGCAGCGAGGCCGCCGCCACCGCTGCCCCCGAGGTCACCGCCAGCCCCGAGGAGGCTGCCGCTGCACCCGCTGCCGCCGAGACCGCCGTCACCTACCCGCTGACCGTCACCGACCAGCTGGGCCGCGAGGTCACCATCGAGACCGAGCCCAAGACGCTGGCCAGCGGCTACTACATCTCCACCAGCCTGCTCATCGCCCTCGGCGTGCAGGACGAGCTGGTCGGCGTCGAGGCCAAGGCCGACAAGCGCACGATCTACAGCCTCTCCGCCCCCGAGCTGCAGAGCCTGCCCAGCATCGGCACCGCCAAGGAGTTTGACCTTGAGGGCTGCGCCGCGCTGACCCCCGACCTTGTCATCGTGCCCGCCAAGCTGAAGGATTCCATCCCCCAGATGGAGGAGCTGGGCCTGACCGTGCTGGCCGTCAAGCCGGAGGATCAGGACAAGCTGTACGGCGCCATCGACCTGCTGGCTCAGGCCACCAACACCGTTGCCCGCGGTGAGGAGCTGAAGTCCGCAATCGAGGACAACCTGCTCAGCCTGCGCGAGGCCATCGGCGATGCCGAGGCCCCCACCGTCTACATGGCCGGCAACAGCTCTGTGCTGCAGACCGCCGGCCCCGCCATGTACCAGAACTATATGATCGAGAACGCCGGCGGTCTCAACGCCGCCGCCAGTGTCGAGGACACCTACTGGGCCGAGGTCTCCTATGAGCAGGTGCTGGACTGGGACCCCGACTACATCATTCTGGCGTCCGATGCCGACTATGATGTCGATTCCGTCCTGAACGATGCCGCACTGGCCGACTGCACCGCCGTCAAGGAGGGCCATGTCTACCAGCTGCCCCACGCCATCGAGGCTGTGGACTCCCCCGTGCCCGGCAGCTTCCTGGGCAGCGTCTATCTGGGCAGCGTGCTGCATCCCGAGCAGGTGAGTGAGCAGTTCTACCATGACTGCGCCGATGCCTTCTACACGACCTACTACGGCTTCACCCCTGCCTCCTATGAATAACCGCAAGCGCACGGCGCTGTGCCTTCTGGGCGCAGCGCTCTGCGTTTTTATGGCTTTTGGTGCGGCCCTTGCGCTGGGCCGCTACCCCATAACACCGGCGGCGCTGCTGGCCGGCGATGCCATGGCGGTGCGCACCTTCACCGTGCTGCGGCTGCCCCGCGCCGTCATGGCGCTGGTCGGCGGCTTTGGGCTGGGGGTGGCCGGCTTTGTCTACCAGACCGTATTCCGCAACCCGCTGGCAAGCCCCGACATCATCGGCGTCTCCTCGGGGGCCAGTGTCGGCGCGGCGTTCGCCATCCTGTTCGTTTCGTCAGGGGCGCTGTCCACCACGGTCTGTGCCTTTGCGGGCGGGCTGGCGGCGGTGTTCCTCTCGCTGGGGCTGGCCGCTGCCGCGCCGGGGCGCAGCAAAATGTCGCTGGTGCTGGCGGGCATCGCCGTCCACGCGCTGGCCCAGACGCTGCTGATGCTGCTCAAGCTGACCGCCGACCCCGAGAAGGAGCTGGCCAGCATCGAGTATTGGATCATGGGCAGTCTGGCCGCCGTGACCCGCAGCCGGGTGTGGTTCCCGGTGCCGGTCGTGCTGGTCTGCTGCGCGGCGATCTTTGCGCTGCACCGGCAGGCGCTGCTGCTCTCGATCGAGGAGGGCGAGGCACGGCTGCTCGGCGTGCGGGTGGGTGCGATGCGCCTGCTGCTGCTGACGCTTGCCACCATGACGGTCGCCGCCGTTGTCAGCGTGACAGGGCTTATCAGCTTTGTCGGGCTGCTGGCCCCCCACAGCGCCCGGCTGCTGGCGGGGCACAACCGGCGCTCGGCCTGCCTGCTGAGCGGGCTGCTGGGCAGCGCCCTGCTGCTGGCAGCCGACACGCTGGCCAAGACGGCTGCCTCCACTGAGCTGCCGGTCAGCATCTTTACCTCGCTGCTGGGCGTACCGTTTCTGCTCTATCTGATCCTGCGGCCGGGGAGGGATGCGTCATGATGCCACAAACCACGCCCACGCCCGCGGGGCTTTGCGTGCAGGACCTCACCGTACGGTACGGCGCAGCGGCTGTGCTGCAAGGGGTCAGCTTTTCTGTCCCGGTGCCCGGGCAGCTGATCGGTCTGCTGGGGGTAAACGGCAGCGGCAAGACCACACTGCTCAAGGCCGCCGCCGGGCTGCTGCCCCACACCGGGCAGTGCCTTCTGAACGGCGTCCCGCTGGAGAGCCTGTCCACCCGCAGGCTGGCGCAGACCGTCAGCTACATCCCGCAGCAGAGCGGCATCTCGGTCTCGCTCTCGGCGCGGGAGGTCGTGCTTATGGGCTTCAACCCGCGGCTGGGGGTCCTGCAAAGCCCCACCGCCGCCATGCGCGCCGCTGCGGACGAGGCCCTGCGCACCGTAGGTCTGGCCAACAAGGCCGGGCAGGACTACCTGACGCTGAGCGGCGGCGAGAAGCAGCTCTGTATTCTGGCGCGCACGATTGCCGAGGATGCGCCGCTGCTCTTGCTGGACGAGCCGGACAGTGCGCTTGACCTTGCGAACCGCAGCCGGATGACCGCGCTGCTGGCGCAGCTGGTCCACACCGGCGGCAAGACCGCGCTGGTCTGCCTGCACGACCCCGCGCTGGCGCTGGACAGCTGTGATATACTGGTGGTATTGCAGGGCGGCGGGGTCGCGGCGGTGCTGCACCCCAGAACCGACCCGCCTGCCGTGCTGCAGGCAGCCCTTGCCGCCGTGTACGGCCCGCTGGAGCTGCTGCCCGTTACCGACTGCCGGGGCCGACACCGTCTGGCCCTGCTGCCGCTGTGAGGTGATACCATGAAACCTGCTTTGCGCGTGATGCTCTGCGATGACGCAGGCGAGCGCTTTTTTGGCGAGGGGCCCTGCCGCCTGCTCCATCTGATCGAGGAGACCGGTTCGCTGCGGGCGGCGGCGATGTCTATGGGGATGGCGTATACGAAGGCACTTGCCATCATGAGGCGAGCCGAAAAGAATCTCGGTTTTCCGCTCACGGCCCGCCGGATCGGCGGAAAAGGCGGCGGAGGAAGTGTCCTGACGCCGAAAGCAAAGGAGTTTTTACATGACTATGAAACCTACCGTGACGCCTGTATTCAGAGCAGCCGCGAGCTCTATACTCAGATCTTTTCTAAATATGCAGATGGGGGAGAAGACGGGGAATAAATTTGTGTCTGAAACAGCGGCAGCTGCAGGTATTCATAAAAAACGGCATTTGGTCATAACTGGCAGCCGGGGAATCGGGAAGAGCACGCTGCTGAGAGAAATTCTGGCACTGCCGTACTTTTCTGATTTAGGACCATTTCCAGGATTTACAACGCAGGCGTTTCCGCGCGACCGTGTGGAATTGACAGATAATCTTACTGGTGAAACTGCGAGAATCGGATCCTACCATCCACCTAAGTCCTTCGCTGTTCCAAATTTCCCTGCAGATAGTTTTGTACAAAAAGCTTGTACTGCTGATTCTGCGCATCCTGATGCTCAACGATCCGGCAACCAAATGACACCGGCTATGGATGGCTTCCTTGGGCTCGGCATCACTTCTATAACCCGCGCCATTGAGTCCGCTTCCCAATGGGCGGTAATCGACGAACTCGGCTATCTGGAAAGCTCCTGCCCGGAATTCTGCGATGCTGTTTTCCGTCTTTTTGACCAGAAACAGGTCATCGCTGTTCTCCGCAGCCAATCCACACCGTTTCTCGATGCACTGCGGGCACGGAACGACGTGTTCCTTTACGACCTGGATCATCCGCTTCTGCCCATCGGATGCGTGATCATGGCGTCCGGGCTTGGAAAAAGATTTGGTTCCAATAAACTTATGGAAGATTTCAATGGAAAGCCAATGATCTACCGGATCTTATCCGCCACCGACGGTGCACTTTTTGCTGCCCGGATCGTTGTGACGAGATCCAGGGAAGTTGAAGCATTTTGTCGAGAGCGAAAGATTCCGGTCCTTCTGCATGCAATGCCCTACAGAAATCACACGGTCCTTCTTGGACTGTCTGCCTTATTGAAGGAATATCCGGAACTTGCGGGGTGTATGTTTGCGCTGGGGGATCAGCCGCTGTTAACAAAAGAGACACTTGAAGCTATGGTAATAACATTTTCGCAGTATTATCAAACTGCCTCTCCGATTTTCCGCCTGGCAGCTATCGCTGAGGATGATTCTATAATTCCTGGAAACCCAATTCTTTTCGGGAACCGATATTTTGAGGAGCTTCTCACACTCCCGGACAATCACGGCGGCAATGTTCTGCTGAAAAAATATCCCGACGTTGTCCGGTATTTCCCCGCAGGTGATCCTCTGGAACTCGCTGACGCGGACACCCCGGCAGAACTGGAGCAACTAAAAAAAGCGGAATTTAACCGGTAAGCGACACCTCGGTATCGCCCGGATAAATTCCGCTTTTTTATTAACCCTGCGCACAGATTTCTTATCAAAAAATTTTCAACGTACTTGATCGGGTCATTTTAACGATTTCAAGTATTTTATAAACGTTCAGCGCAAATCCCATCATTTTTTATCATTCGGAAGCACAATATTCAACAAAATCGCAACCATAGCCGCCGGAACAATTCCGGAACCGCCGAAGATCAGCTGGATCGCCTGCGGGGTCTGAGCTAAGATTGCCGTGTTCGCTCCCATTCCATAACCAACTCCAAGCGCTACAGAAACGATAGTCAGGTTCTTCGCTGTCATCTTCTCCTTTGTGACCAGCTGGATTCCGCTGATCACGATGGATGAGAACATCATAACGGCTGCGCCGCCGAGAACAGCCTGGGGCATAATAGAAACGATGGCGCCCAGCTTCGGAACAAGACCGCAGAGGATCAGGAATACTGCGCCTGTCGCGAGAGCGGTACGGTTCACTACTTTTGTCATCGTAACCAGTCCGACGTTCTGGCTGAAGGAGGTGTTTGGAAGAATTCCGAACAGTGCCGCGAAAGAAGAGCCGATACCGTCGCAGATCACGCCGCCGGAAAGCTCCTTGTCTGTCGCCTCACGGTTCATTCCGCCTTCAATAACACCGGAGATATCTCCAACCGTCTCAACAGCTGTTACGATAAACATGATGAGGATCGGCGCGATGGCACGGGCATCAAACACCGGCTTCACCGGAAGAAATTCCGGAATGCTGATCCAGCTTGCCTGGGCGACTTTATCCCAGTTCAGTACCCATGCTTTCGTGTACTCGGCTCCGTCTGCCGTGATTCCCGTTGTCGGAAGAACCAGGCTCATAACAAATGCCGCAATATATCCCGCAATGATTCCGATGAGAATTGCGGAGTTGCTTGCCATTCCGTTGGTCCAGTGTTTCACAGTAAGGATCACCACAAGGACAAAGATCGCCAGGAGAAGGTTCTCCATAGATCCAAAGTCCTTCGCCCCGCTTCCGCCGCCGAAAGAATTGATTCCGACGGAGATCAGGGACAGTCCGATGGACAATACAACCGTTCCCGTTACAACTGCCGGGAAAAATTTACGCAGCGGCTTGATAAAGAATCCGAGAACACTCTCAAAAAGACCGCCGAGAATTGACGCTCCCATGATCGCGCCATAGGTGGCGAGTCCGCCGCCCATAGTGTCCGCCACACTCTTGAAAACTCCGATGAAACCGGAGCTGGTTCCCATGATGATCGGAACTTTACCTCCGATCGGACCGATCGCATAGAGCTGG
>ERZ831979.2604-NODE-2604-length-11899-cov-4.653495_pt1 | contig 11899 bp, 7 predicted proteins | sample MGYA00519952_ERZ831979 | MGnify/ENA primary metagenome ERZ831979 (study PRJEB31850, sample SAMEA3708723) | human gut metagenome | biome: human gut; feature: human-associated habitat; material: faeces | place: China | collected 2014 ...
GATAATTTTACGCTTTGCTTCCGGTTCTGTAACTCCTGCAAGTTTGCTGTAGAAACGTTCCTGTGCATTGACTCTGATAAAATTCAGGTCATATGGACCATCCGGTCCGAATACAGCTTCTACTTCATCACCTTCATTTTTACGAAGAAGACCATGATCTACGAATACACAAGTAAGCTGTTTTCCAATAGCTTTGGAAAGAAGGCCTGCTGCCACTGAAGAGTCAACCCCACCTGACAGTGCGAGCAATACTCTCCCGTCTCCAACCTTCTCGCGGATCTCTGCAATTGTATTCTCAACAAAAGCATCCATCTTCCAGTCGCCCGCACATTCACATACATTTTTTACAAAGTTGTTGATCATCTTTGTTCCTTCTACTGTATGAAGTACTTCTGGATGGAACTGGATTGCATACAGTTTCTCAGCTGTGTTCTCAGCTGCTGCAACCGGACAGTCAGCAGTGTGTGCTGTAATTTCAAATCCCGGAGCAATTTTTGAAATATAATCAAAATGGCTCATCCAACATGTTGTTATCTCTGAAACACCTTCAAATACTTTGGAGTCTTTTTTATCAATAATAACTTCTGTCTTGCCGTATTCTCTTACATCTGCACGCTCAACTTTTCCGCCAAGTACATGAGACATCAGCTGTGCGCCATAGCAAAGTCCGAGAACCGGAATTCCAAGCTTGAACAGTTCTTCTGAATAAGTCGGTGAATCCGGCTCATAACAGCTGTTTGGTCCGCCTGTGAGAATGATTCCTTTCGGATTCATCTCTTTGATTTTTTCAATATCTGTCTTATATGAATAAATTTCACAATATACATTACACTCCCTGACACGTCTTGCGACTAGCTGGTTATACTGTCCACCGAAGTCAAGGACAATCACTAATTCTTTCTTCAAATCTTTCCTCCTGTCAAATCCAATCAAAACTATTTGCTTTATCTATATATTTTTTTCTGTTCTTCATTATAGTAGAGGAATCCTTGATTTACAAGTATTTGTTTATGTAAAATAAAATCTTATCCACAATTTCTATTACTATACACGGTAATTATTCCCCTTCTGATCTATCCAAAGCAAAAAAGATGCCGAACAAATGCCCGACATCCCATTTTTATGTTCCATTTTATGCTGCAAATCTTTCTAGCTGTCTTTCAAGTTCTGTACAATCGTCTGCATACATCTGCAGTTCAATCACGTTATTCAATCCCAGATTCATGATTCCAAGTAATGACTTCGCATCTACTACTGCCCGTCCTCTTCTCATGTCCATGTTAAAGTCAAATTTACATACTGTTTTCAAGAAATCAATGATCTCATCCGGGTGTTTGAAAGTAATGTTCATTGTGCTCATTCTTTTCACCTCTTTCTGCCTTAACGGCTATGAAATCCTTTTCACTTTTCACATATATCATAGCACATTTTTTATATTTAAAAGGGTGAAATTTTTTATAAAAGTGTATTTTTTTAATTAAATATGCCTCTTATTCTCTACTTTTTTCTATAAGCAATATGAAATTACTCCTGATTATGAAATCCCAGTGGAGTTACGTCTGTATTCCGTCGGTAAAATCCCTTCCTCCTCTTTAAACACCTTACTCATATATTTGGGATCAGAGTAACCGACAAGCCCCGCAATCTGATTCATCTTATATTTTGTTGTCCTGAGAAGCTCCTTTATTTTTTCTATCCTGTATTTCCTCACAGTTTCTGTAAAATTATATCCTGTCTCCTTCTTAAACTGGGAACTCAGATATTCTTCTGATACATAAAGCTGGCTCGCTGCTTCTTCCAATGTAATACCTCTGTCATATTCTTTTCTTACAATTTCCATTGCTTTTTGAATAAGCGTACTGTACCGCTCAAATTTATGTTCATATGATAGCATCCGTTCCAATCCTTGAATCGCTTTCTCTATCTGTTTCCAGCTGATGGCATATGTAATCTGCTGCATAAGACTCAGGATTTCTGTTTCGTCAATCTCCCCGCCATAATTTCTATAATTTAATCCAGCTGCCATACAAAAACGAATGATACTGTATTTTATTTCTTTTGGAAAATATTTTTCTCTTTTCATTTCCTCACAAACAAGTTGAAATTGTCTGGCAATTCCTTTCTTGTTTTCATCGAAAATCATTTCCCGCATTCGTTGTTCTAATTCTACCGGATAACGCACCGGAACAACTTCAAATTTCTCAACTGTCTGCTGACAGATCAAAACTCCTCGTGGCTGAAGAAGATTCCATTCCATAAGGCTCCCTGTCTGAATCATTGCCTCTTCCAGCTTTGTCAGCTGTTTTGTCTCTATCCATACACAAATAATTGTCCCCGGAAACTTCCTACATAACCCTGTAACCACATTTTTTTGAAAATATTCTTTCCAGTTCCTAGCTTCATATACCCGGTAAATGATCAGGTACACCTTTTTCCATTGATCCGAACATATAACAGATGCCGAAAATCCACACTCATGTCTACAGATTTCTTCGAGAAATCCACGTACATTCTCCTTCTGCTCCTCGTATTCGTCTGCCATTGAAACCGTAAATAAATATCCCGGATCATCCACTGTAAAACCAAATCTCCGAATGGTCATTTCATTTAACTTCTGATTCGATATAATTTCTCCATCTCTGCAGCTCAACAGAACATTTTCAACAGTAAAAGAAGCCTGCATCCAATACTCATTCCTGATTTTTTCATGAATACGGCTTAATGCCTTCTTAAGCTCCATCGGCTGAAACGGCTGTACTAAATATCCGTCCACCCCCAGATCGATTGCCTGCTTTGCCTGTTGAAAATCTTCATCCTTTGTTATAATAATCACACGAAACTCGCGTCCTTCCGTGCGTAATTTTCTCAAAAGATTTAATCCATTCATCCGTGGAAGCCCAATATCCATAATAACAAGGTTTGGCTGCATAACTGTTATCATCTCATATGCAGACTGTCCGTTCCCTGCAATCCCCGCTAATTCGTAATTCGGATCTACGCGTTTCAAACCTTTTTTCAGTTCTTCTAATACTTTTTCATCCCTTTCAATGATTGCCACCCGCATTTGAACAGTCTCCTCTCAATGTCCGTGTTTCCGATTGGATATCCTTTTTTATTGTAACATTAACTTCAATAATTGGAAGTATGCAAGTGTAAATATTTTTCTTTGGTAGCGAGCCCTCCCCGGATGTGACGTTCTGATTTGTTGGTGTCTAAAACCTTACGCGTTTCATGAGCCAATGATGGGTTGATCTGAAGCAGACGTTCTGTAACATCCTTATGCACCGTACTCTTACTAATCCGAAACTGTTTCGCTGTCTGTCTCACTGTCGCATTATTTTCTATAATATAATTTGCAATTTCTACTGCACGCTCCTCAATATATTCTCTCATAGAAAAGCCCCTGCATAGTTTGTTTTTTACAATCTATGCAGGGGCAAATCAATGTATGTCTAATTCCTGTTCCATCTATTCGTGGAAAATATCATACTATGCAACTTAATACTCAAATACTGCCACACCATATCCCGGAAGAGGATATGCAAAGGAATATTTCTGACCATCACATTCCTGTTTCTCTGGCTTGTAAACCAATGGGCGTTCTTCCCCTGATCCACCGTATTTTGTCTCATCACTGTTAAGAACAAGCTTACACTGCTTTCTTCTCGGAACACCAACACGGTAATCTGGTCTGTCTACCGGTGTAAAATTGCATACAAAGAGCAGATTTTTCTTACCATCTTTTGAATGTCTTGTGAAACTGAAAATACTCCGGAAGATATCATCCTTATTGATCCAGTCAAATCCCTTCGGATCATTATCCAACTCATACAATGCCTTATTCTTCTTATAAAGATGAAGCAAATCTTTATACCAGTTCTGAATCTGCTGATGCGGTTCTTCTGCAAGAAGGAACCAATCCAGTTCTCTCTCTTCACTCCACTCACGAAGCTGTGCGAACTCCTGTCCCATAAAGAGAAGTTTCTTTCCAGGATGTCCCATCATAAATGCATATGCCGCTTTCAAGTTGCGGAACTTATCCCATCCTTCTCCCGGCATCTTATTCAACATGGAGCATTTCAGATGAACAACCTCATCATGAGAAAGTACAAGAATATAGTTCTCTGAATATGCATATTCCATGGAAAATGTCATCATATGGTGTGCATTTTTTCTGAAATACGGATCCAGTTTCATGTACTCTGTAAAGTCATGCATCCAACCCATATTCCACTTCAAAGTAAATCCAAGTCCGTCATCCTCAGGAGATCCTGTCACCTTCGGCCATGCTGTGGACTCTTCTGCAATCATCATAACGCCTTTATTTCTTCCGCAAACCACAGAGTTCAGATGTTTAAAGAATGCAATCGCCTCAAGATTCTCATTTCCGCCAAATTTATTCGGAATCCACTGTCCATCTTCTCTTCCGTAGTCCAGATACAGCATAGATGCCACTGCATCTACACGAAGTCCGTCTACATGATAATGTTCAATCCAGAACAATGCATTCGCCAGAAGGAAGTTAGAAACTTCCGGTTTTTCATAATTGAACACCTTCGTTCCCCAATCAGGATGCTCGCCCTTTCTCGGATCTGGATATTCGAATGTCGGTGTTCCGTCAAAATCTGCCAGACCATGTGCATCTTTCGGGAAATGCGCCGGTACCCAGTCAAGAATAACACCGATATTATTCTTATGAAGGTAATTCACCATATATGCAAAATCTTCCGGTGTTCCATAGCGTGCAGTTGGTGCATAATATCCGGTTACCTGATATCCCCAGGAACCGTCAAATGGATGCTCTGCGATTCCCATCAACTCAACATGAGTATATCCCATCTCTTTTACATACTTTGTAATTGCTTCTGCAAACTCACGATATGTATAAAATCCTTCATCTTCTCTTCCAGGATGTCTCATCCAGGAACCCATATGTACTTCATAAATAGACACTGGTTCTTCTTTGTTATCCCATTTCTCACGAGCAGTCATCCACTTACTGTCTGACCAGTTCAGATTAGAAATGTCTGTGATTCTGGAAGCTGTTCCCGGCCGGAGCTCTGCATAATTAGCAAATGGATCTGCTTTGTAAATCTTCTCACCCGCCTGTGTCTCTATACAGAACTTATACAAATCCCCTTTCTTCGCCTCCGGAACGAAGCATGTATATATTCCGAGAGGCTCCCCTCTCTTCATCTTATCTTTCGTCTCATCCCAGTCATTAAACTCTCCGATTACAGAAACGTTTACTGCATGAGGAGCCCATACCGCAAAATATACTCCTCTTTTTCCGTTCTTTGTCACCTCATGGGCACCCATCTTTTTATAAATCTCATAATGATTTCCCTGCCCAAAAAGATAATGGTCAAGTTCTCCGATCTCATAAGGCTGCACTTTCGTCTTCGTGCTGTTTTTCTTAACCATAAAGCCACCTCACTGCTCAAATATATTCCTGATTGTAATGATTTAAAAACCATACAATTTCTTATAGATCAAGGCACATTACCGAATCATTCAATTGGTAACAAAGTTTCATTCTACCCTTGAACACTATAGTTTTATTATACTTGATACTGTATAAAAAAGAAAGAGAAAATGTATTATTGCACAAAAATAGACAGTCGTTTTACTGACTGTCTATTAATTCTTAACAAATATATGTCATTAAATGTTGAAATCTTTCTCTGAAAGCAGAATTCTGTCGGAAGAATCTGTATTCTTTCCAAATACTCTCTTCACAAGCTTCTTTGCGGAAGCTTTCTGTGAATGAGCGATTGCATCATCCATCACTTCTTTCACTTCTGCTACTGTCACTGCATGATCTTCTCTCTGTAAAGAATCAATCTTACTGTACAGTGCAAGAATTCCCATCTCATCGATTCTGTAACCATTCTCCTGAGCATAAGTCTGTCCAAATGTTACAAGCTCATCATTAATAAAGATCGGCACTTCAAGTCTAGAAGTAAATTTTCTTCTGAATTCTCTGTTGGAAGAAAGAAGTCTGTCCAGTGGTTTTCTCTGCTCTTCAAGAACTACCAAAAGTTCTCCTGTATCCTGCTCCATTGCTTTGTTCAGCTTGGCGAGTGTTTTTTCGTTCATCTGTCCGGCTTTTTCAATGATCAGTGCACCGCCGTACAATTTACGGAAAATGTCTCCGATTCTCTTCTTATTCAGTGACTCACCTGTCACAATTGCAACCTTACCCTGACGGATATCACGCTGCTTCTGAATTGCCTTTACAACATCAACAGCGAGGACTGTCTTTCCATTTCCTTTGTTTCCAATGATCAAAAGGTTTCCTGTTCTGGAAGTTCCTTTGCGGTTTGTACAGTTCTTATCCTGCTCAAGTACATCTACCAGCTGCTCACTCATACCACGCACAGGTACAAAATAAGAGAAGAGTTTTTTCTGTTCCTCTGTAAGCCCTGCTCTTGTACCGATTCCACTCTGTGTTTCAAGATCATAACGACCATGTACGATAAATCCTGTATCAGACATTGCATCTGCAATCTCATCTAACGGTAATGGTGATGTCTTACCTGTTGCGATCAATTTTGCAGTCTCTTTACGGCTCAATGGTGTCGTCGCAGACATGATATCAATTCCGCCATCTTCATCCGGAATCTCTCTGTCATCCGGTTCCTCACTATGCGCTGGATTCACGCTGAATTCATCTTCAAAATTTGGCACTTCTTCATAAGAATTCAGACCAAGAAGATCATCATCTGAAACCTTATCTTCCGCTGTGAAAAGATCTCTTGGATTGATTACTTCATCATCCTCATCGTCTTCTTCATAACCATAAGCATCCAGATCATCATATCCTTCTTCCTCACCGAACAGATCATCATCAGACTCTTCATAATCATCCGGCAGATCGTCATCAGACTCTTCATAATCATCCAACAAATCGTCATCAGACTCTTCATAATCATCTAAAATATCGTCTTCGTCAAACTCTTCTGCATCATCCCAGTCATACGCATCATAATCTTCGTACTCGTCCTCACCGAGTCTGAGATCATCCGCAAGCTCTCCCATATTTTCATGTGGTTCTTCTTCTACCTCAAGAACTTCTTCTGAACTTACTGTTGCATCTACTTCTTCCTCTTCCGGAATAACACCTTCAATCTCATCAATCAGTTTCTGTATCTCTGGTGATAAAATTGGTTCTTCATTATTTTTATTGTCCATAGTCTCTCTTACTGCTGCTCCTTCTGAATCATCTTCATCATTGACAACTTCAGTTTCTGAGATCAGTTCCTCCACCTCAGACAAATCTTCTGATTCATCTGTCAGATCTTCTGACTCAGCTTCATCTATTTCAAGGATTTCTTCCTCTTCCGGTTCTGCCTCTTCTACTTCAAGAACTTCTTCCTCTTCCGGTTCTGCCTCTTCTACCTCAAGGATTTCTTCCTCTTCCGGTTCTGCTTCCCCTGCTTCAAGAATTTCTTCCTCTTCCGGTTCTGCTTCTTCTACTTCAAGAACTTCTTCCTCTTCCGGTTCTGCCTCTTCTACTTCAAGAACTTCTTCCGGTTCTGCTTCCCCTGCTTCTATAGCAACTGCATCTTCTGGGACATCCTCTGAAGTCTCCTCCACTGCCTGTTCTATAAACTCTTCTTCTGTCTCCGGTTCCGGTATCAGTTCTTTCATCCCTGATGGAACTACTCGTTCTTTACTGGCTTCCTCAGCTTTCTTCTCTTCTGTCAGTTGATTCACGATCTCAAGATCTTCTACATCCTCAATTGCTGCAATATCCTCTTCCAGATCTGTCATATCCGGTTCAACTTCTTCTCCCGGTTCTGCCTGAACTTCCGGTTTCGGATTGAGTAATTGCTGCAGAGCTTCATCTAACCGCATCGTATCTCCAAGTTTCTTCTTGACTGGTTTTACCGGATTCTTACTGACAATCGGTATGGAAGCTGTATCTTTGCTAAGTGTTCTCTTATCTCCACTTGTCTCTACCGTTGCCGGCTGAACTTCTGACTCATCCTCGGAAGCTTCTATAACTTCTGCTGTTTCTACTCCTGCTTCTTCCGGACTTTCTACTTCGGCATCCGGCTCTTCTGCCGTTTCCAAAGTAACCGCATCCGTATCAATCACATCGGAAGTACTGTCGTTCTCCATCACCGGCTGCTCTGTCAGCCCGATTGATCTTGTATCTCCAAGTGCCTCGGCTCCTTCTGATGCAGAATCTTTTTCCTCGTCTTCTTCTAAATAGGAAGCCAGATCCGGTATTTCTTCTGTCTCGGAAGAAAGCTTCTCGTATCTGTGATCATATTTCTGCTGCTGCGATGGTGACAATGGCTTATACTGCATCTTCAGTTCCATTGCCTTATAAACATACTTACCCTCGCTGAACCAGAGGATCAGATCATCACACTCTTCCAGACATTCTGTCATCATACCTGCTTCGCGATAAAGCTTCGCCAGTTCATAAGCCCACTCTTCAATATATTCTGCCTTCTTAAATTCCTCCAGAGCCTCGATCTGCTGTTCGATCGGCGCTCTCTGCGCTCTTAAGATCTGATATCTAAGGATATGCCTGTTCGGATCTTTCGGTGCAATCTGGATAAATTCGTCATAATAGTCAATTGCTTCATCTATATTCTTTGTCTTAATTGCAAGAGAACATAACTTATAGATCACCTTGCGGCTTCCTTCGGAACGGCGATATGCAAGATTCATCACATCGTAGCTCTTCTGATACTCTTTTGTTTTCTCATAAATATCACTGACATTCATCAGCATCCCTGCGTTACGGACACGCTTCCAGTCAATCAGATCTGCTGCTGCCGCTGCTTTTCTGTATTCTCCATCTTCCATAAGTTCCAGCATCTCTTCTGTCTTTAACTTATATTCATACTTATCCACTGTACTCACCTCATTGTCATTGAAATATTAGTTTTGGTCTGAATGTGTCCATTAGGCACTAGCCGATACTCTTTCATTATTCTACCATATGAGGTCTGTAATGTCAAAAAAATGCACCTTCAATTCCTTTTGAAAGTGCATTTTTAGTGTTATTTAATTGTATTATTATTATAATTTTATATTTTGTATCGGAGATTATTCGCGATTCTACGTTCCTGTGAGACCTTTGTCGTCTGTTATTTTATCACTTGAATGATTTTCATATCCATTCAATACTTTATGTATTAAATCTTCTGTCAAGTCATTCCTGCTTTTATAACAAATCTGAGATTATAACATGTCCTTTCAATGTTTCTTTACACATTTTTCATTCTATGTTATATGCGGTATTTTTATTCAATACATCTATGAGTGATTCATCTTTTTCTCTTTGCTTCCAGTTTCCGTACTCTCCGATCTTTGATCTTCTTTTCTTTCTACTGGACTTTTACGCTTGGCAAAGGTCTCTTTCTTCACAGGAACCTTCACTCATCATACCACTGACATATTGATAAAAATCTGAAACTATACTGTCCATGGGACTGACCTCCTGTTGAACTTGTATTTTTAATCTAATCAGGCATCTGTTACTTTTGCCTTCTTAGTTAAATATCTTTGGGAGATTTCTTTCTCTCTTTGATGGTTATATAATAACATTCGGCGTCTAATTTGTCAATATATTCATTTGATTTTTTTATATTTTTTATTTATTATCTGCTTTGGTTATAATTATCTGAATTTTCAAACATTTCAATTAACAGATTTCTGCTCCAGCCGGCATTTCTTTTTCCGGTGTCATCAGTGCAAGGTTACCTTCTGCATCTTCTGCACAAAGTAGCATCCCCTCTGAAAGTACGCCTGCCAGCTTCGCAGGTTTCAGGTTTACAAGAACCATAACTTTCTTACCAACCATTTCTTCCGGTGTGTAATGTGCTTTGATTCCGGATACGATCTGTTTTACCTGGCTTCCAACTTTTACCTGAGAGCAGAGAAGCTTTTTGGATTTCTTTACAGCCTCACATGCAATGATCTCTCCAACCTGGAATTGCATTGCTCCGAACTGCTCAAATGTGATCTCATCTTTCGGCTCAATGTCGATAACAGCTTCTTCCTCTTCCTTTTCTTCTACCTTCGGATGAAGTTCTTCAACTTTCTTCATAACCTCTTCGAGATCCATTCGCTGGAACAGGATCTCCGGTTTCTCTGTTACATGTCCGTTACCAAGCTGCTCAAGAATCTTCTTGCTTGTAGAAGGCATAAAAGATTCAAGAAGTCTTGCCCCTTCAGAAATGCTCTGGATCAGATTCCAAAGTACTGTAGAAAGGCGATCCTTCTTGGATTCATCTTTTCCGAGTACCCAAGGAGTTGTCTCATCAATATATTTATTGCAGCGTTTGAACAGATTGAAGATTTCTGTAATCGCATCGGCAACGCGGAGGTCTGCCATCTTAGCATCAACTGCTTTAGAAGCATTCTCTACAACTGCTTTCAATTCTGCATCTACATCTTCTACAACACCCTTATCTTCTACTGTTCCGCCGAAGTATTTGTTTGTCATAGAAACAGTTCTGTTTACAAGGTTTCCAAGTGTATTTGCAAGATCAGAGTTCAGACGCTCTACCATCAGCTCCCAGGAAATAACACCGTCATTCTCGAATGGCATCTCATGAAGTACGAAGTAGCGAACTGCATCTACACCAAAGAAATCAACGAGTTCATCTGCATAGAGAACATTTCCTTTAGACTTACTCATCTTACCGTCTCCCTGAAGCAGCCACGGATGTCCGAACACCTGTTTCGGAAGTGGAAGATCAAGTGCCATAAGGAAGATTGGCCAGTAAATTGTATGGAAACGGATGATATCTTTTCCGATCAGATGAAGGTCTGCCGGCCACAGCTTGTTGAACTGCTCTGTACTGTTTCCGTCTGCATCATATCCGATTCCTGTGATATAGTTTGTAAGAGCATCAAGCCATACATATACAACGTGCTTTGGATCGAAATCTACCGGAATCCCCCACTTGAAGGATGTTCTGGATACACACAGATCCTGAAGTCCCGGAAGAAGGAAGTTGTTCATCATCTCGTTCTTACGGGCAACCGGCTGGATGAACTCCGGATGTGTATTGATATGCTCGATCAGACGATCTGCATACTTGCTCATTTTGAAGAAATATGCCTCTTCCTTTGCCGGCTGAACCGGGCGTCCACAGTCCGGACATTTTCCATCTACAAGCTGAGACTCTGTGAAGAAAGACTCACACGGTGTACAGTACATTCCTTCATAATGTCCCTTGTAAATATCTCCCTTGTCGTAAAGTTTCTTGAAGATCTTCTTAACCTGTTTCTCATGATCTTCATCTGTTGTACGGATGAATTTGTCATAAGATGTATCCATCAGATCCCAGATTCTTTTGATTTCTGTTGATACATTATCTACGAATTCCTTTGGTGTGATTCCAGCCTCCTCGGCTTTGAGCTCGATCTTCTGTCCATGCTCATCTGTTCCTGTCTGGAAGAATACATCATATCCCTGGCTTCTCTTGTAACGTGCGATTGCATCTGCAAGCACGATCTCGTATGTGTTTCCGATATGCGGTTTACCTGATGTATAGGCAATCGCTGTTGTTATATAATATTTTGGTTTTTCTGACATTTGTCTGCCTCCTTTTCCCACAATGTGGGATTCTTTTCTCAACTTTCAGTGATTACTAATACGATTTTTTCTGAATTTTCCGGAACATCCCTAGCGGAGCGTTTTTAATATATTAGGAAAGAACCTAATACATTAAAAAACGCCCTCCCAGAGACTTGCATCCCTGAGAAGACGAATCCTACTTTCGTGTTACCACTTCTCTTCGTTCCTTCCTCGCGGAAAGAAACCTCTATGAGTATCTGCACTTTCGTTAGTAAAAACTGCTTTGTTAATCAAAACCACTTTGAATACTACGGCATTTCTCACTGTTGATACTCTTCGCTATAAAGG
>ERZ831979.2607-NODE-2607-length-11885-cov-3.301437_pt1 | contig 11885 bp, 8 predicted proteins | sample MGYA00519952_ERZ831979 | MGnify/ENA primary metagenome ERZ831979 (study PRJEB31850, sample SAMEA3708723) | human gut metagenome | biome: human gut; feature: human-associated habitat; material: faeces | place: China | collected 2014 ...
TAAATCGCTGCGACATGCGCGTGGCGATTTATTCTTCTCACTCCGCGCGTGTCGCAGCCGCCTCACGGGCGGCAAGGCACGAAGCGCAGCGAATCCCCTTGAAAAGGCGGCATAGCCGCCTTTTCAAATACTCAAAAACGAGGGACTCAGTCCCACGTTTTTGAAGTAATATAGAGCATTAAAGCTGCAACATCCGCCGGACTGACGCCCGAGATTCTCCCCGCCTGCCCCAGATTCTGCGGACGAATGGCGGCGAGCTTTTCGCGCGCCTCCAGACGGAGACCGTCGATTTTCGCGTAATCGATATCCTCGGGAATGGCGCGGTGCTCCAGGCGCGCAAACTCCGCGACCTCCGCCATCTGGCGGCGGATGTAGCCCTCGTACTTGACGGCGATCTCCACGCTCTCGGCGAGTGCGGGCGGGAAGGCGCGGCAGCCCGCATCAAAATCGCGCAGGTCGTCATAGGTGAGCTGCGGTCGACGCAGCAGCGCGATGAGCGGGCTGCCGTCGCGCACCTCCGCCGTGCCGCGCGCACTCAGAAGCGCGTTGAGCGCGTCGGACGAGGGGACGCCCGTGTGCTCGAGGCGCTTGATCTCGCGGCGCACTGCGTCGTATTTGCCCACGACCTTTTGCAGCGTTTCATCGCTGACAAGGCCAAGCTCGTGCCCGATGGGCGCAAGGCGCTCGTCGGCGTTGTCCTGCCGCAGGATGAGGCGGTACTCGCTGCGGCTCGTCATCATGCGATAGGGCTCGTTCGTTCCCTTGGTCACAAGGTCGTCGATGAGTGTACCGATGTACGCCTGCTCGCGGCCCAGAATGAACGGCGTTTCGCCCTTTAATTTGCGTGCGGCGTTCACGCCCGCGACGAAGCCCTGCACCGCCGCCTCCTCGTAGCCCGACGAGCCGTTGAACTGTCCCGCGCCGTACAGGCCCGAAATGTGCTTGTATTCAAGCGTCGGGTAGAGCGCGGTCGGGTCGATGCAGTCATATTCGATGGCGTAGGCCGGGCGCATGATCTCCGCGTGCTCAAGGCCCTTGACCGAGTGCAGCATTTCGATCTGCACCTCCTCGGGCATGGACGACGAAAAGCCCTGAATGTAGAGTTCTTCTGTATCGAGGCCCATGGGCTCGATGAAGAGCTGATGGCGGGGCTTGTCGGGAAAGCGGACGATCTTTGTCTCGATACTCGGGCAGTAGCGCGGGCCGACGCCCTCAATGATGCCGGAGTAGATAGGACTGCGATCCAGATTCTCGCGGATGACGCGGTGCGTCTCCTCCGTGGTGTAAGTCAGGTAGCAGACCGCCTGATTTTCGGGCGGGTGTTCCGTCGAAAACGAGAACGGCAGCGGCGTTTTGTCGCCCGGCTGCACCTCCATCTGAGAAAAATCGACGCTGCGCGCGTTCACGCGCGGCGGCGTGCCGGTCTTGAAACGGCGCAGCGGCAGTCCGAGCTTTTTGAGCGCGTCCGCCAGCGTGAGCGAGGCGTGCATTCCGTCGGGGCCGCTCTCGCGCACACATTCGCCGACGATGGTGCGGCCATCCAAAAATGTGCCCGAGCAGAGGATGACAGCCCTGACCGCGTAAACGCCGCCTGTCTCGGTCACAACGGCGGACACGTGGCCGTCGGTGACGCGTAAGTCGACGATCTCCGCCTGCCGCAGCAGCAGATTTTCCTGCGTTTCGAGCGTGTGCTTCATCACGCTCTGGTAGCGCCGCCGGTCGGCCTGCGCGCGCAGCGACCAGACGGCGGGGCCCTTGCCCCGGTTGAGCATGCGGTATTGAATGCAGGCTAAGTCAGCCGCCCTTGCCATCTCGCCGCCGAGGGCGTCGAGCTCGCGCACGAGATGGCCCTTGCCCGTGCCGCCGATGGCGGGGTTGCAGGGCATATTGCCCACGGCGTCTAAGTTGATGGTAAAGCACACCGTTTTCATGCCGAGGCGCGCGCAGGCAAGAGATGCCTCGATGCCCGCGTGTCCCGCGCCGATGACGGCGACATCGTAGCTTCCGGCAGAAAATTCACGCATAGCCTCAGCCCCTTTCCAGTGTAATGACCGCCACCTGCGGCCTGTTCAGAATGCGCGGGATGACGCGCGGCGAGTTTCCGAGCCCGCGGTTGACGAACACCATCGCGCCCTCGCAATTTTCGTCCGTGCAGTGATAAAAGCCGCTCGTGAATGAGGGGAAAAGCGTCAGCGTCGTGTCGATCAGACCGTCGGTAAACGGCAGGCGCCAGATGCCGCCGTGCGCGTGGCCCGAGAACGTCAGATCCGCGCCGAGGCGGCAGTAGTAGCCGTTAAAATTGTTGTTGCGGTGCGCCAGCAGCAGCCAGAACGGGTCGCCGTATTTCGCGTAGACCTCCTGCGCGAGCTCCTGCGGTGTCTCCTGATCGGCGTAGCCGTTCGGGTCGTCGATGCCCGCGAGGACGATACTGTCGCCGTTTCGCGTGAGCGGTACGAATTCGTTCGAGAGCACCGTCACGCCGCTCTCCCGCAGTGTGCGCTTGATCTCCTCCACGACCTTTGTGCCGTGACCCCACTCGTGGTTGCCCGTGACGTAATACGTCGGTGCGATGGCCGAGAGCGCCGCGCCGACCTCGCCGGCGTAGATGGTCGGGTTCTCGGTCTTGCGGTCGACCAGGTCGCCCGTCACGAAGATATACTCCGGATGCGCGGCCTTGACCGCACTGTACAGGCGCTCGTTGCCCTTGCCGAAGTATTTGCCATGCAGATCGCTGAGCTGCACGATGCGGCAGCCGTCAAAGCCCGCAGGCAGCGCGCCTGAGGTGAATGTCGCCTCGTCGGTCTCGATGCTGCGGTTGCCCCAGTAGAGGTAAATGCCGAACAGCACGACCAAAATGAGCAGGTTGCGCCAGAAATGATGTTTTTTTCTTTGTCTCGCCATGGGAACTCCAATCTATAAGGAGGCTATAAGCCAAAAAGCCTCGCAGAGTTGCGTGCCGCGCACGGCACGCAATCAATTCAAATCCGTTTTCTGCCGCGACACGTGCGCCCTCCAGAGGGGCTTCTCTTGCCCGCTGCGGGGCAATTCACCTTCTGGCAGAAAACTCTTTGCGCAAAGTGGAAACCGGCGAAGTGCCGCCAGCGGCGGAAACAGCAAGTCGGTTTCGAGGAAGCGGCACGATTGACGCGCCTGCAAGGGCGCGGGAATCGTAGTGCTGCAACGGTGTAAGGTCGAATTGTCCGCTTTTAGCGGACAACCGAGGCACAGAACGCAGCGAAACCTTCTCAAAAAAGTGGCTTTGCCCCTTTCTTGATTACAAAATCAGCATCAGCACGGGGATCACGACGAAGCACGCGATCGTGGAGAGCGCCGCGCCCTGCGCGGCGAATTCCTCGTCCGCGCCGTATTCCGCGGCGGCGACGACCGTCTGCGTCACGACCGGCATCGCCGTTTCGACGATGAGCACGTCGTGAGCAAGGCCCGTCACGCCGAACGCCCTGCACAGCGCGACCGAGAGCGCCGGCGCGAGCAGGAAGCGGAAGATCATCGCGATGCCTAAGTCGCGGTCGAGCCGGACATTTTTGAGCCCGATGTCGTGGATGATATAGCCCGTGAGCAGCAGCGCCAGCGGCGTGACGAGGTTGTTCATATAGCGGCAGTAGCTCATCACGAGCGAGGGGAGCCTCACTCCAAACCACACGAGCGCGAGGCCGACGAAAACGGCGATGACGGCGGGCGTGGTCAGGAATTTCTGGAGCATCTTGAGGTCAAAGCCGCGGCTTTCGCCCGACCAGCGCACAAGCGAGAGGAACAAGAGCTGGACAAAGCTGGTGTTGACAAGGTAGTAGAGCATGACGTAGGGCGTGCAGGTGTCGCCAAAGAGCTCGGTGCACATCGCAAGGCCGACGAAGATGGCGTTCGACACCGAGCACATCATCATAAAAACGCCGAGCTTTTTGCGCGGCAGCTTCAAGAGCCTGCCGACGAGCAGTGACAGGATCGTGATGACCACGGTGCCGAGCAGCGGCACGAGCAGAAAGCTGCCCGACTGAACCAGAAGATCACGGGTCAGGTTATTCGTCAGCCCGTAGACCGACATGCAGGGGATGGCGACAGAGAGCGTGAACTTGCCGATAAAGGCTTTGGCCTGCGGGCCCATCCAGCCCTTGGCCGCGCAGAAATAGCCCGTCGCCGTCAGCAGCAGGATGATGGTGACGGAAGAGACCGCGTGCAGAAATCCTTCCATGGTGTGACCTCGGTGTTAAGAAATAGTTACACCAGTATAACACGCCTGCGGCAAAAGACAAGAGACGAAAAAGACGGTTGCAATGCCGGTTCGGATACGCTATGATGGGCGAAGATGAGCGCGCAGTGCGCGCCCGGAGAAAAAGAGATCGAGAACTTTGAGAGGAGTTTTGTTTTTATGAAAGCAGCGCTCGTGATTATGGCGGCGGGCATGGGCTCGCGCTACGGCGGCAATAAGCAGGTGGACGGCATCGGTCCGAACGGTGAAATTTTGATGGAATACTCCATTTTCGACGCGCTGCGCGCGGGCTTTACGAAGGTGGTCTTCATCATCAAGCCCGACATGCGCGACTTGATGGAGAACATGGTCGGACATCACCTTGCCGCGCGCAAAACGGCGGACGGGGACAATGTCGAGGTCTGCTATGCGTATCAGGATTTTTCGAGCGTGCCCGATTTTTACACGGTGCCGTCTGATCGCGTCAAGCCGTTCGGCACGGTGCACGCGCTTTTATGCGCGCGCGAATTTGTGCACGAGCCGTTCGTCGTTATCAACGCCGACGACTATTACGGCGTGGACGCGTTCAAGACGATCTACGCAGAGCTCTCAAAGCTCGCCGAAAGCGGCGAGGGCACGATGGTCGGCTACGACCTCTGCAACACCGTGAGCGAGCACGGCACGGTCACGCGCGGCGTGTGCCACGTGAACGAACAGGGGATGCTCGACCGCGTGGTCGAAACGTTCCACCTAAAGCCCTGCGGCGACGGCAAGATCCGCGACATTCAGGAAAACGGCGACGGCCCGGTCTACGCGCCCGAGACGCCGGTCTCGATGAACTTCTGGGGCTTTACGCCGTGGCTGTTTGAAAAGCTGGACGCGTATTTTAAGGATTTCCTCCGCGCGCTGCCCGACGGCGAGCTCAAAAAAGAGTGCCTGCTGCCAAGCCTGATCGGCGAGCTCATCGACCGCGGCGAGCTCAGCGTCTCCGTTCTGCGCTCGAGCGCGCGCTGGTTCGGCATGACGTATCACGAGGATAAGGAAATGGTGCAGCGCGAGCTTCAGAAATTACATGACGCGGGCGTGTACCCCAAAACGCTGCGCGCGTGAGCGAGACAAATCGAAAAAATCTGCCGCCTCCGGACATACTAAGTCCGGAGGTGATTTTTATGCCGCGAAAAGACCCCGGCATGCCGTATGACCTGGCGCCGATGCTCAAGGCGCGCTTCGGCCAGCCGGACGACTGCGCCGATCTTGTCAACAAGTACGGCACCTATAACATCCAGCCGACGTCGGACACGGAAAATCTGTTCCCGCTCATCGCGCCGGGCCTTCCTGAGCAATGGAAGCGCATGGCGGTCGGCAAGAAGGACGTTGAAAACTTGCAATAAAGCAAACGGGAGGGAGACGCGTATCGCGTCTCCCTTTTTCTTCTCCAAAATCCCTGAAACGGCAAGGGGAAATGGGCTTTTTCCCAAAAAGCAAAAAAGATACATACAGGTTCGACAAAAAAGCGAATGACAAAATGGAGAAATTTATTGCTGGTATACAAATTGAGAACGTTGCTGGCACTTGCTTTACTGCTGAATTCGTATAAAGTAAAGGCAAGAGCTGTCTGCCGGGGAAGCGGCTATGAGAGAGACCGCCTTCCGGCCCGACTTGCCAATATGAAGGAGGAGAGAGAATGGAAACCAAAAGTAACGCGAAACTGAAAGCTCTGTTTATCATCCCGTCAGTCGTCGGCGTCATCCTGTTCATGATCCCGGTCAAGAACGCAGCAGGTGAATGGACCGTTGTGGTCAAGATCCTGGCCGACATCATCTCGGGCTACATCGGTGGCTTCCTGCCGCTGCTGTGCGTGCTGATCCTCACCGTTTCGGCAGTGATGTCCCTCATTGCACTGGCAAAGCCCAAATTCATTATGAATAGCGACATCATGAAGGAATGCTTCGCCTGCAAACCCATCTGGGTCGTGATCCGTGTGCTCGCGGTCATCTTCGTGTGGCTCACCTATCTGGGTGTCGGCGAGGACGGCGTGGGTCTCATCGGTATGATCACCGGCGGCGGCCAGGGTGGATTTGTCCTCTATGACCTGCTCACCACGCTCGTCATCATCTTCGTCATCGCGGCCCTGCTGCTGCCGCTGCTGCTCGACTTCGGCCTGCTGGAGTTCGTCGGCGCGCTGCTCACCAAGGTCATGCGTCCCCTCTTCAAGGTCCCCGGCCGCGCGGCGGTCGACTGCATCACCTCCTGGATCGGCGACGGTACGCTCGGCGTTATGCTCACCTGCAACCAGTATGAGGGCGGCTACTACTCCGCCAAGGAAGCGAGCATCATCGCAACGCTGTTCTCCGCCGTTTCCATCACGTTCACCCTCGTCGTTCTCGATACGGTCGGTATGCTCGACAAGTTCGGCATCTACTACCTGATCGTCTGCTTCGTCGGTATCGTCTGCGCGATCGTGTGCCCGTATCTCTATCCCCTGCGCAAAAAGCCCAACACGTACTTAGTCGAAGGCAAGGCCGCTCCCGACACTCTTCCTGAGGGCTACAAGAGCAACGTCGAGTACGGCATGGACCTCGCCATGAAGCGCGTTGCCGAGCACAAGGGCATCGGTGAATTCTTCAAGAGCGGCGCCAAGAACGCCTGCAGCATGTGGTTCGGCGTTCTGCCCTCCGTCATGGCCATCGGCACCGTCGCCCTCATCCTTGCCAACTACACCCCCATCTTTGAGTGGCTCGGCATCCCGTTCCGTCCCCTGCTCCAGCTTCTTCAGGTGCCCGAAGCGGACGCTGTTGCCTCCACGATGATCGTCGGCTTCACCGATATGCTCACCCCCGCCATCCTGATCGCGGAGTGCACCAGCGAGATGGCCAGATTCATCGTCGCTGTCGTCTCTGTCACGCAGGTCCTCTACCTCTCCGAGGTCGGCGGTCTGATCCTCGGCTCCAAGCTTCCTCTCAACATCTGGGAGCTGTTCGTCATCTTCCTGGAGCGCACCATCATCAGCCTGCTGATCGTCTGCCCCATCGCACATCTGCTGTTCTAAGAGGAAAAGGGCTTTTCCTTACTCAAAGCACTGATCCAAAGGAGAAGAGGCGTCTGAAAGGACGTCTCTTCTCTTATTATTTTGCGTATTTATATCACATGCACAAAAATGACTGTACAAAACCGCACGGCATATGATAAAATGCGAAAAGAGATAGCGTCCGCATGCGTGATGTACTGCTGCGGCCGAAATGAGAGAGCGGCCGCGAAGCGGGAGAAAGAAGAGAACAAGCCATGAAAGTCAATATCGACAAGTTTTCGAAGGTGCCGGTCTATCTGCAGATCGCCGACCAGATCAAGTCGCAGATCATCAGCGGCGCGCTGCCCCGCGGGAGCGCGCTGCCGAGCGAGCGCGCGCTCGCGCAGATCTTGGATGTGCACCGCAACACCGTGGTCAAGGCCTACAGCGAGCTCAAGAGCGACGCGTGGATCGAGTCGCGCCAGGGCGTGGGCTACATCGTGGCCGCGGCAAACGACGAAAATGACGCGCAGGACGAAAGGGGCGGCGAGGGCGCGCAGCCCGGCCGCGTCAACTGGGTCAGCGAGGTGGCGGAAAAGTACCTCGACATGGAAAAGACATTTGACGACCTGTTCCAGCGCTTTACGGACGAGAGCCACTATTCCCTCGGCAGCGGCGTCGCCTCGCGCGAGGTGTACACGTCCGAGCGTGTCGCGGGCGACATTGCGACACTGCTCACGGGCAGCGGCCCGTGCCAGTATTTTTTCAGCCCCTATAAGGGCGATAAATTCCTGCGGCAGAAGCTCGTGGCCTTTCTCGGCACGAAGGGCGTGAAGGCGTCCTCGGGCGAAATTCAGATCCTCTCGGAGACGAATCAGGCGCTCGACTTTATCGTGACGCTGCTCGTCAAGCCCGGCGACAGCGTGGTGATGGAAGAGCCGGTGCACCCGGACATGTACCGCGTGATGGAGCTTGCGGGCGCGAAGATACTGACCGTTCCCGTCGACGGGAACGGCATGAACTGCGAGGTGCTCGAAAGCTTACTCACGCAGACGCGCCCGCGGCTCATCTTCGTCAATTCGAGCTACCACGACCCGACGGGAAACATTTTGTCGCTCGAGCGGCGCAAGAAGCTCGTTGAACTCTCGAACCGCTACCGCGTGCCGATCGTGGAGGAGGACGCGGCGAGCGAACTCGTCTACGACGGCGATAAGCTCCCGCCGATCAAGGCCTTCGACATGACGGGAAATGTTATTTACATCTATTCGTTCTCGCTCACGTTCATCCCGGGGCTGAGCCTTGCCTTCGTCACGGGCAACCGCGATCTGATCCGCGCACTGAGCTACCTCGTCTCCGTGCGGCTGATGGCCTCGGACTGGATGACGCAAAAGCTCCTCGGCATGTACCTGGACGACGGCATTTACTACACGTCGCTTTTAAAATTTCGCGACGTCTACCGCACGAATCGAGATTTGGTATGCCAAAAGCTCGACGAGCTTGCGCCGCTCGGCGTGAGTTATACAAAGCCGAGAGGCGGCGTATATGTCTGGTGCAGGCTGCCGGACGGGGTGGACAGCAAGCGCTTTATCAGGCGGGCCTACAACATGGGCGTCACGCTGATCCCCGGACACGTTTTTTACCCCTGCAAGAACGGCGGGCGCGACCATATCCGCATCAACTACTCCTATGAATCCTACGAGCGGCTGGGGCAGGGCATGGACGTATTGCGCAAAGCGCTGGAAGAAGAGCTGGAGGAATGACTGGCACACGAAATGGCAAAAGCACTGATACATCACAAGCGCCTTTTGAAAGTGTATACTTTACTGCGTAATAACGGTAAAACGATCCGCGGACCGTCGGGAGCGTTCCGGCGGCGCGGACAGGGAAAACAGGTCGGGGTGTACGGGCGGTCGATGAGAGAGCCGCCGGCATCCCGGGAAAGGGAGCACGACTTATGTATTCAGGCATCCATAACTTTTCCGAGATCGGAAAGCTCAACAAGGTGCTGCTGCACCGCCCCGGCGAGGAGCTGGAATCGCTGACGCCCGCGACGCTCGAGCGCCTGCTGTTTGACGACATCCCGTACTTAAAGGTCGCCCAGGAGGAGCACGACCGCTTTGCCGAGGTCCTGCGCGAAAACGGCGTCGAGGTCATCTACTATGTCGACGAGGTCGCCAAGGCCATCGCCGACCCCGCGCGCCAGATCCAGCTCGTCAACGACTTTTTGAACATCAGTAAGATCCACGCCAAGGGCCTGCGCGCGAGCATGACGAGCTTGCTTCTCGACATGCCGCCCAAGCAGATGGTGACGAAGATGATCGCGGGCATCAAGCGCTGCGAGGTCGCCACCAAGCAGCCGACGTCGCTGATGGACTTAGTCGACGACGACTATCCGTTCGTCTCCGACCCGATGCCGAACCTGTACTTCACCCGCGACCCCGGCGCCTGCGTGGGCGAGGGCATCAACATCCACCGCATGCATACCCCTGCGCGCAAACGCGAGAGTCTGCTCTTAAAGTACATGTTCCTCTACAACCGCGACTTTGCCACGCAGGACAACAAGATGTGGTACGACCTGTCCGACAGCTACTCGATCGAGGGCGGCGACGTGCTCGTGCTGTCCAAGGACATCGTGGCCGTCGGCCTGTCCGAGCGCACGACGGTCTCCGGTGCGGAGACGTTTGCGCGCAATCTGCTGCAAAATTCCGACTTTAAGAAGGTGCTCGCCTTCGACATTCCCGAGACGCGCGCGTTCATGCACCTCGACACCGTGTTCACGATGGTCGACTATGACAAGTTTACCATTCATCCCGAGATCGAGGGCCCGCTGAGCGTTTATGAGATGACGCTCGACGAGCACGGCGAGCTCCGCTTCGGCGCGATCAAGGAAGAACTCAAGGACATTCTGGCCCTTGAGCTCAAGCTGCCCGCGGTCGACCTGATCCGCTGCGGCGGCGGCGACCTGATGGCCGCGCAGCGCGAGCAGTGGAACGACGGCTCGAACACGCTGTGTATCGCGCCGGGCCGCGTCATCACCTATGAGCGCAACTATGTGACGAACGACTTGCTCGCAAAGCACGGCCTCGACGTGCTGACCGTGCCGTCTGCCGAGCTGTCGCGCGGCCGCGGCGGCCCGCGCTGCATGTCCTGCCCCGTCAACCGCGACGACCTGTAAAAAATTCCACCGCAGAACGAGAGAAGAGCTCATCCGCGCCGGCAGCTGACCGGGCGGAGGAAAATGGGAGAGAGCCATGAAGAGCAAGCGACAAGAGAAGATCCTGGAGCTGATCGAAAAGTACAATATCGAGACGCAGGAGGAGCTCATCGCGCGTCTCGCCGAGTGCGGCATCGAGAGCAAGCAGACGACCGTCTCGCGCGATATCAAGGAGCTGTACCTTTATAAGGAGCCGATCGGCGGCGGCCGCAGCCGCTACGCCGTGTCCGGCAAGGCCGACCACATCGACAACACGAAGCGCCTGAAGCTCATTTTGAACGAGTGCAGCGTGGGCGTGGACTACGCGGGGATCGTTGTGCTGCTCAAGACGCTGCCGGGGCTCGCCGATGCGGCGGGCGCGGCCATCGACGCGATGAAGCTGCCCGATATGCTCGGCTGCATCTCCGGCAACGACGCTGTGGCGATCGTCGCCCGCGGCGAGCAGGAGGCCGAGCGCCTGTGCTATGATCTGCGCCAGTACTGCAAGTGAACGAGAGAGACGAGATTGAGAGAGGACAGGGGGGCGGAGCGATCCGCCCTCCCTGTTCCGCCTAAAAACCAATTAAACCGCAAGGCATTTCTGAATCACGACAAAACTCAACAGGTATTAAAAGTTTTACTGCCGACAAAATTCGACGGGATTCCGTTTGAAGATTATTTTTTGAGTGTTATCATAAATTGATCAATCGAATGATCTGTGCGGCTCGCGAAAGTGGGGCAAAGCGTACAGACAAAGGCACAGCCGGTGAAAGCCGGTGCCGCAAAGACACGGGTCTGCCAATAAGTCTATCGGCGGCATTTATGCTGATAAATCCACTGTTACCGTTGCCGAGGGCGGCGCTGTGCAGGGTAATAAGGCAAGCATGGGCGGCGGCATTTATATGAATGCGTCCGGTGCTGCCGTTGCCAGGGGAAGTGCTCTGTACAACAATAAGGCAGCTTACGGCGGCGATGATCTCTTTGCTTTCGGCGATAATACGCTTTCTCTTCCAGATGCAAAGAGTATGTCCGGCGATAGGAAACTGACCGGTGACGGCAAGGAGATCACCGGCCGGTACTATGATGGCTATAAGGAAAATGGTCGGACAACTCGTTGGTCGGAGGAGAAAGATGGCGTTGCTTACTATGATAAGTATGACGCTGAAACGGGTACTGCCAACTATGCGCTCAAGGCTGCGCACGGCCTGATGTGCACCGTCACCTACACTGACGGCGTGGAGAACAAAGAAATCTTTGCCGACAAGGTCTGCGTTGTCGAACAGGACAGCGCCACACCTGCTTTTGACGGCAACCCCACTCGCAGCGGTTACACGTTTATGGGCTGGTCTCCAGCGGTTACTGAAACCGTGACTGCTGACGTAACTTATACCGCGCAGTGGAAACGCATTTACCGTCCCACTCCCTCCACGCCCACCGTTGAGATTCCTGATGACGATGCCCTCGGTCTGAACCCGGGCGAC
>ERZ831979.2611-NODE-2611-length-11862-cov-5.950961_pt1 | contig 11862 bp, 9 predicted proteins | sample MGYA00519952_ERZ831979 | MGnify/ENA primary metagenome ERZ831979 (study PRJEB31850, sample SAMEA3708723) | human gut metagenome | biome: human gut; feature: human-associated habitat; material: faeces | place: China | collected 2014 ...
CACCGCCGCCGACTGGCCCCCGGAGCTGGCCGAAAAGGCCGGCAGCCTGTACCCAGGCGGCCCCGCCCCCGTGAGCCGGGCCGCGCTGGCCGGGGCCATCGCCCGGCAGCTGCTGGCCCTCTGCCCCGCCTTTGACTGTCTGGACGAGTACCGCGCCCGCTGCTTTGTGCCCGGGCACTGGGTCACCGTGTGCACCGGCACCGAGACCTATGCCGCCAAAGCCCTTGCCATCGACGAGGAAGGGCGGCTGGTGGTCCAGCGGGAGAACGGCCGTCCGCAGGCATTACGCTGCGGCGAGGTGACTACCCGCCCGGCCCGGACCGAATAAGATGCAAAAAAGCAGCCTTCCCGGAATGGTTCCGGTAAGGCTGCTTTTGCCTTTTGTTTATACTTCGTCCAGTGCTTTGGCTTCCAGCACCGGGATGCCCTCGGCTTCCAGCACACGGCGCAGGATGTCGGGCAGGCCGGCCTTCGGCACCTTGTTCTCGATGCACAGGGTGATCACCCCATTGAGGGTGGAGGCCTCCACGCACAGGGAGCCGCCCTCCGGCGGCACCCACACGCCAAAGTCAGTGATGTACTGCGCCAGCTCCGGCGTGTTCGGCATGAGGGGATTGCCCAGATAGCTGAACCAGAAATCCGCCGGGATGCCGCTGATGTACTCGCCCATCTGGAACACCCGCTGCTTGATCCGCAGGGCTGCCTTCTGCTGATCCACCAGATAGACCCAGCCCATCTGGTCGGCCATCTTGCGGCGCTTGCGCTCCGCCGTCAGGCTGTCCTTCACGGCACGGTCCATCTGCTGCACGAACTCTTCCAGCCGGACGCCCTCGTGCAGGGTCACTCCGTCCTGGAAGGAACACACGCAGTTGTACCGTGCGTTGGGGGCACCCATGGCGTCCCGCGTGTCGGCAGAGTAAGAATACTGGATGGTGTCCTTGCCCAGATACTCTCCCAGCGCGATGCACAGCAGGCCCATGAGGGCACAGAAGGGCTTGACGCCATTCTGCACGCCTTTGGCCACCAGATCCTTTTTGGCGAACCGGATTCGGATGCGGTGCATGGGCTCCTCGCAGGTCTCCACCACCTCCCGCTGCATCGTAGTCTCGTCCATGACCTGCAGCGGGTACTGTTCCACCAGCTTTGCGATGTCGTAGGCCGGGCTGCAGGGGATGGGCAGGTTTGCAAAGGCGGTACCGTAGCGCAGGTTACAGTACAGCTCCAGGATGCGGGTGAGGAAGGGCGATACCCCGTGGCCGTCCGCGATGAAGTGGAACCAGTCAAAGTACACGGTATTCTGTGCGCAGTGCACGGCAAAGAAGTAGCCATTCGTCTGTTCCGGCATCTCCCGCATCACGCTGTCCGGGTACACCAGACAGGGCTCCGAGTTCGGTTCCAGAAAGGCTTTGCGCTTTTCCCACACCAGCCGCACCCGGTAATAGGGTGCAGCTTCCAGCGCGGCATCCAGCGCTTGTTGCAGCAGGGCCGGGTCCACCGGGTCCTTCAGGGTAAACTGATACCGGGGGCACACTTTTTCCCGGCGGAAATAGTACATGATGCCCTGAAAGACATACTCCGCCGAACGCTGTGCTGCTTCCATCGGCTCACCCGGCATTGGCTGCCAGATAATCGGTCAGGTCACCGATGGTGACAAAGTTGCGCAGCTCCTTTTCCGGGATGCGCAGGCCAAAGGTCTCTTCCAGGTCGGCCACGATGGTCAGGATCTCCATCGAGGACAGATCCAGGTCGTCCATCAGGACGCTGTTCTCGTTGACATCCTCCGGCGCGATCTCTGCCACATCCTCCAAGATGGCCAGGATCTGGGACATGATTTCTGCTCGTTCCATAGAAATGTTCTTCCTTTCCGTGACGGATTTTGGGTGTGCCGATCAGGATCAGCACGGCTCTGCCCTCAGTATAGCACAACCCCTATGGGTTTGCCCAGTTTTTTTGCAGAGTATGCGGCGCAAACCGCAAAATCAGGGCTGCAGGTCTCAGCGCATCAGCTTGCCCATGGCGTTGCGGGGCAAGGGCTGGGCGGAGAATTCCACTGCGCTCATACGCTTGTACAGGGGCAGGGTGCGGTTGGTTTCGGTGATAAAGTCCCGTACCGCCTGCTGGTCGGCTTCCTCGCAGCAGACCACAGCGCAGATCTTTTTGCCCTTTTCCTTCACCAGGCACTCCTTTACCGCCGGGCACTTTGCCAGCAGGCCCTCCAGCTCTTCGGGGCTGACGTTCTCGCCGCTGTCCAGGATGATCACGTTCTTCTTGCGGCCGGTGAGGAAGTAATAGCCGTCCTCGTCCACCCGGGCCAGGTCGCCGGTGTGGAACCAGCCCTCGGCGTCCACCACCTCAGCGGTGCCCTCCGGGTCCTTATAGTAGCCCAGCATCACATCGCCGCCCCGCATACACAGCTCGCCGTTGTCCAGCTTGATCTCGCAGTGGCCATCGTCCTTGCCGATGGAGCCGATGTGCTTGGCATCCTCCGCAAAGTTGATGAGGCCACCGCCGGTGGTCTCGGTGCTGCCGTAGAGCTGGGAGATCACCATGCCGTGGTCGTGGAGGTCCATCAGGGTCTGGGGGTCAAACATCGCAGACATACAGTTCAGAGCCCACAGATCCCCCAGCTTGTCCTGCTTGCCGGTCATTAGGTCGTGGTGGATGGACTGCACCAGCACCGGCACCGCAGCCATGGCCTGGCTGGGCATCCGCTTCAGGTCCTTATAGAAGGACCGCAGGCTGCCCAGGTTCTGGGCCCAGCCCATCCAGGCCCAGGTGAACAGGCAGCCAAAGGCACCCAGGTGGAACATGGGCAGCAGGGTCATGTGGCTGACCAGCAGGTCCGGGTCATTTTTCAGCTGGCAGAACCGCTGCCCCACCCGTACATGGTGGGGCATCACCGCAAAGAAGTTCCGCTCGCAGAGCATGACGCCCTTGCTGCGGCCCGTGGTGCCGGAGGTGAACATCAGCACCATCAGCTCCTCGGGCTGGATGCGGTTCACAAGCTCTGCAGGCTCGTAAGCCTTGTAGGCATCCATGGGGCGCAGCAGGCTGCCGTAAGCCGCCTGCATCTCCTCGTTGCAGCCGTAGTCATCGCCGTCGGTCAGGATGGCGGAAGGCTCCACCAGCTCCAGCTCCCGGTGCAGCTCATCCCAGCTCTTGCGCTGGTTCATGGGCACGATGACGCCGCCCGCCATCATGACACCGTAGCAGTTCACGGCGTAGTGGTAGCTGTTGTTGCTCCACACGCACACCCGCTTGCCCTGAATGTCCGGGATGGTGCTCAGGTAGTAGTTCACCGCGCGGCGGATGTCCTGCGCATACTCCCCGAAGTGCTTTTCCACCACCACATCCTGGTCGGCGTCGTACCAGCGGAAGGCCACCCGGTTCGCAAATCGCTGCTCCATGTTCAGCGTCAGCAGCTCATACAGATTTTTCGGTTCATGCAGTTCCATGATCGTTTCCCTCTCTATTCTTTAAAAAGCCAGTCTCACGACCATAACGCCTTGTGGGAACTTTTCCCACCATGAGACCGGCTTCTTCCGCTAAGATTTAGGACCGCAGCAGCTTGCCGGCAGCGTTGCGAGGCAGGGGCTGGGCCGAGAACTTCACCACCATGTGCTTGTACAGGGGCAGGGTGCGGTTCACCTTGGTAACAAAGTCCCGCACAGCGTCCTGCTGGTCCGCCTCGCAGCAGACCACGGCGCAGATGCGCTGGTTCCGCTCGCAGACCCTGCACTCCCGGATGGCAGCGCAGGGAGCCAGCAGCTTTTCCAGCTCCTCGGGGCTCACATTCTCGCCGCTGCCCAGGATGATCACGTTCTTTTTGCGGCCGGTCAGGTACATATAGCCGTCAGGCTCCACCCGGGCAATGTCGCCGGTGTGGAACCAGCCCTCGGCGTCCAGCACCTCGGCGGTGGCCTCCGGGTCCTTGTAGTAGCCCAGCATCACCGGGTCACCACGCATGCACAGTTCCCCGTCCTCCAGCTTGTACTGGCAGCTGTCGTCCACATGGCCCACGCTGGTCAGGTACTTTCCCTCCTGGGAGGAGTTCCAGGCACCGTCACCGCAGGTCTCGGTAAGGCCGTACATCTGGGCGATGAAGAAGCCCCGGTCCATCAGGTCCTGGAGCACGGCAGGGTCGAACATGGCTGCGCCGCAGGTCAGCACACGCAGGCCGTTCAGACGCTCCCGTTTGCCCTTCATCACATCATTATAAATGCTCTTCAGCAGCACCGGCACCACAGCCATCACGTCACTCCGCATGGCTCCCAGGTCCCGGTAGAAATATTTCAGATTGTTGCACAGGTTCACGCAGTGGCCGGTGACGCTCCAGGACACCAGGCTGGTCATGGCCGAAATGTGGAACATGGGCAGGCAGGACAGAGAGCTGAACTCGTCGGTGTTCCAGCCGGTCTGGCTCCGCACGTCCTCAAAGGGGGTCAGGAAGGCAGGCATGGCGGTGAACAGGTTCTTCTGAGACAGCATAACGCCTTTGCTGCGGCCAGTGGTGCCGGAGGTGAACATGATAAAGGCCATTGCATTGAGGTCCGGCACCTCGGTGATCTCCATCGCCGGCTCAAAGGCGGTAAAGGCATCCATGGGCACCAGACGGTCCCCGTACTCCTGGCCCAGGGCCGGCTCCCGGCTCAGGTATTCGCCGTCATGGAGCACGCACACCGGCTCCACCAGATCCAGCTCGTAGCGGATCTCGTCCCAGTTCTTGCCGGTGTTCAGGGGCACTGCCACCGCTCCGGCCAGCACTGCGCCGTACATACACATCACATAGTGGTAGCTGTTGCGGGCCAGGATGGCCACACGCTGTCCCAGGGGGTTCGGGGTGCGGCTGCGCAAAAATGCCACGAATCGGCGCAGGTCTGCAGCGTACTGCCGGAAGGGCACCTCCACCACACCACCCTTGGCCTCATCATAATAACGGATGCCGATCCGGTCTGCGTAGATCGTTTCCAGATTGTTCAGGGACTGATACAACGAATGAACCATGTTAGCCTCCACGTCATTGTTTTTTACATTCCTGCAGCCGGGTCCACCCGGGCCAGGCCGCTTTTTCAATTGTGTTCAGTATACAATACCGCCGCTGGCAATGCAAGGCTTTTGCAACATTTAATTTCCATTTTTGGCAATTAAAACTTGCATATCTTATTTTTTCCATCCGGCAGCCTGTGCCGTCTGCCCAGAAATTCGGCCCTTCTGCCAGGCTTTTTTATCGGTAAAGACAACAATTGCCACCCGGCGGTGGGCAATTCAAAATTGACAGTGTGCACAAAAAGCATTATACTAGCCTTATATCCTTATAAATGGATCATTTTTTACTGTATGCGCCTGTTGGTCACATGTTTCCGGACGGCGCAAGGAAGGACCCTTTTCATGGAAGGCACCAGACCCAGCACCGTCAACTCCATCGGCATGTTCGACATGCTCAAGGGCATGGGCATGATCACCATCGTGCTGGCCCACACCGCCGAACTCTACCCCATGCAGATCTCCGGCGGGCTGTCGCTCACGGCGTTTTTCCCGTTTATCTATCGTGAGGCCCTGATGGCGGCCTTTTTCATTGCCAGCGGCTACGGTTTCCGCAAGCGCTCCATCGGCAAGTGCATCCAGCAGCAGCTCAGAGCGCTGCTCAAGCCCTACTGCATCACGGCGGTGTGCACTTCGCTCTTGCATCTGCTGTGCCACTACATGGCGTTCCATTACTTCCCCAGCAGCGTCACCGAGACCCTCAAGGTGGCCGGCGGCTTTCTGCTGGGGCTGCCCCACACCACTACTTATGCCGGGCAGCAGTTCTTTTCCACCGGCCCCATGTGGTATCTGCTCTCGCTGCTGATCGGCTGGGTGCTGCTGGACGCCATCCTGAATATCTTCCCGGAGAAATACACACACTGGGCTGTGCTCGGCACCATGCTGCTGGGCTGGGGCACCACACTGGTGTGGGAGCTGCCCTTCAGCCTTTCGCAGGGGGCCGTGATCGTGCCCTACCTTTACATCGGCTATCTGGCCAAGAAGAACCGCTGGCTGGACAAGCCCCTGCCCCGCCGCACCCTGTACATCCTGCTGGGCGGCACAGCTCTGACCACTGTGGGAGCTCTGCTTGCCCAGAGCACCGACTGCATTTCCATGGGCGAGTGGACCCTCGGCCCGCTGAGCATCCTGCTGGATGCCGCCACCGGCTTTTTGTTCATCCGCCTGTTCATGCGGCTCAACCGCTTCACCGGCCCCATCGCACAGGGCCTGCAGGCCATCGGCCGCAACTCGCTGAACATCTTCTGCATCCACACGGTGGAGCTTATCGCCATTCCGTGGTATCTGTTCGCGGCTCACTTTACAGACCACCCGCTGCGGGGTATGCTGCTGCAGAACGTGATCGCGTTTACCTCCATCGGGCTGGTGTGCGCCCTGCTGAACCTGCGGCGCAGCTGGATCGTCAAAGCCTCGGCCGCACGGCGGCAGGCCCAGCGGCGCACCCCCGCGCTTTCGCAGCATTGATTTCCCCGGCTGCTGCGGTGCAGCCGTATCCTATAAAACAAGAGGAGAATCCGGTTATGAACAACGATGCCCCCCAGACCCTGGACGCGGCAGGCAGCCGCGTGGCCGAACTGGAACAGCAGCTCCGGCTGTCGGACGAAGGCGTTTCCCGGCTGGCACAGCGGTGCCTGGAGCTGGAACAGCAGGTGCTGAAATATGAGGCCGTACTGGCCTCGCAGGGTGCCGACACCGAACAGGGTGCTCTGCTTCTGCCCCAGCTGTTCTACGACTCCGGCTCCGGTTTTTCGCCCCATGAGTGCCTGACCGTTGCCCCTGACTCCTACGACGAGCTGACCCACGAAGTGTCGGCTGTGTTCGAGCTGCCCGTGGAGGCCAGGGCTCTGCGTCTGGACCCCGGTGAATTTGCCTGCTGCATCACCGATTTTACCCTCTCAGACGAGCGGCTCAGCTACCACATCCTCAACGGCAACGCCCTGCAGGAGGGCACCATGCTGTTCATGAACATCGACCCCAACCTGACAGTGGAAAGTGCCGTAGGCTTCCCCGCCGGGCTGCGGTTTGCGGTGAAATATCGCTACTATCCCCTGGGCCGCTACCTGCATGAGCAGCCCGGCAAGGCCCTGCTGCGGGCGCTGACCGTGCTCAAGGAAGAGACCGAGGCCGTGTCCCGTCAGGGCACCGAACAGCTGCTGGAGGCAAACGCTGAGATCCAGCAGCTGCGCAAGCAGCTGGCAGAACAGCAGCAGCATCTGGCCGACCTGCAGAACAGCCGGGCCGCCTACGAGGCCTCGCTGGAAAACGTGCTGGGCAGCAGCAGCTGGAAGCTCACGGCTCCGCTGCGCAAGCTGCTGGGCCTGTTCCACCGGCATTGAAGGGGGTTCGTACATGTACAGCAGTTACAGCCCCCTGCAGCGCCGCCAGCTGCGGGAACAGACCTATACCGACACCCAGAGCACCTATCTGCTGGTGTACGCCCCGGGCCGCCGCAATGCCCTGACCCTTTCTCTGGCCGAACAGCTGCACCGCAAGTTCCGGCTGGTGGACCGGCTGGAAGGTGAGCTGACCCCCTCCGTGAACGGTGTGCTGCTGGTGAGTGAGGATGTGGAGTGCACCTCCACCACCCTCACCTATTTTGCAGCCGCCTTGCAGCAGGGGGCTGACCTTGTGGTGTGCGATGCCGTGTTCGGCTACGACGGCGGCAGTGCCCTGTACCAGACCGACCAGCACCTGCCCGGCCAGCGCTGTGCCCTGCTCTCCCGCGCCCTGCTGGACCGCTGCCGCGCGGCGGCCCGCGGCAAAGATGATGTGCTGGAACTGCTGCGGCTGGCAAACCAGCTGGCGCAGAACTGCCGCTGCGTCCCGCAGGCACTGCTGCACTTCCGCCGGGAGCTGTGCGCCGAGGACGTATTCTCGGCCACCGGCAAACGCGCCGTGGTGCTGAGCCATGAACTCACCATGACCGGTGCGCCCATCGTGCTGGTGAGCGCCATCCCGGTGCTGCGCAGTCTTGGCTATGAAGTGGTGGTGCTGGGCCCCTCGGACGAGGGCTCTCTGCCGCTCTTTCTGGAGGCCGGAGCTGCTGTGGTCACCCGCCGCGACTGCGTGACCTCTTCCACCTTGTGGGAGCTGGCTTCCAGCGCAGACTTTGTGCTGGCCAACACAGTGGTGGAAGCCCCCGCCGTGCGCACCCTGAACGGCGGCTTTGTGCCGGTGCTGTGGTGGCTGCACGACGCCTTTGCAGGCTATCCCTTCATCACCCACAAGATCCCCAAGGAGCTGGCCGACAACGTGCACCTTGCCGCTGTGGGCTCCCACGCCACCGCCGCCATGCACTCGGTGCGGCCCAAATTCAAGGTGGAGCAGCTGATCTACGGCCTGCCCGACTACGCCCGCGAGAGCTTCCCTCGCTACGACCTGAGCTATGCCGGCGGGCGGCCCCTGTTTGTCACGGTGGGCTCCATGGAGATGCGCAAGGGGCAGGACATCTACTGCGAAGCCATCCGCCTGCTGCCGCCGGAGGTGCGGGAAAAGGCCTCCTTCCTCTTTGTGGGCAAGGCTTCCGACCGGGATGTCTCCGCCCATGTGCACGCTCTGACCGAGCAGTTCCCTCATAATGTGTTCTACCGCAAGCGGCTGGAACGCCCGGAGATCAAGTCGCTGATGGAGCAGTGCACCTGCATTGTGTGCGCTTCCCGCGATGACCCTATGCCCACCTTTGTGACCGAGGGCCTGATCTTCGGCAAGCCTTCCATCGTGTCGGAGCACACCGGCACCGCCGGGCTCATCACGGAAGGGGTGGACGGCTTTGTGTACCGCAACGACGACCCCGTCCAGCTTTCCAAAGTGCTGGCCCACGCCATCGAGCACCCCGACCAGCTGGCCGCTATGAAGGCCGACTGCCGCAAGCTCTACGAGCGCTACTACACCAACGAAGCCTATGTCTCCACCCTGGTCCGTCTGATCCGGGAGCTGACCGAGTCCCGCTAAGCTTTTTGTTTTATTCTTGTTAAATTCAACGCCCCGGAAAATCCGTGTGATCTTCCGGGGCGTTTTTGCACGCAGTGTGTCAAAACGATCTGCAATATTTGTCCGTTTCTTTCCGTTCCGGACATCTTTTTTATCATCCGGGCCGGATTGCACAAGAAAATTCGGCTTCCGTTCACAAAGACGGCCGACGGCTGTGCTATACTTTTAAAAAAGTTTCATCCTGTCTGAAAGGAGTTCTGCCCTCATGAACCAGTCCGCCGCCTCTCAGCCTTCCCGCAAAAAGGCCGTGTTTTCCCTGCTGATCCTGCTGGCGCTCACCTGCGTGATCGTGCTCATCTTCCGGGATCACTGGGCCGAGATCACAGCCGCCCTTGCCCAGCTGAACCTGTGGCAGGTGCTGGTGGTACTGGCGCTGGGCATCAGCTACCCGCTGCTGGAGGGCTTCGTCTCCTACGTCATCGTGCGGGGGCGGCTGCCCGGCTTCACCCTGCGGCAGGGCATCGACAACGCCTGGTGCGGCACCTTTGGCAACGTAGTCACCCTGGGCGCGGGTGCCGTGCCGGTGCAGACCTGGTATCTGCATCAGGCAGGGCTGCCCATCGGCCCCGGCGTGGGCCTGATGACCCTGCAATATGTGTTCCACAAGGCCACGGTGCTGCTGTACGCCACCGTGATGCTGCTGCTCCAGCGCAAATGGCTGGCCGCCAACACCACCGGCGTGCTGAAATATCTGCCCATGGCATATGCTGTGGTAGCGTTGGTGATCGTGGCGCTGGTGCTGGTGTGCGTGTCGCCGCTGGTGCAGAATCTGGCCCGCTGGGCACTGGGCTTTCTGCCCAAGACCGAAAAATGGCAGCAGCGCCGGACCGACTGGCTGGAGCAGCTGGATGTACTGGGTACCGAGAGCCGCCTGCTGCTGGCCGACAAGGCCCGCTGTGTGCAGATCTTTGCCCTGCAGGCGCTCAAGCTGTTTTTGCTGTTCTGCCTGCCGTGGCTGTGCATCCGGTTCATGCAGCTGTCCCCGCTGAGTTTTGCGCGGGTGCAGCTGCTCACCAGCCTGATGTTGTTCGTCTCCAACGCCCTGCCCAACGTGGCAGGCATGGGCTCCATCGAGACCGCCTTTCTGCTGCTGTTCAGCGGCTTTTTGCCTTCCGGTGAGGGGATGAGCGTGCTCATGCTCTACCGCATCGCCAGCTATTATTTCGTGTTTGCCGCCAGCGCCGTGGGCTTCTTCCTCGCCCAGCGGCGTCTGACCCGGACACCGCCAAAGGAGGATTGACCTGCCATGAAAGATAAGAGCATCCCGTCCCGGTTCGGCCTTGTGGTGCTGGTGGTGCTGCTTCTGGTGCTCATCCTGCCTTCCAGCAAGATCGACCTTGCATCAAAGATCAGCGCCAGCACACAGGCCAGTGTCCAGGTGGAGCACATTCAGAACTTTGCCCGCTCCGCAGAGATGGATTTTCAGCTGCTTTCTGCCGACGACCCTGCCTATCAGCAGATCGCAAACGTGCTTTCCGGCGTGCGCTGTGTCAGACGGCTCAGCCAGAACTATTCCTCCTACTCCCACGAATACCCGGTGGATTCCGTCACTGTGAGCTACTACGATGATGCCGAGAACAATAACCTCCTGTTCACCGTCTACTCCGATGGCACCGCCATCGTGAACAGCCAGTTCGTAAAGATCAAAGAACCCAAGGGCGGCGCGGAAGAAGTGTATCAAAAGCTGGCGGAGATCGTGAAGTAAAGCTCCTTCCGTCTGCTCGCTGCACTCGCATCCACCTCCCTCAATGAGGGAGACTTTGGCAAAACCGTAAAGTTTTCCGCACTGCCAAGGGCTCCCTCTTTGAGGGAGCTGGCATGGCATCAGCCATGACTGAAGGAGTTAAAAACAAAAAACGGGGCACGCAGGTGGTCAAGCTGCATGTCCCGTTTTTGTTTTTCTTTTGCACTTGGTGCGGTACCAATCACACCGAATGCCGCGCATCGAGCCGTGGGAGCAAACTAAAACCACAGCTCACTTGAAAAAAGAGAATGGAATGGAGGAATTGGCGTTTGCGCAGCAATGAAAGCCCCAGTGAGGCTTTTAAGCCACAAGGTGGTCTTGCGCAAGCAAGATGGAGTGGCCTCGCCACGACAAACCTGACGTCCGATATAGCTTAACCGCTATAACAGACTTGAGTTTTGCGCAGAAGCATTGCAGGTACCTCTGCTGTTCTGGTGCAACGCGTTTCAAGTGGTTAGGTTTATCTAACCTCGTTGCGAGAACAGAATACCATACGTAGTTAGTCTTGTCAACCCTTATTTGAAAATTTTCCGGAACTTTTTTTCAGTAAAGTTTTTTTCTGCCCGATTCGTGCACCCTGTACAGACACAGCCGGCTAAGGCTGTGCAAAATCCATCAGTTTCCTCTTGCTTTTGACCGGCATCTTTGTTATTATAGTTCATGCAGCACTGCAACTCCACATCTCGCCGCTGCTTTTTGGCAGCAGGGCGGTTCTCAAGGGTGCAGTGTGTCCAAGGAGGCGCTTTGACAAATTTTTGTTCAGAGCTGCTCCGATCAGTCCGCCCCCAGAAAGCCGCCAACAAGGAGCGGCTTTTCAAAGGCTCAATAGTTAGGCTATGCTAACCAACGCATAGAATGGAGCAAGGAGGTTCCAATGATCAATTTTGAACAGTGGGAAGGCTTTGAGGGCCGCATCTGGAAAGAGGAAGTCAATGTGCGCGACTTCATCCAGAAGAATTACACTCCCTACGACGGCGACGAGAGCTTTCTGGCCGGCCCCACCGAGGCGACCGACAAGCTGTGGGGTGCCCTGCAGAAGCTGCAGAAGGCCGAGCGCGCCAAGGGCGGCGTGCTGGATATGGAGA
>ERZ831979.2615-NODE-2615-length-11853-cov-2.512544_pt1 | contig 11853 bp, 6 predicted proteins | sample MGYA00519952_ERZ831979 | MGnify/ENA primary metagenome ERZ831979 (study PRJEB31850, sample SAMEA3708723) | human gut metagenome | biome: human gut; feature: human-associated habitat; material: faeces | place: China | collected 2014 ...
GGTAATGAAGAAAACATTCCGTGAACTGTTGGCCCCGTTGGCGGACCGGTGAGGCTTCATTGTAGGATAGGAAAATATTTGTGAGGATACTATGTTCTCCGAAAGGATGGAAAAAGGGCTGTCCCGTGCAGGTGGCGGGGCAGCCCTTTTTCGTTTCTGTCGGTTTATTTAAACCGGATTGTAGCTCTTATTTCACAAGCATGTTCTTTCCGTTGATGATATAAATGCCTTTCTTCAAGCCTTTCAGGTCTTCACGTGTGGCATTTTTCTTTATCAGTATTCCGCTGATGGTATAGACTTCTGCCGTGCTTGCTCCATTCAGGGTACTTTCTATGCTTTGTCCGTCCGTAACGGTGAAAATGAATTCCAGTTGCGGAGCATAGTCTACGATAGTCGGATTTTCTTCTCCGGCTGATTGTTGGATCATCTTGGCCGGGATAACCAACGTGTAAGTACCTTTCGTGTTTACTTCATTTGCCAAAGTGACTTTTATTTCGTTGGGATTGTCACCGGCGGCCAACGTGGCTTCCTCTACGCTTTCCCCGTTGTTGTCGGCAAGGTAGGCCTTGTCTTCATTCTCGGTATTGATTGTAGCATAGGTGGTGTCTGCCACAAATTGGAGGACGAATTCATGCAGTGAGCTCACCGTGCCTTCAGCAGGCGTGATGGATGCGGGTTCGTAGTCATGCCCAATCGTGTAGTCATACTTTAAGTTGGGGGCATACTCTGTTTTTACCGTAGGCTCGGCTGTGCCATCGCCTTCATCCATGCTCGTCTGCTGTATCATGCGGGCCGGGATGACCAGAGTATAGTTGCCTTCTGCGCTGACCTCTTCGGCCAATGTCGCAATGACTTCGGTCGTGTTCGTACCGATAGCCAGCGTGGCGGCTACTTGGTTGCCGTTTTTGCTGTTGAGCAAGTAGGCCTGGCTTGCGGATTCTTCGTTGAGCTGCGGTACTGTCCCCTCGGCAAACTTTATGGTGAAGTCTTTCAAGGAGAATACTTTTCCTGCGGCAGGCGTGATGCCAGTGGGGGCGAAGTCGAGTCCGATGGTATAGTCGTACTTGATTTCGGGCGAGGTGAGCAATACCGTGGTGTTTTCTGCGTTTTCTTCCGTTGTTTCCGTGAAGATGACGCGTTGAATCATGCCTGCCGGGATAATGAGGGTATAAGAACCTTCTGTTTTCAGTTCTTCGTCCAACGTGAGTTTGATCTGGTTGGGTCTGTTGCCCTGTGAGAGCGTGGCCGGAACTTGGTAATCGTTATCGTTGTTCACCATATAAGCCAATGTGGTTGCTTCGGGATTTACCTGTGCGTTTGTCTGTTCCGGGAAAGTGAGGGTAAAGTCTTTCAAAGAGCCATAGTTGCCTTCGTCTCCTTCGATGCCGGTAGGTATATATGCCGTTATTCCGGTGGTGGTAAACGTCTTTGTAAAGGTCGTGTTCCAGTCTCCGTTGGTGCGGCAGACGGCTTTCTCGGGTACGGTGAGCGTGTATGTACCGGCTTCAATCGTGGGCGGCAGTATGATTTGTATCTGCTTGGCCTGTCCGCTTACTTTCTTCAGGGTAATGTCCAAAGCTTCCGATGCGCCGTTGGTCAGGGTAATGGCCGGTGCGTCTTCCATGGCATTGGGATATGCTTCCTCGTTGAAGTTCAACGTGATGTGGGAGAGCGACTCGATTTCTTTCCGCCCAGACGGGTCGGTAGACACCACGGTGAAAGCGGAAGTCGGGTTTTCGTTCAGGTTGACATCTGTGGTGGAGAACTCGGAAGCTTGCCAAGAATAAGTCACGGCCTGTACTCCGACGGTGTAGTTGCCTTCTTCCACTCCCTCAAAGGTATAGGACGTAGGGTTCACATAACCGGAAAATGCGGTGTATGTAAGTTGTTTGCCGTTTTCAGGGTTGGCTGGGGCTATCATAAAGGTTTTGCCCGTAGCTTTATTTTTTAAATATAGATTGTAGAAAGCTTTGCTCTCTGTGTCGGGAGTGTAACTTTCAGCCCAAGTTACGGTGAGTTGTTTCGTATCCGAATTGTATTCGGCTTTCACATCCTCGGGTGCTCCGGGGATTTGTATACCGTAATCAGGTTCGGTGGTATTAATAGTCCAAGACAAACGGTCACAATTTTCTTGCGTAAACAAATCGAGCAGACCATCGTTGTTCAGGTCGCCGTGTGCCATGTAGGCTTCCTTAATACGGATAGGATCGGTGTTGTCTTCCGCGTCAGGAACATCCTCCGTGATGTAGTAACCGTCGTATGAGCCGGTACTGCTTGAGATAGCCGTATGCCAATCTCCGTTCCATCCTCTGGCTACGAAATCTATCCAACCGTCTCCGTTGAAATCAGCTAATGAAGCCAAACGGACATTTGCGCCCGACAAAGGATAAAGTTGGGTTTCAACTTCTTCAAAAGCAAACTTCTCATCAGTTGAGACATTACGTAGCATCAGGGCTACTTTGCCATTTTGAGCGTATATGGCTTCTCCTTGGAAACCTGTCTGTCCGAAAACAAGAATGTCCTGTTTGCCGTCTTGGTCATAGTCTACGACGGTGATGAAATGTTCCTCACCATAAGGGAAGTTTAGTTTCTCGGAAATGGCGTTGATTTCTCCGAAATCGGTGTCGGCGAGCTGGAATGTACCATCTTTCATATTACGGTAAAAATGTACTTGTCCTCCCCCATTGATACCTAATTCTTCATTACCGTCTCCCCATCCGGTGGATACAATGTCCGGCCATCCGTCGTTGTTGAAATCGCCGAAGGATATGCTGCCGGCGCATTGGGGAACAAAGGGTTTGCCAAATTCAGGAATGAATGGGTCGGTAACCCGTTCAAAATGGTCGCCCTCCACGTTCTTGAATAGCCATACGGCACGTTCCCACGGGTTTTCATTCTCAAACTGTATCAGCAAGTCCGGGTAGCCGTCTTTGTTATAGTCGGCGATAGAGATTGTGGTATTCTGTATTTGTTGGTTCCATTTGTTGTTTTGGAGGGAGGGATTGATTTCTGAGAGCGCGGCATCTTCTTTCATGGTGAAAGTACCGTCACCGTTGTTGATGGCCAAAAGCAGAGCTTTTTTGGCTTCGAATGTCCAACCCACATTGACACTCGGATAGATGAAATCCACCAAGCCATCCTGGTTGAAGTCGAAAGCCTTGTTGCTGATGCCACCATAGGCAAAGGGCAGGCCTGTGCCACTGTCGCGGTTTTTGACGTTCCATGTGCCGTCACCGTTGTTGAACGAGAGCTTGGTATCGTCATACCATGTCCAATCCCATTTTACGCTACCGTCTTCGTTTACTTCCGAGGTTGGGCGCCATTCATAGGTTTGTCCCGGTGCCCAAAGATCCATAAAACCATTGTTGTCGAAGTCGGCTACGACTGGTACTCCATCGCTCGTATTGACTCCGATGGCCTCGGCTTCTTCGTTTTCTGCTGCACGAAATGTAATGTCTTGCGCTTTAATCGTGCCTTGTAATGCCATTCCTGCCAGCGCGGTGCAGAATAGCAAAGGCTTCAATGTAAAGTTTCTCATGATAACATTTTGTATATAACATTAGAATTAGTCGAGATAAAGATAGTTCGTTACAAACAATGAAGATTGAGTTTTTGATTCAATAATTATCATTTTGGCATAAAAATCGGATTTCTTGTAGGTTTTGCCGCAAATGAGATAAGAAGAGAGGAATTCATCATAATAAAAATCCGATGTCGTGAATTCAAGACACCGGATTTTAAAAAAGGGGAAATAACTTTTATTTCGGTTGTTTACCGATGTAAGCCAAAATACCACCGTCTACGTATAATACCAGACCGTTGACGAAGTTGGAAGCGTCCGAAGCCAAGAACACGGCCGGACCTTGCAGGTCTTCAGGAGTACCCCAACGGGCAGCAGGAGTCTTGGCCACGATGAAACTGTCGAAAGGATGGCGGCTGCCGTCCGGTTGACGTTCACGCAACGGAGCGGTTTGAGGAGTAGCGATGTAGCCCGGACCGATACCGTTGCATTGGATGTTGTATTCGCCGTATTCCGAGCAAATATTGCGCGTCAGCATCTTCAGACCGCCTTTGGCTGCTGCGTAGGCCGATACGGTTTCACGACCCAGTTCGGACATCATGGAACAGATGTTGATGATTTTGCCGTGTCCTTTTTTGATCATGCCGGGAATAACGGCTTTCGATACGATGAACGGAGCGTTCAAATCCACATCGATGACTTGGCGGAACTCTGCGGCCGACATTTCCGTCATCGGGATACGCTTGATGATACCTGCGTTGTTGACGAGGATGTCTATCACGCCGACTTCTTTTTCGATACGGGCAACCAAGGCATTGACGGCAGCTTCGTCCGTCACGTCGCACACGTAACCGTGGGCTTCTATACCTTTTTCCTTATATGCGGCCAGTCCTTTGTCCACTAATTCCTGCTTGATGTCGTTGAATACGATGGTAGCACCGCATTGTGCGAAAGCCGTAGCGATGCCGAAACCGATTCCGTAAGATGCTCCGGTAACCAAAGCAACTTTACCTTCCAAAGAGAAATTCTGCAAAAAATTCTTTTCCATGTTCTTGATGATTTAATAATGCGTTTTCCTTTCCGGCAAAGTTAGAAAAAGTAACTGACATACGCACACAATTTGACGAGAATCTTTTTCCTTTTTCTTTTTCCGGCAGAATGTTTGCATCTATAACCTGTTCTTATACAGCGTGGCTGCCACTTTCTGATATTGGCATTCCAGTTCCATGTAGGCTTGCAGGTTGCGGTAAATCTGGTCGGCTTCCACAAAGTAGTCCGTCACGGACAGTTCGCCGCCTTTTACGCTTTCTTTCAGCAGTTCGAGAGTCTGTGTCATCAGGGGCTGGTCGTATACCGACATGGCTCGTCCCAGTTGTTGAAGTTCGTTGAAACCGGAATGCAAGGCGGCTTCTGCTTTCAGGCGTATTTCGTCCGCTTGTAAACGTGTGCCGATAGATTGTGCCTGTGCCATTCTCACCTGTCTGCGGTTGGAAAACAACGGGATGGAGCCTCCTACGAGGAAACCGTGCTCTTTGCTGCCTTCTCCCGTGTTCCGGCGGTAACCGATTTCCAGTTTAGGCAACCATTTTTGACGGTTGACCGTAAGGTTGCGTTCGGCTGCCCGTGTGTCGGCCTCGGCGGCTTTGAGTTCGGCATCTTGGCCGAGGACTTCATCGCATAAAGCCTCGAAATCGAGGGTTGTCGGGATTGTGGGATATTCCCGTCCTTCGAAAGTGAGCGGCATGTTGCCGTTCAGAGCCAGCAACGACTGCAAGGCCGTGCGGTGGTCGGTATGGTTCTGTAGGACTTCTGTCTGTATGCTCATACGTTCCATCTTAATCTTGTTCACTTCGATGACTGTGGCATCACCGGCTCTCAACCGCTCTTCATACAAGGCCAACAGCTCGTCGGCATTTTGCATGCGTTTGTCCAGCAGGTCTCTTTGCCGGTTCAGCCGTATCATGTCCAGGCAAAGGGTTTTGGCTTCGAGCAGCACGTTGCGGCGCAAGGCTTCGGCACGGTAGTCTACGGCTTCTTTCTTGTCTCGTCCGGCACGGTTACGGCTGTTATATACCGTGGGAAAGTCGAATCCTTGTGATACGACCAATTCGGAGCCGGACTGTCCGTTGACTCCTTTGCTAAAGAAAGAACTATATTCCACCGTAGGGTCCTCCAAGCTGTTTTCGGCTTCAATACCTATCTTTTCAGCTTCTCCGTTTTTTTGTTGTGCCTGGATGGATTTGTTATGTTGTGCCACACTCTGCAGCACTTCGTTCACGCTTTGGGCCTGCAAAGGGAGCAAGCCACAGGCGCAAACGGTTGTGATAAGAATGATTCTTTTCATGACTATCGTTTTTGTTCAGGAACGGACACTTTTACGGTTCATCCATTCATATATAATAGGAATAATAAAGGCATTCAGGAAAGTTGAGGTCAGCAGGCCGCCCAATATCACTTTGGCCATCGGACTCTGGATTTCGTTGCCCGGAAGATCCCCCCGAAGGGCCAGCGGAATAAGGGCAAGAGCCGATGAAAGTGCGGTCATCAGGATGGGGTTCAAACGGTCGAGCGACCCGTGCAGGATGCTTTCCCGCAACGACAATCCTTCTTCGCGCAATGTGTTGTAGTGACTGATGAGCAACATTCCGTTGCGTGTCGCAATGCCGAAGAGGGAAATGAATCCGATGATGGCCGGAATGCTGATTTCTCCGGTGGTCAGCAACAGGGCGAACACACCGCCGATTAATGCTAGGGGCAGATTGAGCAGGATGACTCCGCTCTGCGCTGCATTACGGAATTGGAAGTAAAGCAACAGGAAGATGACCACGATGCTGATGAACGATGTGAGCAACAACACCCGGCTGGCCGACTCTTCGCTTTCGAACTGGCCGCCGTATTCGATATGGTAACCTTCGGGCAGTTTCACTTTTTCGTCTATCCGGCTGCGGATGTCGTTCACCACGCTGCGCATGTCTCGCCCGCTGGCATTGGCCGAGATGACGATTTTACGTTTCACGTTTTCGCGGTTGATGGTGTTCGGCCCCATGGACGACCGGATGTCGGCCACATACGAGAAGGGCACTTTGTTGCCTTGCGCATCGTCGATCATCAGATTACGGATACGCTCCATTGTGCTGCGGTTTTCTTCTGCCGAACGGACGATGAGGTTGAACGAGCGCCCTTTCTCGTACACTTGCGATACGACTTCTCCTCCCATGTTCACCGTGACAAACTCGTTGAATTGCGGTAATGAGATGCCGTATCGGGCCAGCATTTCCCGTTTCGGTTCGATTTTCAGTTCCGGACGTTCGATTTGTTGTTCCACATTCAGGTCGGCCACGCCTTTCACGTCGCTGACGGCCGATTTGATTTGGTTGCCGATTTGATACATTTTGTTCAGGTCGTCGCCGAACAGTTTGATGGCGATGCCGGCCTGCGTACCGCTCAGCATGGCATCTATACGATGGCTGATGGGTTGTCCTATTTCGATGTTCGCTCCCGATATGACGGACAATTTACGTCGCACATCCTCTAAAACTTCGGTGTGGCTGCGGTCTTCCAATTCAAACGGTGCTTCTATTTCTGATACGTTCACGCCGAGAGCATGCTCGTCCAGTTCCGCCCGTCCCGTCTTGCGTGCCACGGTTTTGATTTCGGGGATGGAGAGCAACAGTTCCTCGGCCTGCCGTCCGATTTTATCCGATTCCTCCAAGGAGATACCCGGAAGGGAACTGATATTTATGGTAAACGAACCTTCGTTGAACGGCGGTAAGAAGCTGCGTCCCAACGTGAGGAAGCTCCCCAAGGCTGCGACGAAAAGCGTAAGCGTGGTGCCCAATACGATTTTCTTGTGCGACAAAGCCCAAGACAGTCCGTTCTGGTAATGCTTTTTTAGATATACGGCCAGAAACGCCTCTTTAGGCAGTCCGCCGGTTTTGGCTTTGTGTCCCAACAGATAGCTGCAAAGTACGGGCGTCAACGTCAGGGCTACGATGGTGGAAGCGAACAGCGATACGATGAAAGCCACGCCCAACGGCACGAGCATGCGTCCTTCCATGCCGCTCAGGAAGAACAGCGGGACGAAACTGACGATAATGATGAGCGTAGAGTTCAGGATGGGCATGCGCACTTCCCGGGAGGCGTTGAATACGACATCGCGTACACGTAACCGTTCGCTTTCCGGCAACATGCGGTTTTCGCGCAGATGTTTCCATACGTTTTCCACGTCCACGATGGCATCGTCCACCAACGAACCGATGGCGATGGCCATACCGCCCAAGCTCATCGTGTTGATGGTCAGCCCCATGTAGTGAAGCACCAAAATGGTGACCAGCAGCGAAAGAGGGAGGGTGACCAGCGAGATGACCGTAGTGCGTACGTTGCCCAGAAAGAGGAATAAGACGATGACTACGAAGATGGCACCTTCGAGCAGCGAATCCTGGACGTTACCGATGGAACTTTCGATAAAGCGGGACTGGCGGAACACGTCGGTGGACATACGCACGTCGGCCGGAAGGCTCTTTTGCAGGTCTTGCAAGGCTTCTTCCAACTTTCCGGTCAGTTCTATGGTACCCGTGTTCGGTTGCTTGGTCACGGTGAGCAATACGGCGGGCTTGCCTTTTTCAGAGGCCAGACCCAGTTTGGGTTGCTGGCTGCCAGTTTTTACGTCAGCAATGTCTTCCAACATGACAGGCGAGCCTCCTACGGTTTTGATGACCGCCCGGCCCATTTTCCGCACGTCGTCGGTCGAGACGACTCCACGTACGATGTATTCGTTGCCGTATTGGTAAATCACTCCGCCGTTGGTGTTGGTATTCATGTTCCGCGTGACATCCATTACCTCGCCCAACGTCACTCCGTAGTGTTTCATCCGTTCGGGGTGCAACAGAATCTGGTATTCTTTGATGTCGCCGCCCAATACGGCTACTTGGGCTACTCCTCCGGTGGACATCAGGCGCGGGCGAATCACCCAATCGGCCAATGTGCGCAAGTCGAGCATAGACATGCTGTCGGCTGTCAGTCCTACGATAAGCAATTCTCCCAGAATGGAAGACTGCGGTCCCAGAGTCGGGTTACCCACATTGTCGGGCAGGCTTTCCGCCACTGTGGCCAGCTTTTCCGATACGATTTGACGGGCCAGGTATATGTCCGTGTCCCAGTCGAATTCCACCCATACGACAGAGAAGCCCGTGGTGGACGAGGAGCGTACGCGGCGTACGCTGGTGGCACCGTTGACGGCTGTCTCTATGGGGAAAGTGACCAACTGTTCCACCTCTTCGGCTGCCATGCCCCCGGCTTCTGTCATGACGACAACCGTGGGCGCGTTCAGGTCGGGAAAGACGTCTACTTCCGTATGGTAGGCTTGGTAGAGGCCTCCTATCATCAGCAGGACGGAGGCTATCAATATAAATAAACGGTTCTGCAGGGAGAACTGTATGATTTTGTTCAGCATAATATTTTCTCCTTATGGATTAATGGGAATGGTTGTGGGCTGGGATGGTATTTGAAGCCGAAGCCAGTTTCACGTGGTAAGCTCCTTGCGTGACTACGCGGTCACCGGGTTTCAGACCCGAGAGGATTTCCACACGCAGTCCGTTTTCGGCTCCTGTTTTTACTTCCTGCTTGCGGTACACTTCCTTGCTTTCCTGTAAGTAGACGAAGTACAGTCCTTGTTCCTCTGTCAGTGCCGAGACGGGGAGAGTGATTACTCCGGTACGTGTGGCTCCGGTCAGATAGGTTTCCACAAAGCTTCCCGGCACGATGTCGCCTGTATTGTCGAATTCAAACAAAACGGGGATGTAGAAAGCATTCTCGTCCGAAGCCTTCCCGTAGGACAAGACACGCCCGTGCAGGTTCTCCAAGGTATAGACCGTATCATCATACGGGGTATTGAAGTGGGCCGAAGTGATTTGTTTCAGTGCGCCGTAATAACGTTCCGATACGTCGGCACGCAGTTGCAGGCGCCGGTTCTGGGTCAGGGTCATCAACGGTTGTCCTGTCGTCACGTAGTCGCCTTCTTTCACAAGAATGCTTTTCACATATCCTGCAATAGGAGCTGTAATACTTTGGCCGATAGCCGAATGATTCTTGGAAAGGGCTTCGTAACTAAGGCGGGCATTTTCATAACTTTGCTCTGCCTGTGCAAAATCCTTGTCAGATACAATCTTGTTTTTAACAAGCTCTTTCATACGTTCGTACTCCTTCTTAGATACCTCGTAGGCAATGCGGGCACGTTGCACCGGATCACCATCGGCGATATTCTTTGAAGAAATAGTGACTAGCGGAGTGCCGCTGCCGACGCTCATACCTTCCGTTACTTTTCCACGGAAAGATACAACGCCGGCCACTGTAGCTACGGCAACCGATTCATCACCTTGGGCAGCCAGCACCTGTCCGCTGGTTTTAATCACTTGCTGGAAAGGTGCAGGTTCAATAACGCTCACCTTTACACCGGCTGCTTCAGCTTTCGCTTTCGGAAGAATGATTTCATCACCGTGGGCTTCGGCAGCTTCGTTGTATTCATCGGCTGCTTCATGATTGTGTTCTCCGCTACATTCGCCTTCATGGGAATGATCGGGTCCTTCTGCCTCGTGATTATGTTCTTCCGCGGCATGATCGTGTTCATCGTGTGTGTGTGTGACGGTACTATTATTACAGGATCCCAGCACGAATAAGCCCAGGATTCCCACGAAAATAAGTTTTTTCATAATGATATTTTCCTACTAAATTTTACTGTTTTCTTTTTACGCTACAAAGATAAGGTAGCGCAGATGCAACTAATTTGCATTTACGCTTTTACGCAAAAACAGAGTAGGGAGGGGCACGAAGAGGAGTGGCACGGTGTATATCCGTGCCATGCAGAGAGTCTCGGAAGACGTAATAGTTCTTTACCCGTTTCTCCTGCGGGCGTAGTAAATGTTCGATAATGACATCGGTGAACAGCGTAGCGATAAATACATAATCCGGACTGCTATAGCTGTGTATGGATGGGATGGACGACTGAAAGCGTGTCAGACACTCGCTGTTGCAACAGGCGTCGCTCTCCGGATGATGATGGTGCTTGGGGCATTGTTGCTCTACGGGCAAGTCCTGCTTCATGCAAATCATTCCGTTGGGGTGATGATGATGGGGAATAACCGCTGCCACCAACATAATAATGTTGATAAAAAACAGCAGAGTTACTATAATTCGTTTCTTCCCTTTCATCCTTTCTTTTAGAGGTTATCCGCTTTTCAGAGCTTCAAAGTGCAAATATACAAATACTTTTATTTCGCCTGTAGCCGATACCCTCTTTTTATTATTTATTATTTCTTTTCCAGTTCTTGCAACGAATCCATTTTCTTCTTTTCGAGGAACTCATAGATACCGCAAAGATGTTCCGTCACCTTTTGATTGCCGAACTCATACACCTTGGTAACCAGCCCGTCAAGGAAGTCACGGTCGTGTGAAACGACGATCAGCGTACCATCAAAATCCAGCAATGCCTGTTTCAGAATATCTTTCGTTTTCATATCCAGATGATTCGTCGGCTCATCTAAAATCAGGAGGTTGACAGGTTCCAGCAATAATTTAATCATAGCCAGACGGGTACGCTCTCCACCCGAAAGCACTTTGACCTTTTTCATCGATTCCTCGGGACCGCCAAACATAAACGCCCCCAGCAAATCACGAATCTTGTTCCGGATATCCCCTTTGGCTACATCGTCAATCGTTTGGAAAACCGTCAGGTTTTCATCCATCAGCGAAGCCTGATTTTGAGCGAAATATCCAATTTGCACATTATGTCCGAGAGTCAATGTACCGTCATGCTCAATCTCCTTCATGATACACTTCACGAGCGTAGACTTACCCTCACCGTTCTTACCAACGAAAGCTACCTTATCACCACGCTCAATCGTCAGATTAGCATTGCGGAATACCACTTTGTCTCCGTATGTCTTTCCAACACCCTCCATGATGACCGGGTAACTGCCCGAACGGGGTGAAGGCGGGAATTTCAGTCGCAATGCAGAAGTATCCTCCTCATCGACTTCGAGCAATTCCAGCTTTTCCAGCATTTTGACGCGGCTCTGTACCTGCAACGTCTTTGAATAAGTCCCCTTGAACCGTTCGATAAACTCCTTCGTTTCAGCAATAAACTTCTGCTGCTCGTCATAAGCCTTCTGTTGCTGTTCGCGGCGGTCCTTGCGCAGCTGCAAATATTGCGAGTAATTTACCTTGTAATCATAGATACGTCCCATCGTTACTTCGATGGTGCGTGTTGTAATATTATCCACGAATTTACGGTCGTGACTAATTACAATGACCGCTTTCCCATTATTAATAAGAAAATC
>ERZ831979.2622-NODE-2622-length-11810-cov-8.849341_pt1 | contig 11810 bp, 13 predicted proteins | sample MGYA00519952_ERZ831979 | MGnify/ENA primary metagenome ERZ831979 (study PRJEB31850, sample SAMEA3708723) | human gut metagenome | biome: human gut; feature: human-associated habitat; material: faeces | place: China | collected 2014 ...
CCTTTCTTGAGGGTGCGCGCTCCCTTTATCCTTATTGTAAATTACCATTCGGGTCAGTGACCACATAGGAACTATGACATTGTAAAAGGTTGGGTTTAAGCCAAAATCTCGTCTTGCCGCTGCCGGAGCCTCCCACCACCAGCACATTTTTGTTCCGGGCGTTTTTGGGGTCCGGTGGGCGGTTGGACATCATCAGCCGTTCCGTTTTGGTCAGGATGATGTTGTCTGCAAACTTGGGTGCCATGAACGGCTCAATATCCTTGGCGGTGCCCCACCGGGCAGAGCCGTACTCCATGCCGTGGCGGTACTTCTTGGCGTTTTTTCCACGCAAATAGACCGCCAGCCGTAACCCTGCACCGCAGCACAAGCCCACCAGCAAATCGAGCGGATGCAAGCTGGGCAGCGGGTTCGCAAACGCCACCGGAACGGTGCCCATCATCGCCATGATCTTATCCCCCAGCTCTTTGCCCTCGGCAAGCCGCCACGCTTCGCCAATGTTGGTTGCCACCAGCCCCAGCAAAATATAGGGCAGATACAGTGCCAGCAGCTTTGTCAGCTTTTTCGTGGTCACAGTCCACGCTCCTGTTCCTTATGCCGGACTTTGCCGGGGAGTTCTGCCGCCGCCTGCACCAGTTCATGCAGTTTTGCCAGCACCGAGGGGCGTTTGTCTTTGTTCAGCAGAGATGCCGAATACTCTTTGAACGCCGAGTTGAAGGCTTCTGCATCCGGGGCTTTGAAAAAGACCAGATACCGGGGCGGCACTTCGGAGGTGTCCTTGCGGATGGCATAGTCGATGCCGTACTTTTTGGCGTAGCGTTCCAGCCCACGGATGCCGGTCTTGCTGATCTCCACGCTGGACACACCCCGGTTCTGCCGCAGAAGAGTGCGGACACTTTGCTTACCTTGGGATGTCTTGGACTGGTACAGCCGAAACGCCGCCTTTACCGCCCGCAGGACAGTCCGGGCAGACAGCTTTGTGGTGGAGATCATAATGTTGAATGACTTCTGTTCGATTTCTTCCTGCAATGCCATCACCTCCCGTGCAGCAGGGTGATTTTAGCGGTCATGCTCTGCCGGGGGCTTGGTGCGGGGCTTTTCTGCGGGAGGTTCATCAGGCACCGGCAGCACCAACAGACGGTTGCCTAGCTTCAGAAAGGCTTCCGGCTGATGGAAAAGCTGCTCGTACTTCTGCGCCAGTTCTGGGGTCAGGGATGCAAAATCCTCCTCGCCCAATCCCACCACTAGAAAGTCTCCGGCAATGGCATCATACATTTCTCCGTTTTCATCCCGAAGAGCACGGTTCAGGGGCAGACCCATGAGCTTGCCGTCATCGTTGTAGACGATGGCAACTGGATCTTCAAACGGGTAGCTTGCGCCGATGGAGCCGCCCACCGCCTGCTGCAATGCTTTCAGGTAGTTATCGATCTCGACCTGCTGCGGATACTGCCCCGGCGCAATTTTCAGCACCGACAAGGTGTTTTCAGCCATGCGAATCCTCCTTTCCGTTCAGTCCGATCTCACCGCTCCGTGCCGCCTGCATCAGAGCCACCACGAAGAAGCCGAAAAAGGTACCTGCTTCAAAAAATGCGAAACCGATAAAAAAGTTCAGCATGGCACACCTCAGTCAATGCAGATGCAGGTCAACTTCTGTCCATCTGCCATCAGGGTGGTGCTGTGGCTTTCCAGATAGGTCTGAAAGCGGTAAATATCCTCCACCGTCAGGGACACGATGGCTCCGTGCCCATCGGTGCGGTAGAAGATGACCGGGCCAGTCAGATACCGCTTGCCTGCCAGCTTGAGGACCTGCGCCGGATTGTGGCTGATAAACAGCGGCGCACCCTTCACGGAAATCAGGGCATCGTCCTCGTCAAAACAAGGCAGAATGGAAGGAGCATCCTCCTCCATGATAATGGTCAGTTCCATGTCCGGGCCGATGGCGGCAAGGTAGACATTCTCGCTTGCCATTTCGGTCAAGCAGGATGCCGCCTGTTTCAGCATGGACAGGATATTCACGTCCACCGTGATCTGCGGAGCGTGAGTTGCAGAGTGAAAAGGAATCGTATTGTTCATAGGCGTTACCTCCAAATTTTTGCAAACAAAAAAGACCCCATCGGGTCTTGCGTTACGGGTCAGCGCTCGTTGCGGCGTTGCTGCTTTTTCTGCCACGCATCCAGAAGCTGGATGATTTTCTCCTCCATCTGTTTGGGCGTGTAGCTGCGGGGGAAATACTTCCGCAGGGTCTCGTTTTTGATGGTCACGGTGTCTTTCTCGCTCTTTTTCTCCTGTCCCATCACATCAAAGGCTTTTTCGTAGCTGAACTCTCCCTGCTGTGCCATCTTTTTCAGTTGCTGCGCCTGCGATAAGGACGGCGCATTCTGGGTATCCTCCATGGCTTCTAAAAAATCCCGCTGTTGGCTTTCGTCCAGATAGGACAGCTCCACAGCGGGATTGAAGGCAATCTTCTTTTCGTCCACCATGTCCAGAAGTTCGGGGATAAGGTTGGTCAGACGGATAAAGCGCTGGACATTACGGGCACTTTCGCCGGAATCTTCTGCAAGCGATTCATCTGCCCGGAACTTCGTGCCAACTTGGCACGAAGTTAAATCTGACCTAGCACCTTGATTTTTTAGAGCTTCCAGCTTCATTTTGTAGGCAAAAGCTCGTTCGCTGGGCAGGATGTGTTCACGCTGTAAATTGGAATCCACCATCAATATCACGGCAGCATCGTCCGACATCTGCCGCACGATAACCGGCAGGGTGTCCAGCCCGGCAAGTTTCGCCGCATACTGACGGCGATGCCCGGAGATGATCTCGTAGCCGTCACCGTCCGGGCGAGGTCGGGCGATCAGCGGAGCCAGCACACCGTACTGTGCGATGCTCTCCACCGTCCGAGTCATGGCTTCATCGTCCAGCACCTTGAAAGGGTGGTTGGTGAAGGGGTGCAGCGCATCAATGGGAATCTGCTGTACCTGTTCCCGCTGTTCTTCCTGTCTGTTTTCCTCGGTGGAGAACAGATCATCTAGCCCTTTCAGAGCTAAGTTTCCGCTGTCGATCGGCATCCGCCAGCACCTCCTTTGCAAGAGATTTGTAGGCTTCTGCCACCTTGCCCTTTGGGTCATAGGCAAAGATGCTCTTGCCTGCGGCGCTGGTTTCCGCCGCACGGACTGACCGGGGGATGGTCTGATCAAACACCTTTAGGTGTTTTCCGTATGCCTGCCGGATCAGATTGCTGATTTGCTTTCCGTAGTTGGTACGGCTGTCGGTCATGGTCAGCAGGATGCCCTCAATTTTCAGCTTGGGGTTGATCTGCCTTCTGATTTTTTGGACGGTCTGCAAAAGCTGTTCCAGACCTTTAGCCGAAAGATACTGCGCCTGCACGGGAATCAGGGCAGTATCTGCCGCCGCCAGTGCGTTGATGGTGAGCATCCCCAGCGAGGGCATACAGTCCAGCAGAATAAAATCGTACTCCCGTTTGGCACTGTCCAGCACCTGTTTCAGCATCTTTTCTCGGTTCATGCTGTTTACCAGAGCCACTTCCAGCCCTGCCAGTTCGATGTTGGCAGGAATCAGGTCAACGCCCTCCGCATGGTGCAAAATGCCCTCGCCGGGCGGAATGGGCTGGTCGTTCATGGCTTTTGCCATCAAGGTGGAAAGGGTGGTGGGCAGTTCGTCCGGCTGCTGCCAGCCCATGCTGATGGTAAGACTGCCCTGTGGGTCAGTGTCCACCAGCAGAACTTTCTTGCCCTCCATCGCCAGCCCGATGCCCAGATTTTCACAGGTGGTGCTTTTTCCGACACCACCTTTTTGATTGGTGACTGCGATAATCGTAGCTTTCTTTGCGATAACATCACCCCGCTTTCGGTGAACCGCGCGCAAAGTCGTGGTTCGTTTTGTTCTGATAGTAGAGGTTCATGGTGGTGGGCGCATTGTAGAGCATCGCCAGCAGATACTGCTTCATGTTCCGCACCGGGGCAGTGTTTTCTGCCAGAGAACCCAGCACGAAACGGATGTGGTCGGCATTCAGTTTTTTCAGCCGACTGCGTACCACCTCGGCGGGCTTGTCATCTCCGGCGATCCTCAACATCTTGCGTTTAGTGGAGCAGGTATCCACCAGCAAATCCACGATCTGATAGATGGTGTCCTCATCATCCGGGCAGAGCCTGAGCAGAAGGTCTACCTCCAATGCCTGATAAAAATGATCCTCAAGCTGCTCCCGGATGCCCCCGGAATAGATAGGGTCAGGATCGTTCCGCTCTGTCTTATTCTTATCAGTATTATTTGCTTGCGGTTTTGGCTGCACCAGAATTGCGCTTTCAGCAGCACCAGAATTGCTGTTTGGGCAATTCTGTACTTGCGCTTTTGGCAAGCCGGAGGAAAAGTCCTTGACGTAGATCAGGCTGGGTCTGCCCAGACCACGGCGTTTGCGCTCGATGAGGTCGAGCTGCTCCAGTTCTCGGAACAGCTTGACCGCCTTGTGTTCGGCGCAGCAGAGGGATTCCTGTACTTCTCGGACGGTGTAGATGATATACACCCGCCCCTGCTCGTCCAGCCAGCCGTTCTTTGCAGACAGGCTCATGCGGTCCAGCAGGATGCCGTACAGCGTCCGGGCATCCGTGGAGAGCTGCCGGAAGCGGCAGTCTTGGAACAGTGCTTTCGGGATGCGAAAATAGGAAAACAATTCGCCCGACTGACCATAGAAGTAGTCTAGCGTCATTTGGTGTGTCCTCGGATTTTCAACTGCATGGGTGTATTCATGTGGAAAAACACCTCCTTTTTTGTGATATGGAAAATTTTTTGAAGTTCCATTTTTGAGAAAAAATGGATGGAAAAAAGATGAAAAAATGCGTTGTAGTTTGTCCCAAAAACTGCAAAAGCAAAAATGTGTTATTTTCTTAAAATATTACGAAAAGGATAAAAAATCGAATGTTTGAAAAAATAAATAACGTGAATATGCGTTTTCTTGTACTCTCTGTTTATAAAGTGCAGAACAGGCTGCTATCAAGAACCCCCGCAAGTAATTGCGTGAGCGCTTGAAAAAGCACAAATAAAACAAACGAACCGCCCCGGTTTCCGTAACAGGAAGCCGGGGCGGTTTTTGTGTTGCAACGTACAGGAAAAGCAGAAAATATCTTTTACAGAAAGGACAAGCAAACTGTCCAACAGGATCGTTATAATAGACAGACAAAAGGGCATAAACGCCATCAAAGGAGAGTGCACAATGAAAAAAATATGGATGTTTCTGCGGGGCGCGGCATTTGCCGCCGAACTGTTTCTGCTTGTCTGCATGGCAAGCAGAAGTGCATCACCGCGTCAGGTAATGTACACTTTTAAGGATGATGTATGGGATGTGATCTATCGGCTGAACCGCAGATGGAATTTGTGAGAAAAGCACTTGGCTTTTTGGAGGATGGACAGACAAGCTGTCCATCTTTTTTTGTATACTGGGGTTGTGCAAAAGAGACAAAAATTTTGCAGCTGTTTCACAAAACAACAAAATTTTACACAAAGAATTGCGACTGTTGTTGCACTGTGTTACAATGAGCAGAGAAGGAGAATGAGCCGTGCGTAATAGTAGATTAGACCGTATACTCTATATCCAGCAGGTGCTGGTACAGGGCGGGGTGCTGAATAAACAGCAGACGGCTGACCGCTTCGGTGTCAGCGAGAAAACCATCCAGCGCGATCTTGATACCCTGCGCAGCTATTTTGCAGACAGCGAGCCGCGCCGGGAGATCTTATACAACTCCGCAAAGGGCGGCTATCTGCTGGATGACACGCTTTCCCGCTTCCTCACCAGCAGCGAGATTCTGGCGGTATGCAAGATTTTGTTGGAAAGCCGTTCCATGGTCAAGGAGGAAATGTTCCCCATTCTGGACAAGCTGGTGCAGGTGTGCACCCCGCTGGACCGGTTGAATCAGGTGAAAGACCTCATCAGCAACGAACGCTTCCATTACGTTGAGCCGCAGCACGGCCGGAAGTTCATTGAGAGCCTGTGGGAGATCGGCACGGCAGTAGAAAATCACAATGTTATGGAAATTACCTACTGCCGCACCCATGACGGCGAGAGCCGTGTGCGCACCATTGAGCCGGTGGGCATCCTGTTCAGTGAGTATTATTTCTATCTGGCAGCGTTCATCGAGGGCATCGACAAGGATAAGCATTTCCAGAACCCGCAGGATAACTCCCCGACGATTTACCGCATCGACCGTATCCAGAACTATAAGACCCTCGACCGGCACTTTGCCCAGCGCTATACCGACCGCTTTCAGGAAGGCGAGATGCGCAAGCGCATCCAGTTCATGTACGGCGGCGAGTTGCAGACCATCCGGTTCGAGTATACCGGGCCAAGTCTGGAATCCGTGCTCGACCGTCTGCCCACTGCAAAGGTTTTGCAGGTGACGGAAAAAGGCTGGATCGTGGAAGCGGAGGTGTTTGGCACGGGCATCCAGATGTGGGTGAGAAGTCAAGGAGATTACATCAAAATTATATCGGAAATGAAAAAATAAAAGGAGTTCTGCTGTATGAACAAGGTTCGGGTCGAAGTTTTCTATCAGGATAATGCTTTGCAATCTATCCGTATCGACCACTACGAGATGGAAGGCCTTGTAGCAATAGAAAATAAAACTATCCCAGAGTGGTTTATGCCCGCTTCAGGTCGTGCCAGCTGGAAAGGCCTGAAAGAGGAACTTGAAAGCCAAAGCAGGAAAGAGGGGGAGCTCTGCTTTATTTTCAATGGCCCGGAAGAGGAAAAAGCAATTTTTCAGAAGTGCATTCAAGAAAACAAACTGGGCAGAATGGCTGACGAGTTGGAGATAGAGGAAGCTGCATTGGAGTATCTTGAAATTGCACAACACTGCTGGCAGCATGGCGATGATGAGGGCACATTGCGGGCATACGAAATCGCGGCGAAATGGTATCACATGGCTGAGGCGGAATTTGTGCTGGGAGATTACTGCGAGAGAGTTCTGGGTGATAACGAAAATGCTGTGCAGTGGTTCCGAAAAGCGGCAAAGCAAGGCTATACAGATGCAGAGTATCGCTATGGAAAATGTCTGGAAAATGGAACGGCTGTCCCAGAAAGCAAAACGGATACAGCAGTGAGCTGGTATCAGAAAGCCGCCGCACAGGGCCAGAAAGATGCGGCTCAGGAACTAGAGCTACGCAGGCAGGCACAGATAGAAGCCGAACGCCGGAAGCAGGCAGAAGAGGCGGAACGTCAGAGAATAGCAAAAGAGGAGGCGGAACGCCGGAGACGAGCAGAGGAGGAAGCAAGGGCAAAGAAAAAGGAATTGATAATACCGGTGAATGTTCCGAGTTCAGAAACAGTAGAGACGCCGTTTAAGCCAGATTATATTTCCTTACAGAAAGCAGCTGAAACAGGCAGGGATAAAAAGTATAAGAATAAAACTTCACTGGAAAAAGCTGCATTCTGGAATGAAGTTGCTCAAAATGCAAAAGAATCTAGGCAAGCAGTAGATAAAAAGGCAGAAGAAGCATGTGCCAATATCTGGTGCAGCCGAAAAGCGCAGCGGGAAATTCGAAAATCTGCGGCAAACACGAAAATGATGACAGGCACCGTACAACTTGTAGCAGAGCTTGTTTCTTCGGTATATGAAAGTATAGGTTGTGAGGAGGAGAAGATGCTTGAGAATATGGAAATTATTGAATAAAGTTTTCTTTTTAGTATAAGAGGAAATCAACATGAGCGATTTACAAATGACGAATCAGGACCTCTCCCAGAGACAGTCGATGGAAGAACTTGCAAATCAGCTGACGTTGGCAGACCATCTGGTGTACAAAAAATATCTGCCGGAATTGCAAAATTATCCGCTGGTGGAACCATCGGAAGAAATGAAGAGAACGCTGGATGTCAAGACCTGCATCAAGCTGTTCCAGATGAAGAAGCTGACTCTAAAAAAAGGCGAGGATATGCTTCAAAAACTCTCCACCGTTTATCATTCCAGCATGGCCCTTGGGTGCAGTTTGGCTGTGATGGTCGATGTTCCGGCAGATGGTGCTCCGGCAGATATTTATTTGGGTGTGCGGCAGAATCCGGGCAGGCAGAGCATCGATAACCGCGACCTTGCAATTTCCGGTGATGCGATTGAAAAAGGGATGAAGAGTAACTTTCCCGGCTCTGAAGTGCAGGAACTCCATCAGGAAGAAATTGACGCGCTGCTGGAAGACGATAACGGGTCTTTCGGTTCGGCACAATCGGCAATCGCTTCTGTCTCCTGCGTTGCGGCATTGCGAGATAAATCCAAGACGGAGGACAAAGCATTTATTCAGGGCATTGAGCGTTTTATCGATGCAATGGATGGCGATGCTTATACAGCGTTATTTCTGGCAGAGCCAGTTACAGAAGAAACACAGGCTGGCATCCGAAATGGATATGAGGAACTGTATAGCGCGTTGTCTCCGTTCCGCAAAACAACGTGGTCTTATACAGAAAACGAAAGCCATGCGGTCATGGAGACGTTCTGCTCTGGCACATCGGATACGGTAACGGACGGAACGAGCAGTGGTTTCAGCGATGAACAAGGCCGAAACACGGGATTTAACTTTAACGCTGGAATGAACCAAGGAACGACGAATACGATAGGACAGTCGCACGCGGTCACACGGCTTCGGTTGCCGAGCAAAAGAACGATGGTCGGCGTTGCGGCTGGTGCGAGTATCCTTGCGCTTGGAGCAGTGGCGGCATCGGCAGTCTTCCCGCCTGCCGGAGCAGCCATCGTGTCGGCGGCGAGTACAGTTGGTGCGGCGGTAAAGGCTGGACCGCTGTTTGGCGCTGTGGTGCCTATGGTGGCTGGACATGAAACAAATGGAACTGCATGGAGTACGGCACGGAGCATCGGAAAGTCGCTGGGCTTTGGGATGAGCCGGGGATACAACACGGCGCACACAGACAGCTCTACGGTGGAACGCAGCAATGCGCACAGCACCAATGAACAGCATTCCAACGGGACGACGGATACGCACGGCACTGCGCGGACGCAGCAGATAGAAGTCTGCAACAAGGCGGTGGAAGAACTGCTGACACGAATTGACGAGCAAATCAAGCGTACCAAAGAAAGTGAAGATTACGGCTGTTACAGTTGTGCGGCTTATTTTTTGTCCTCTCGCCCCAGCAAGGCTCTTCTTGCAGCTAATACATATCGTTCGCTGATGATTGGAGAAGGCTCTTCTGTGGAAAGCGGTGCGGTCAATCTTTGGCAGGACCGTGCAAGTGTAACTGCTATGCGAGAATATCTCAAACGGTTTACACACCCTGTCTTTGCACGCCAGCTCTGGGAGAATGAAGCTGACAGTCTGTTTTACACGGCAGGTACGCTGGTCAGCGGGCGGGAACTGCCAATGCACCTTGGCTTGCCCACCCGCTCAGTGCATGGTTTGCCGATTATTGAGCACGCGGAGTTTGGCCGCAATGTGCCGGATGAGGCGATGCCGGATGAGGACAAGATGAATCTGGGCAAGATTTACCACATGGGCAAAGAGGAAGCGGCAGGACTGATCCTGAATCGGCAGGCAATGGCTTCCCACACGTTCATCACTGGCTCGACCGGCACAGGCAAATCCAATGCGGTCTACCATCTGCTGGATGAGATCACAAAGAACGGACAAACGACGTTTCTTGTGGTGGAACCGGCCAAGGGCGAATACAAGAATGTGTTCGGCAATTGTACAGATGTGCAGGTGTTTGGTACAAACCCCAGAGAAACGCCGCTGCTGCGCATGAACCCCTTTGCATTCCCTGAGAATATCCATATTCTGGAACATATTGACCGTCTGGTGGAGATATTCAACGCCTGCTGGCCGATGTATGCAGCCATGCCAGCGGTGCTGAAGGATGCTATTGAGCGCAGCTATCAGAAAGTAGGCTGGGATCTGCGCAATTCGGAGAGCGAGAAGGGAATTTTCCCAACCTTCTTTGACCTGCTGGATATTCTGCCGGGCGTCATTGAAGAGTCGCATTATTCCAAGGATACCCAAAGCGATTATGTGGGCGCATTGTGCACCCGCGTAAAGTCTCTGACAAACGGTATTTATGGAAGTGTGCTTTGCGCAGAAGATGCGCTGACGGACGAAGCGCTGTTTGACCGCAATGTTATTGTGGATTTGAGCCGAGTGGGCTCTATGGAAACGAAATCGCTGCTGATGGGCATCTTGGTGATGAAGTTACAGGAATACCGGATGTGCAGCAGCGGGATGAACAGCAGGCTTCGCCATGTCACAGTGCTGGAAGAAGCGCACAACCTGCTGCGCAAGACCTCGGCAGAGCAATCACAGGAAGGTGCAAATTTGCAGGGCAAGTCGGTGGAAATGCTGGCAAATGCTATTGCGGAAATGCGTACTTATGGTGAGGGGTTTATCATTGCAGACCAGGCACCCGGACTGCTGGATATGTCGGTCATCCGCAACACGAACACCAAAATTATTCTGCGCCTGCCGGACGAAGAAGATCGCAAGCTGGTAGGCAAGTCTGCCGCCCTGAAGGAGGCACAGATCGACGAATTGTCCAAGCTGCCGCTTGGTGTGGCTGCCGTTTACCAGAACGAGTGGCCGGAGGCGGTGCTCTGCAAGATTGAGGCGTATCCCATGCCGGAAAATGCTGTTTACCACAAGCCTTCAAAAATGCCGCATGAAATCAACGCAGAGTTTGTATTCGGACAACTGGCAGTGGGCAAAGAGCTGGAACCGCTGAGCATTTCGGAGATGGAGCAGCTGAAGCTCTGGCTGAAACGCCATGAGACTGTGCTGAAGCCGGAGGACGACCGCTACCTGGAACGGGTCTTTGCAGGCGGAGAACTGGATGTGGCTAAGACTCGGAAAGCTGTGTTCGATTTCTTTGGTGGGATCGGTACAGTCGTTGATTACTGTGCCGCAGCTAAAAAATCGCTCACACCCCGTAAAGAATTTCTGGAACAGCTGCAGGGACAGTACGGCCTGAAAGCTGCTGCTGCAGACTGGGTGCTAAATAGCGTGATAAGCATGGGCATGAGCCTGAACCCGGATGCAAAGGCTGTAGATAATCTAAGGACGAATTTTGAACAGCAGGGAGGTCGTGTGCTGTGAGGCGAGAAATCTCAGAAGCGAAACCGATGGAAGCAAAAACGCACATTGGGTTGGATGATGTCGTCAAACGGTCATTTGAGCGTCTACAGAAAGGCGTGACAGAAAAGGCAGAAGAAAAACTGGATGCTGCTACGGAAAAGTCATTTGCAGAGCTAGAAAAAGAGCTGGAATACAAAAATAACGATGATGGAATGCCGTACCGTATGGAGCAGGATCTTTTGTCGGATGCAGAGTATAAAAGAAACGGATATGAGTACACTACCGATCACCTTGGAAGGCTGTTTACAGCCGAAGGAGACCTGCATCTGAAAGAGCATGATGGTCGTCTGCAAATTAAAGACAGCATCCATGACATTGGAAAAGGATATGAAAAAAGTACCGATGATCGAGGTCATGCAATTGCAGATCGCTTTGATGGGGCAAATGATTTGGAGAATCTCATTCCGCAGGATTCTGGACTAAATCGGAACGAATTCAAAAATTTTGAGAATAAACTGGCACAGGAAGTGGAAGCTGGGGAAAAAGTCAATCTGAAATTGGAGATGCATTATCCGGGAGACTCCTTCCGCCCGGATGCCATTACTGCTGTGACAACGATTGACGGAAAGCAGGAAGTTAAAGTATTTCTGAACGATTAGTATTTATAAGTCCACTGCACTTTCAGATTATTACAATCCCGGTCGATTGCACATACAATACAAGTATCACTTCACAAAACGGAGGGTACTTGTACT
>ERZ831979.2623-NODE-2623-length-11806-cov-8.056080_pt1 | contig 11806 bp, 9 predicted proteins | sample MGYA00519952_ERZ831979 | MGnify/ENA primary metagenome ERZ831979 (study PRJEB31850, sample SAMEA3708723) | human gut metagenome | biome: human gut; feature: human-associated habitat; material: faeces | place: China | collected 2014 ...
GGCAAGCGCGTGGCGCTGTTCGGCTCCTACGGCTGGGGCGACGGCGAGTGGATGCGCACCTGGGAGAGTGACTGCGACAGCGCAGGGGTGAACCTCGTTTGCGAGAGTGTGATCTGCACGGAGACGCCCGACGACGCGGCGCTTGAAGCCTGCCGCGCCTTGGGTAAGGCGTTGGTGGAATGAAAAATGATGCCTGCCATTGACGGTAACTTTAGCGGCAGATTGCGCGGGTTGCATTTGCCAAACAGCCTATCCGAAAAGGCAGGGACACCTCTTGCGGTGTTCCTGCCTTGCGCTGTATGGCGAGTATTGAAAAAGAATATGCTCAAGCATCCAAGACAGGTGAACAGAGAGGCACTGTGTTGAGTAGCCGTAAAGCGGAATAAGAAAACATGTTTGAATCGGCTGGTCCTTTTGCTGAAAGCACTGAGGCATTCCCTCTCGGCACACGGATGACATTGGGCAAACGGAAAATTCGCAGGAAAAGCAGGGATGCCTGGTGTTCTACATTGAAATCCCTGCGCGCTTATGGTACAATATTTTTCACAGGCGCTGTGCCGTCGGATTTGAGGCAAACTGCGTACAGGCAGGTTGCCTTTTCTTTCATCCGTCGGTTAGAGTAGGCTAACCTGTGCGCAGAACTGGAAAGGTGGAATGGACCAATTTGCATAAAAGTGTCTAATCATGTGTCGGAGGAGGTGGCTTGGTATGCAAGAAGCACAATATGATTTTCTTCATGGGCAAACGGATCGCAGCGACTTTTTCTCCCCCGCAATGCAGCAGCTTTGTGGTATTATGAAAGACAATCAGGTTGCTTTGCCAAGCGATATTGGAGAAGGATATTTCCGCTATATTTCACCGTGCCCCAATATCGAGATGTATATCTGCGATGTAATGTTTTACAGGGACACAGTATTGCGGGAGCAAGTGTATAAGGATTCTTTTTCCGTCATTTTCTCTCTTTCCGACGCATTGGAGTGGAAGTCTTCGGGCGGAAACCAAAAAACGTTGTTGGAAAAGGGAGATTGCTGCGTATACGGCAGCGGTCTGTTTGATGCGGAAAATATCTATGAGGCAGGACAGAGATATATAGGCGTCGGGCTGAACCTGCATCCCTGTCGGTTTCGGTCTGTGATGGATGGCTTGCAGAAGAAAAAGGCTTGCACCGCCTTTAACGGGGGAAAAAACCCGCCAAAACATAGAATCACCGCTACCATAGAAGCTACAATACGCCAGATATTGCAGTGTAACTACAATGACTGTGCAAAGTCATTGTATCAAGAAGGAAAGATACTGGAACTTGTTGCAGCCTTTGCGAACGAGATGATGGATCAGAATTCTGTTGCTGTGAAGGGTGAATTGAGCCGGGCGGATAGCGAGACGTTACTTCGGGTCAGGCGACAGATAGATGAGGGATTTCTGGAACCCGTGACCATCGCGGAGCTCTCCAAACAGCACTTTATGTGTGAATCCAAACTTCGTGAGATATTTCGAAAGCACTATGGAATCACCATATATCAATATATGTTAAGTCGCCGCATGGAGCATGCCTGCGAACTGTTGTCCGCGCCCGATGCTCAGGTGAAAGACATAGCAGGGTTGGTGGGGTACAGCAACATCAGCCATTTCAGCGACGCCTTCCGAAAAAAGTTTGGATGCACTCCGAGCGAATATAAGAGGAGCTTACCATTCTGAAACATAAGAGCAAAGACACAGGTGTATTCTTTTGTGGTTGCTTGGATGGAAATTACAAAGATTGCATCTTCCCTTGAAAAACCAGAATAGTAGGCAGCACATTTCGAGGAAGAGCTTGCCCAGCGGAAACTATATCATTTGAAATGTGAGTTGCTCAGCAGCGGCATACACATCGATGTTAGTGCTGGGCAGAATTAGCCATTCGCGCGGAGCTGCAAAACGAGCCTTTGCACAAGTAAAACTTTGACTGCTGAAAAAGCAGAGCGGCGGGACAGATAGAGTCTGTCCCGCCGCTCGTGTTTTATGGGCATATTAGCTTGATGAATCGGAAGTTACAGCGCCGCCTTTTTCCATTCTCTGATCTTAGTTCTAAAAGTTCTGAAAGGAGCAACAGTATTAACGTGAATGAACTTGTAAACTTCCCATACAGCTGCTTTTGTAGCATCATCAGCCCATTTTCTCATATGCGGCTTAAATAATTCATCCGCACTGAGCGAATCAATCATTGCGCAGATAGACTTGACGTTTTCGTTCAGTTCGGCTTTCAACTCTTGAAGAGACAGATGAGCGTAGGTATCCGTGAACCATTGATACAGCTCGCCAAGTTGATTCCATTTGAATTCGTCTGACGGCGTCTTTACTTGAAGTCCCCTTCTTTCATCTTCCTCCCATTTAAGAACCAATGTTGTCCAACCCACCTGATAGGCAAGGTTTTCTGCCGGGGTTCGGTCAACCTCATCAACCCTTTTATCTTTTAAGGCTTCTGGTATACTGTCAAACTCCGAAATATATTTCTCAAATGTTTTATTGATTTCAGTTTTGAGTTCTTCTTTACTTTTGTATACTCGCAAAAAAACACCTCCATAAATTCCAGCTTGTCCATTGAGCGACCATTCTGATTATAGCATAGCTTTATGAACTATTCTCTTATTGCACCGTGTGCCATGGCGTTTTAGGGGAGAGATATGGCGTTTCCGGGGGGATTTTCCCTTTCGCTGTCTGTATAATAGCAGGTGGTTAGAAAAGGTTAACCCCACACGGTTAAGAGACTCAGCTGTTCTGTTATTTCGATATGCACGCCCGTTGGTTAGCTTACTCTAACTAAAGATTTATTACTCAGGAGGTCGTCAGAATGAAAAAATCCGCAATGCTTATGTTGTGCCTTGTGCTTGCGCTTGCTCTTACAGCCTGTGCTGGAACGGATACTACGCCGCAGGGATCGGTCTCGGATACCGTCACGGTAACGGATATGAAGGGCGAGGTTGCCATCCCGGCAAATCCACAGCGCATCGTTGATGTAGCTGGCTTGACAGAGGAACTTCTTATTCTGGATATGAAGGTTATCGCCTCGGCTAATACCAGCATGTTCGATGGGGTGTCCGTCCCCAAACATCTGACAACGCTTTTTGCCGAAAGAGGTATTGAGGTTGTCGGCAATTACTCCGGGTCTTCTTCTACCGGAGACCTGAACCTCGAAAAGATCGCGGAGTTAAAGCCTGATCTGATCATTATGAATATTCGCCATGAGAAGGTTTATGAACAACTCGCGGCTATTGCTCCCACGGTCATGATCGACGATGACATAAGCTATGTTAACTGGCGTGGAAGATTTCAGCAACTGGGACAGTGGTTTGATAAAGAAGCAGCCGTAGAAAAATGGCTTGCCGACTACGACGCCAAAGCTGCGGAGCTTGCGGCGAGAATCAGGGATATGATTGGGGACGAAACCTTTGCTGTATTGGAGGCCAATTCCGTTCATTTTGGTTCCTATTACATCTATCGCAGCGGCGGGCCGGGTGAGCTTGTTTACGATGAGCTGAAACTCACACCATCAGCCGGTGTACCGGAGAATGTCTGGGGTGAAGTGTTCGATGCGGAATACTTTTCCCTGATCGATGCAGATCACATCTTCTTCTTTAGCGACGACGGCAAAGCTGGAGACACGGGGAACCTTGCCGTGTGGAAGAATATGAAAGCTGTCAAAGCCGGCAACGTTTACTTTGGTATCAATGAGGATCAGTATAATATGGCTTTTACGGCGATGGGAAAGGAACTCTATTTGGAAAAACTCGCAAACGCGATTCTGAACCATGGGAACATTGAGTAAGGGAACAGGTGCGGTTGCGGGAATATCGCAGAGACAAGGGCGATACAAACGCTCCGCGCCGGCTTTTCTGATTATTCTTGCCGCATTGGTGCTGCTGCTTGGGTTCTCAATGATTCTCTCCGTCTGCACCGGCATTGCCGGCGGTAGCTTTAAGGTCTTTGCGGAAACGGTTCTGTGCCCCGCCAAGGCTTCCGGCGTTGGAATGATTATGTTGGAAATGCGTATGCCCAGGGCGCTGGCTGCCGGGCTGACAGGAATGGCCTTCGCTCTCTCCGGCGCTGTGATGCAGGGAATTACCAGAAACCCCCTGTCGGACGCCGGCCTTCTGGGGATCAATGCGGGAGCCGGTTTTTTTGTTGCGCTGTCCGCAATTCTGTTTCCCGCCGCACCAGACATCGTGAAAACATGCGCCGCCTTTGCCGGAGCCGCTCTTGCGGTATTCATGGTCTATGGTTTCGGCGCCGGCAAACATAGATCCGAATCTTTCCGGTTCATTCTGGCAGGCGCTGCTGTATCAGCCCTGCTTACCGCGTTGAGTCAGGCGGTTTCTCTGGCGTTTGGAATCGTGAAATCCCTTTCTTTCTGGAGCGCGGGCAGCTTGTCCGGTGTGACATGGCAAAGCTTGAAAATGCTATCCCCGGTGATCCTCTCAGCCGGTGCGCTTAGTTTGCTTTTATCGAGCCGGCTATCAGCTCTGGCACTGGGAGAAGATAGCGCCGCCAGCTTGGGTGTAAATGTCCGCACAGTCAGGCTTTTCGGTATGCTTGTGGTGTTGCTGCTTGCGGGAGCCAGTGTATCGCTCGTGGGAGGCATCGCATTTATCGGTCTTATCGTACCGCATATATCCCGACTTCTTGTGGGCGGTGATTACCGCAGGCTGGTTCCCGTGTCTGCGCTCATGGGCGGCGTTGTGCTGGTGCTGTCGGATATTGCGGCACGCATGATAAACGCCCCTTTTGATACGCCTGTCGGCGCACTGGTATCCATCCTCGGCGTGCCCGTCTTTTTTGCGCTTACTTTCAGGAAGGAGGGCATGGTCTTATGAAAAAGAAAACCAGGCAAATCCTTATCCTCAACGGTCTTCTTATCCTGATTGTGGCTGCGGCTATCTTATCCGTTAACAGTGGTTACGCAAGAATTCCCTTCTCGACTGCGGTTCACAGCATATTCCAACCGCATATGGAGGGAACCTCCGTAGTCGTAGCGCAGTTTCGCGTTCCGAGGATCGTCCTCGCCTTTCTATGTGGGATGGGTCTGGCACTTGCCGGATGCGTTATGCAGACTGTCACGGGGAATCCGCTGGCCGATCCGGGGATATTGGGCATAAACGCAGGGGCGGGATTTGCCGTTATGCTGTTCCTGACATTTTTCCCTGCGCTGCATATACGTACCATGGCATACCAGCCGATATTTGCCATAGCGGGCGGGCTTTGCACAACGGGACTGCTGTATCTTTTTGCAAAGAGGAACGGAAAACTCCTCCCAATATATTTTCTGTTGGGCGGCATCGGTCTTGCGTCCCTATTTTCTTCTTTTATGCTGATCATGGCCGCGAACATGGACAACAGCAGCTATCAGCTCGTGGCAAGATGGCTTGCAGGAAATATTTGGGGAACGAGCTGGCATCAGGTTCTTGCCCTGTTGCCCTATATGCTTATACTGGTTCCTTTTCTTCTTACAAAGTCGAACATACTGGATATTCTCATTTTAGGAGAGAATACGGCCATTTCTCTGGGGATAGCCGTAGAGAGGGAGATAAGACTGCTCCTGATTGCATCGGTGGCTCTTACCTCTGCCTGCGTTGCCGTCAGCGGAGGGATCGGTTTTGTGGGACTGGTAGCGCCGCATATGGCACGAAGGCTGATCGGAGGCAGACACCACGCCCTCATGCTTGCCTCCATGCTGCTGGGGGCGCTGCTGTTGCTTTTGGCAGACACGCTGGGACGGTCTGCCTTTCAGCCGAGGGAGATCCCGGTTGGTATCGTGATCTCCGTGCTTTCGGCTCCGTATTTTCTGTTCCTGCTCCGCAGGTATTTTTAAGGGAGGATGTCTATGCTTTCACGTATGCAGGCAAAGGGCTTGTCTGCCGGATATAACGGGGAGGCCGTCTTCAGGGGGCTTGACTTGGAAATCCCGGAAGGCAGCATAACCACCTTGATAGGCTCCAACGGTTCTGGAAAATCCACCATACTGAAGACACTGTGCCGGATCATTTCCCCGGATTCCGGCGCAGTATACCTTGATGGCGAAGCGATCCACAGAATGCCGACAAAGCGTGTTGCCCAGAGACTTGCGCTGCTGCCGCAGGGAGCGCAAGCCCCTGCCGGCATCACAGTCGGCGACCTTGTGGAATACGGGCGTTTTCCTTACAGGTCGGCGCTGAGCGGTCTCGGCGAAAAGGATCGGGAGATCATTCAGTGGGCTCTTGCCAGTACAGGCATGAGTTCCCTTGAACATAGAGAAATGGAGAGGCTTTCGGGAGGTCAACAACAGCGGGCATGGATCGCCATGGCGTTGGCGCAGAAAACCGGATTGCTGTTTCTGGATGAACCCACGACCTATTTGGACATCTCGCACCAACTGGATATATTGTACCTTCTGCGCCGCCTCAACCGGGAAAATGGTGTTACCATCGTAATGGTTCTTCATGATTTGAATCATGCCATCATGTTTTCCGACTATTTGGTGGCGATCAAAGACGGGATGCTGCACAGCGCAGGTACGCCGCAAGAGGTTATTACCCAGCAGGCGTTGCGGGAAATCTTTGATGTAGAAGCGGAGGTCATTACACATCCGGTATTAAACGTTCCGGTTTGCCTCCCCTTCAGGATAACGGAGCAGAACAAAAAAACAGGAGGTTCGAACACATGAAAAAAGGGGTGCAATCAGTGCTGTTCTCCGTGCTGGTGGGTGCGCTGCTGCTGTGCGCCGGATGCGGCAAATCGGGAGACATCTACACGGCGGGCGTTTATACGGCTTCCGCTGAAGGTTATTCCGGTCCGGTTACCGTAGAGGTAGAGTTTGACGGGAGCAGCATATTGTCTGTACATGTCCTATCTCACAGCGAAACAGTAAATATCTCAGACCGCGCAATAGATGAGATCCCGTCCCAAATCGTGGAGGCGCAGACCTGGGATGTGGATGCCGTTTCATCTGCAACATTTACCAGCAATGCCATTCGTGAAGCGGTCAGAGATTGCCTCGCGCAGGCGGCGCTCCGATGAACCATTTGCGTTGCAAAGGGTATTTTGCGGTGATAGAATGGGTGAGATGACGGGCAAGTCAAAAAATCAGCCATAGCTGCTGTTTTAAGTGCTTTTCCAGCGAAGTGCCGCAGGCATTTCGCTGGAGATTCCATATATGGCTGTATGAAATCCCTTCTATGCGCAAAAGAATATCGCGAATCCTCCAAGCAAAGGTATATGTGGTTAGTATAAAATGTGTCACTCTCATTGACAAACCCAATATGCTCGGTTATAATATACCAGCGGTATATACCATCGGTATATCAGGAGGCGTAGGAGATGGAACGAGCGGAAACCCAAAAGAAGATCCTTGAGATTGGGAAAAAAGAGTTTCTGGAAAAGGGCTTCAAGGACGCATCTCTGAACCAAATTGTCGCGGAGGCAGGCTTCACGAAGGGTGCCTTCTACGGCTACTACCCGGATAAGACCGCTCTGTTTGAAGACCTTGTGGGCGAGACCGCAAGCGAACTGCTCACCCGCTTCAAGGCGGCACAGGACACTTATTTCGACCTCATCCCGCAGGGGAAAGCAAAAGACAGTCTGGCACTTTCCGCCCAGCACCTGCACGAGTTTGTCGCGTTCATGTACGACCATTTCGACGAATTCAAGTTGATTCTCTGCCGGGCGGAGGGAACGGGCTATGCGGATTTCATCGAGGTGCTGGTGGATCTGGAGGTCGATCGATCCGAAGAATACTACGCCCTCCTCAGAAAAAACGGTATGCTCTCCGGGAGCATGACTCGTCAGCTTCATCACATGATCACAAGAGCTTACTTTACGGCGGTGTGTGAAACCATCGTCCACGATATGCCGAGAGAGGAAGCCATGAAATATGTCGATGAACTGGCTATCTTTTTCCACTCCGGCTGGAGCGGACTTTTAAGGCTCGAATGAGCCTTTAAAAATAACTGTCGGTTAGTCATCTCTAACTGACGTGGCGCATCCTACAACAAACCTATATATTTTAAGAAAGGAACACGGAATATGAGCAAACAGAAAAAAACAAAGCAGCCGCCGGTGCTGGGCAGGCTGCTGGAATATGCCGGAGGGCATAAGTGGCTGTCCGTATTGGGCTGCGGGCTGTCCGGCGTTTCGGCGGCAGTCGGCATTTTCCCGTTTGTCTTTGTCTGGTACGCGGCCAGAGGCATTTTAACGCCGGGAGGCGGCGTTCCGGCAGGGCTTGCTCGCTACGGCTGGTATGCGCTGGCGGCGGCGCTTCTGAGCGCGGCGATCTATTTCGCCGGCCTCATGTGTACACACCTTGCGGCCTTCCGGGTGGCGACAAATATGCGAAAGGCGGCGGTCGCCCATCTCATTGACCTGCCGCTGGGGTACTTTAACGCCAACCTCACGGGGCGGCTGCGCAAGCAGATCGACGACAACGCGGCACTGACAGAAACGCTCCTTGCCCACACCATCCCCGACGCGGTGGGCGGGATCGTAACGCCGATACTGGCGGTGGGGCTGCTCTTCGTCTTTGACTGGCGCATGGGGCTTGCCTGCCTGATCCCCATGGTCATCGGGCTTGTCTGCCTGATGACCATGATGACCGGGACGGGCATGAAGTTCTTTGAGGAATACCAGCGGGCAGGAGAGCGCATTTCCGCCGAGGCCACGGAGTATGTCCGGGGCATCCCGGTGGTGAAGGTATTCCAGCAGACGGTTTACTCCTTCAAGAGCTTTCATGCCGCCATCCTCAGCTACCGCGACCTTGCCAGCGGCTACGCCATGATGTGCCGTATGCCCTACACTCTGTTTACAGTAGTGCTGAACGCCATGTTCCTGCTTCTCATGCCCTTGGGAATGGTTCTCATCGGCGGTGCGGCAGACGGCTGGGCGGTGCTGGCCGATCTGGTGTTTTACATCTTCTTCGCGCCCCAGCTTGCCTTTATGATGGAGCGGCTGATGTACGCGGTCAACGCACAGATGGAGGCCGCCGAGGCAGTGAACAAGCTGGAGGCCATATTGAGAGAGTCGCCCCTTCCCGAGCCTGCGGCGGACAGCGGAAGCAAGCCCGCAGACAGCGGCATTTCCTTTGAGAAAGTCACCTTTTCCTATGACAGCGCGGACAGGCCTGCGCTGACAAATGTGAGCTTCCACCTGCCGCAGGGGGAGGCGTGGGCGCTGGTGGGCCCCTCCGGCGGCGGCAAGACCACCATCGCCCGGCTGATCCCGCGCTTTTTCGATGTGCAGGCAGGGGCGGTGCTCCTGGGCGGACGGGATGTGCGAAGCATCCCCACCGCGGAGCTGATGGAGCAGATCTCCTTTGTCTTTCAGGAGGTGCGGCTCTTTAAAAAGAGCATCCGCGACAACATCCGCGCCGCGCGGCCGGATGCCACGGAGGCGGAGATATTGCGGGCGGCGCAGCTTGCTCAGTGCGGCGATATTCTGGAAAAGACGCCGGGCGGGCTGGACGCTGTGATCGGCGCCAAGGGCGTGTACCTCTCCGGCGGCGAGATGCAGCGCATCGCGCTGGCCCGGGCGATCTTAAAGGACGCGCCCATCGTGGTGCTGGATGAGGCCAGCTCCTTTGCAGACCCGGAGAACGAGGCGAAGATACAAAAGGCCTTCGAGGCGCTGATGAAGGGCAAGACCGTGTTGATGATCGCCCACCGCCTGTCCACGGTGCGGAACATGGATCGCATCCTCGTCATCCGGGACGGCGAGATCGCCGAGGAAGGAAAGCACGACGAGCTTCTTGAAAAGGGCGGCGTATACGCCGCCATGTGGGAGGAATACCAACAGGCCGCGCAGTGGAAGGTAGGAGGTGCCGCATGATCGAACGCATCCGAAAAAAATACGCCATGACGGAGAAAGGCGCAAAAGACTATGTGGCCGCCGTGTTCTGGTCCGTACTGGTCAACATCAGCAAAATGCTGCCGGTGGGCGTGCTGGCCACGGCGCTCTCCGGCATCGTAGAGGCGCTGACAAACGGCACCGACCCAAGGGCGGGGCTTACGCGCTTTCTGGTCGCGGGCGTCCTTGCCCTCGCCGCGCTCTTTGTGACCTTCCTGATCCAATACAGAGCCCTATACGAAGCCACCTACCGGGAGAGTGCCAACCGCCGCATCCGGCTGGCAGAGGTGCTGCGCCAGCTCCCGCTGTCCTTCTTTGAAAACCGGGACCTGACCGACCTGACCACCACCATCATGGGGGATACGGAGACGCTGGAAAAGGCATTCTCCCACTTTTACCCCGCCATGCACGGCGCGCTCATCTCCACGGCGCTGATTTCCGCAGGCATGCTGCTTTACGACTGGCGGATGGCGCTGGCTCTTTTGTGGGTGGTGCCCGCGTCGCTGCTGATGGTCTATCTCTCCCGGCGCATGGAAAAGCGGCATATAACGAAGGGGCTCGTCACCCGCCGCGCGGCCACCGACGCCATGCAGGAGGTGCTGGAGTGCGCGCCGGAGATCAAGGCGTGCAACCAGAAGGCGCGGTATATCGCCGACCTGAACCGCAGGCTGGACGAGGCGGAGCAGGACACCATCCGGGGCGAGCTGTTTACAGGCTCCGTGGTCACGGCGGCGCAGTCCTTCCTAAAGCTGGGCATCGCCACCACCGTCCTCACGGGGGTAACGCTGATGAGCCGCGGCGACCTGGCGCTGATCCCGTTTCTGATGTTCCTCATCGCCGCCACCCGTGTATATGACCCCATCGGCTCCATGTTTGCCAACATGGCCGCGGTTTTCGCCTGCGAGGTGCGCATCGAGCGTATGCAGGAGATCGAGAACGAAAAGCGCATGACCGGCCTGACCGAATATGATCCCGATGGCTACGACATCCGCTTTGAGCATGTGACCTTTGCCTACCGGGAAAAAGAGGACGTGCTAAGAGATGTTTCCTTTACGGCGAAGCAGGGACAGGTGACGGCGCTGGTGGGCCCCTCCGGCGGCGGCAAATCCACGGCAGCCAAGTTGGCAGCCCGCTTCTGGGATCCGGCGGAGGGAACGGTGCGGCTGGGCGGCGTGGATGTGTCCACGGTGGACGGCGAGGCACTGCTGAAAAACTACGCCATCGTGTTTCAGGATGTGGTGCTGTTTGCCGACACCGTGATGGAAAACATCCGCCTCGGCAAGCGGGACGCCACCGACGAGGAGGTGCTGGCGGCGGCGAAGGCGGCGCAGTGCGACGCCTTTGTATCCAAGCTGCCGGAGGGCTACCATACCCTGATCGGGGAAAACGGCTCCCGGCTCTCCGGCGGCGAGCGGCAGCGCATCTCCATTGCCCGCGCCATCCTGAAGGACGCGCCGGTGATTTTGCTGGACGAGGCTACGGCCTCGCTGGACGTGGAAAACGAGACGGCGGTGCAGGCGGCACTGTCCGGGCTTATCCGGGATAAGACGGTGCTCATCATCGCGCACCGCATGCGTACCGTCATGAACGCCGATCAGATCGTCCTGCTCTCCGGCGGCCGCGTGGTTGAGATGGGTTCTCCCGCCGAGCTGCTGAAAAAGAACGGCCTGTTCCGCCACATGGCGCAGCTCCAGAGCGAGAGCATGGAGTGGACGGCGTAGAACGCTGCGAGATAAACAGAATTCCGAGTACAATATTGGAAAACGAAGTATCGAAAACAAGGAGGAGTTTATGAAAGAAACAAATAAATGGTCTGTCAGGGATGTGATCACCACGGTGCTGCTTTCGGCGGTGCTGATCGTGATCCAGCTCGTCGTCAATATGGTCTGCATGGCCAACGACTTTGTCAGCATGGTGCTGTCGGTGGGGATCACCATGTTCCTCTGCGCGCCGGTCTATATGC
>ERZ831979.2637-NODE-2637-length-11747-cov-4.242816_pt1 | contig 11747 bp, 8 predicted proteins | sample MGYA00519952_ERZ831979 | MGnify/ENA primary metagenome ERZ831979 (study PRJEB31850, sample SAMEA3708723) | human gut metagenome | biome: human gut; feature: human-associated habitat; material: faeces | place: China | collected 2014 ...
TCCGTATTTTTGTATTGTAATATGTACAAATCCATAAACTATTTACTGTTTGTGATTGTTTATGTAGCGTAAATGTAAAATAAGTAACAAATATTTGTTCTAATATAAAATTTGATATGAAGAAGATTTTTTTTGGAGTAGCTGCAGTATGTGCAGGAGCATTAATGATGACAACAGCCGGATGCAGCAGTAGTAAAAACGTGACTAAGATTGATTTGGCTGGAGAGTGGAATATTGTTGCTGTAAATGGCGAAAAGATAAATGTAGACAATATGCCGTACATCGGTCTGGATGTAGACGGAAAACGTATTTATGGGAATGCTGGATGCAACAGAATGATGGGAGGTCTTGAACTGGATTCATTGAAGCCCGGTGTGATACATTTCACTCAAGTGGGTGCTACACGTATGATGTGCCCGGATATGGATGTAGAAACCAAAGTTCTTGGTGTATTGGATAAGGTGAATGGTTATGTTGAAACTCCGGAAGGTATCGCTTTGACTGATGCCGATGGTAAAACACTTATGAATCTGGAAAAACGTCAGCTTCCTGAGTACTCTGTAAATGATTTGGCTGGAGAGTGGATTATTTCTACTGTCAACGGTACAGAACTTGAAAAACAGGAAAATGTTCCTTTCCTTGCATTCAATATTGAAGAAAAACGTGTGCATGGAAATGCTAGCTGCAATGTTGTAAATGGTGGATTCATGCAGGAAGAAGGTAAAGAAAATTCTTTAAAATTCTCTCAGATGATTTCTACCATGATGGCATGTCCGAATATGGATACTGAAAGACTTGTTTTGGAAGCTCTTAATAAAGTAGCTAGTTTTACATTGGATCAAGATAAGTCTAAGTTATCACTGTTAGACGAAAATGGTACAGAAGTTATGTCTTTGACAAAGAATACAGGCGAAGCCTTGTCTAAATAAGTATAATTTAATAGTACGATAAAAGCGATATTGTTTCTTCTTGTCTGGAAGAGGCAATATCGCTTTCTTATTAGATTTCATGGTGATATCAGTTCATGTTATTCAATTCATATTTTAGAGATACCATAAAATAGCCTTTCAGTTGCCGTTCATAATATTCGTAGAATCCGGTAGAAGTGGCACTTCGTGATAAATTTTTTCGCTGACTTAATATATCAGCCCAGTAGACAGATAGCTCTGCCTGTTTTTCTTTTAAGAATTTCCATGAGAGCTTCATATTCCACAGTATCTCATTTTCATCATCTCCTGATATTCCTGTACCATTCCGGAAACGATAATTGGCATCTGTCTTGAAGATAAAGTCCCAGGGCAGATTGATGGAACTATCTAGCCCTAATGTATATATGCGAGTATAGGTATTACGGTTTTGCAGGGAATTTTTTGACTGGTAAAATGTCCATTTCCCGTTTAATTCAATATTTCCCCACGAAGGCAGGTAAGATAATCTCAAATCGCTGTTTAAGCCTGTGGTATGTGTCTTGCTTTGTTGAGGCATTTGGTTGTCATATCCTTCATTTATCAGGCTGACATTTTGGTTGAAATTACCCGCTCCTGTGAGATAAATCCGGAAAAAGTTAAAGCGCTTGTCATAAGAAGCATTGCCTGACAGTCCCCAGTTGCCATTAATGTTGACAGGAAAAGTTTCTCTACCTCCTGTCTCTGTATTATATATTGTAGCACGGGTTACAGAGTTTATTTGCTGATTCCAACTCATTCCCACCATAATCCCTTTACGGAAGTTATTGAACATTGCATATATATAGTTACTATACGAAGCACGAAGGTTCGGGTTACTCCGTGTAATATTCAAAGGTGAACTATAATCGGTAGGCGCAATAAGATCTCTCAGCATGGGTTGTGAAGTTCCTCCATTGTAACTTATCATTGCATAATTGTCACCCTTATGGTATGTGAGGGTCAGATTAGGCTGCCATTCAATCGAATTTATTGTTGTGTCTGCCTGATGCCTGCCTGTATATTCATTGATTGATCGTTTTTGAAAGGTCGTAGTCAGACTGCTTCTTATTCCCCATACTTCTCCGTTATATGTGAACTGTAGTGCCAGATTATGTCCTGAAGTCAAGCTGTTGCTGCGATTGGCAAGACTGTCGATATTCCCCGCTTCATATCCTTCCGGCAAAATGCCGATAGGAATATTTTTATCATCCGGCGCTCCCAAGTTGTATGTATTACTGTTCAGATGTTCCTTGTTGGCATTGAAACCATAAGATACCTGTAGGCGACTTTCCTTGGTTAAGACTTGTGTGTAAGCCAGATTCAGTGTATAGTTTTGCTCTTTTCCCGGTGCATACTGATATTGATTGAGAGATAACACAGAATCTTTTCCTGCTATATCCGACAGACGGAAATAGCGTGTGGATGACAATGTGTAAGTTTTGCTCTTATTCTGGTTTTGTGCCGTGGAAAAGCTAAAACTGATATTATTTCCTTTCTTGTTTAGTCTTCGGGTAATGCTTGTGTTTATATTATAATTGCTATATTGGCTCTGTTCTTTCGACTGTCTTTTACTGTCATTAATGTAAGTAGCCGGATCTATTTCTTCAAATCTGTCGAACGGATTTTGGGTGCTGACTTCCGGATTAGTATCAAATGTTGCTTCCCGGTTGTGGTCATCACTGTTGTTGCGGTTGGAATTGAACCAACCGGAAATGTTGAACATGGTTAGCGAATCAATATCCCATTTAAAATCAACGTTTCCATTGAATCTGTTTCCCTTACTTAATCTGTTTGATTCGGAAATGGCATACTGGTTGCCGGTCGTCATGTATTGTTCACTATAAGAACTTGATTCATTTCCAACCCTGTCGTTTGAAAAACTGACATTTCCTGAAATTTCAAACTGATCTTTTACTTTCGTGATATTAGCTCCAATCGTATTCGAAATATTTTTATCATATGGTGTAGTATAATGGCGGTTTGTAGACTGCCCGTTTATCATGAAATTATCTCCGGCTTCATTAAAACGCATTATTTTTCCGTTTATATCCCGTCGTTGATGAGTTCCATAACCACCTTCTGCTGATAAAAGTATGGCGTTGTTCACTTCTTTTTTAGTCTGAAGATCGAGCACATAGTTTTTTTCTGCCGATTTCATACCTGTAGCTTCTTCCTGTTTGGTTGGCTTGTCGTACACTTTCAGCTGACTGACAAACTTGACAGGAAGGTTTTCCAAAACGACCTGCTGGTTACCTTTAAAAAAGTCTTTGCCATTTACGGTTATTTCTTTGATGGTATGTCCGTTGTAAGTGATGGTTTTTTCTTTGGGATCGTATGTTAATCCTGGAATGCGTTTAACCAATTCTTGCAAATAGGATCCTTCTGGTGTAGGGTAGGCATCTACATTATATATAGTAGTATCACCCTTCTGTTCCATAGCCTTCAGTGGAGCAACGACTACAATTTCTTTCAGGTGCAGTGCATTTTCTTTTAGCTTGATTGTACCCAGACGCACTGTGTCCGACTGTGATGTGATGGTTTTAAATACCGGACTACATCCTGTATAGGATACTTTGAAAAGATAGCTGTGATTCTTTTTGCGTGAGAACGAACAAGTAAACTTGCCCTGTTCGTCACTTACAGCTCCTGTTACAAACGTAGAGTCAGGTAACTGTATAAGTGCGATATTGGCATAGGGTAGAGCTTCAGTTTGCTGGAGAGCATTACATAAAACAACACGCCCTTTTACCACTTGCTTTTGTGCCAATATCTTGACCGGCATCAACAGTAGTAACACAATGCTTACTATGAACAGGTTCAGTATTTTCATTACAAACACAAAAGTAAGAAAATACTTTTCAATGTCTTATATAAAAAACATAGATATAGGAGTTTTAACTATTAAGCCACATTTTTAATAAAGACACTTTTTCGCGACTGATATATATGGTTTCGCTATAAGGAGGAATTACGCTTACTACGGCTTTGCCATTGAAATGGTTTTGTATACTTTTAATAGCATCTGCCGATAAAATAAACTGTCTGTTGGCACGGAAGAACATTCTATCATCCAGCTGCTCCTCCAGTTTATTCAGCGGAAAATCGATGACGTGGTTTTTTGCATCTTTAGTTACGGCAAAAGTTATTTTATCTTCTGAGTAAAAATAGGCAATGTCACTTACCTGGACTGTATATAGGTGCTTGGGACCGGAAATGAGAAAGCGAGTACGAAATTGTTTTTCCTTTTTTTCGGCAAACGACTTAAGCAGTTGCTCTATGTTTGATAAATTATACGTATGTTCCGAGCTTAAAGCGAAAAGGCGTTCAAATTTTAGGATTGCTTCAAGTAGTCTTTCTTCGTGTATCGGTTTTAGCAGATAGTCGATACTGTTTACGGTAAAAGCACGTACAGCATATTCATCGTATGCGGTTGTAAATACAATCATACTTTGTGGCTGTGCCTGTTCGATAAAGATAAATGATATGCCGTCATTCAGTTGAATATCAAGGAATATGATGTCCGGATGAGGATTTTCATTAAACCAGCTTACTGCTCCTTCGATTGTTCCTGGAAGCACCGTTACCTCCCATTCCGGACGTACTTTTTGTATCATCTTGTTCAGCAGTCGAGCTGCCGGAAACTCATCTTCTATGATTACGGCTTTTATTTTATTCATATAATAAAGGTACTTTAATGACAAATTTATTCTTGTTGTTTTCTATGATAAGCTCCCTGTTGCATAATAACTTATAGCGTTGGGAGAGATTCATAAGCCCTTTTCCCGATGAGGCAACCCCTTGTTTGAGTTTTATAGGATTGGAAACACTGAGCCAGACCTCTTTGTCACGTACTTCGGTGGTCAGTTTTACTTCCATGGGTTTACTGAGACTTATGATATTGTGTTTGATGACATTTTCTATTAAAAGTTGTAGTGTTAAAGGAGGAATAGGTACATCCCAGTATTTTTCATCTATTTTATTGTTTATATTTAGGCAATCTCCCAGACGGACTTTTTGAAGTAGGATATAAGTATTAAGAAAGTCAAGCTCTTCTCTGAGCGGAATGGTATGCTTGTCCTGGCAGTAAAGAATATACCTGTATGTATCGGCGAGGTTTCGTGTAAATTCTATGGCATTCATCGGATTATATTCTATTTCAGAAATAAGTGTATTCAGACTGTTAAATAAAAAATGCGGATTCAGCTGGTTTTGTAGTGCCATATACCGGGCTTGTGCTGTTTTTTCTTCCAGTTCTTCTGCACGTTTATATAGCTTCACCAGATCTACGTAAAAACGGTTTAGCATGAATTGTCCTACAATGATGAGCTCTATAAACCACACTGTAAGCATGACATACAATCCTTTATCTTTCAGCATAAAGGGATGAGGTGACTCTATGAGCAGTTTGGTAGAAACCAGCAACAGGTAATTGGATATGAAGAGAATGATTGCAGCAGTTATTAATCCGATAGACAGCATGCGATGATTCTTTAAGAAAAACTGATAATACATCATCAGTTTCTCGTTTATGTATTTTACGCTGAGTCCAACCCCGTTAAATAATACAACTACGGCAGAAAAAGCCTGAAAAGTCATCAGCCGGTCTTGATATTGGGAAGGAATATCTGCATAATATACCAATAGAAAATAAGAGAAGCATCCTATTCCGGAGAATAAAAGTACATCCCACAAATACCGCTTTATGTCTTTCAGTCTGCTTTTCATTTGTATCATTCTATTATTGTATGTCTATTTTCCCTGTGGCTCTGTCCAGTCCGCTTTTAGCTATCTGAGCGTTTAGCTTCGACTGAATATAATTGATTTTGGCATCCTGATGATATAATTGTGCATTGATAACTTCAAGGATGGAAATATTACCTTCTTTATATTTGTCCATTGCCATCTTTTCGCTGTCGGCAGCTTTCGACAGGGAACTTTCTATGAGTCTAACTTTTTCTATAGCTTGCGAGTAGGTATAAAAGGCGGTTTCTATTTCCAGACGAATATTGTCGGCTACCTTATGATGATTCTCGATTGCCATGTTTACACTATATTTCCCTGATTTTTTGGTATGTCTACGTTTACCCCATTCGAATATAGGTACGCTTAACTTGGCATATACAGCGTAATTAGGATCCAGATCCGATTTGAAATCATATCCCGGTGATGAATAACTTCCATCTATACCAACCGACAGTTTAGGCAAATATTGTGCATTAGCGATTTTCGAAGCTGATCTTTGAATGTCGACTTTATTGGTTGCTATTCGCAGTTCCGGTCTTGATGCCATAGCTGTTTCTACCGTTCCCGGAAAGTGCTGAACTTCTGTCAGTGGTACAACGATGGAGTCTGTTTCCAGCTCTTGGTTGAATGGAATGCCGGAGAAAGAGTTCATAGATAAACGTGCTACTTCTGCGTCATTGCGCGACTATATCAGCCGGTATTCAGCATCATTCAGTTTAACTTCTGCTATAAGTAAATCGTTGCGGTCGGAATATTCTTCTTCTACGCGGTCTTTTACTACCTCAACCAACGTTGCGACCGATTCTTTAAACTCTTCGGCCACTGTCACCATTTCCTGACGTGCGACTTTATTCCAATAATATACATCAGTATCATATATGATATTGTTTGTCACACGCATCTGCTCATAACGTGACGATTCATTTTCTTTTTTTGCCTTGTCATATCCAGCCTGTAGAGCTCCTCCTGAATAGATAGGCTGGGCTAATGTGAGCGATGCACCATATTTAGCATTTCGTCCCTGAAAGCTAACAGGCTCATTAAGTGAAGGGATAGCTACAGAGAGTTCTGCCGGATTACCGGTATAGTTGAAGTTGGCATTACCAGACAGCGAAGGCAGGAAATCAGCTTTTGCCGATTTCTCTTTTTCCTGTTGTATGGAAGCTGCATATCCTGCTGCCTTTATGTCTTGGTTATATGCTTTCACCTTGGTGCGATATTCTTGCAAAAGTTTGTTGTGTTGTGCCTGAGCTTGTGCAGAAACACACATCAGGCACAATATAATCCATTTATTCATCCTCTTGTAATTTGTAAAGTTAAGAAAAAGTTCCACATAAATTTCGAGAAAACGCAATAGACACTATATTTTGTAAAAAATAGCATATAGAGCCGGAGTCACAAATAATGTAAGCAGTGTGGCAAACGACAAGCCGAATACGATTGTTGCTGCCATGCCACCAAATACGACATCGAATAAAAGCGGGATACTTCCGAAAACAGTTGTCAGTGCAGCCATCAGTACAGGACGTACTCTGGAAACTGTAGCTTCGATGACTGCCGTATATGGCGCGATACCTGCTCTTCGCTGTACGTTTACTTCATCCAGCAATACAATAACATTCTTTATAATCATGCCTAATAATCCGAGCCATCCGGCTATACAGAAGAAACCAAACTGGAATCCTGTGAGCAATAATCCGAATACCATACCGATGAGTGACAACGGTAGAATAAGGAAAATGATAAGTGGCTGCCGGAAATTTCCGAAAAGCATGACGAGAATGATTATCAGCATGATAATGGCCAAAGGAAAATATTTGGACAATGCTGCCATGGCTTCTTTCTGATCTTTATATTGTGAATCCCAGAAAAAACTATAGCCTTCGGGCAGTTTGATGTTTTCTATTTCTTCCCGTATCTCTGCGTGTACTTCTTTCATGGTATGTCCACGTTTCACGTCACATTGGGCAGCCATAGAAAGCTGTCGGTTGTATGTACGCACAAGCGGATATTCCCATGCGATATTGATGCCATCGGTTACTTGTCCTAACGGAGCAGAGTTAGATCCATTCCATATCTGCAGGTCTTCCAGTTTTTCTGTATCCCATGATGCCTCTTCTTTTGTGCGGAGTAGTACGGGAACCTTTTTGTCATTATCGCGGTAAATACCTATGGCCGTTCCGTCGCTAACCGATTTGACAGCATTCATCATATCACTCCGTCCGATATTCAGTCTTCCGGCTTTTACCGGATCGTAGCCCGCTTTTATCATCATAGCCATATTTCCCCACTCGTTGCGTGCATTCAGCACTTTCGGATTCTTACGCATGATACCGATAGCAATGTTTGTCAGAGAATCCAATACAGCCGGATCATCTCCACAGAACCGGGCTTCGATTAAAGCCTGAGGTATGCTGTTGATTTCGAAACTGTTGACTCGTATAAGTGCATCCTGAAATTTTTCAGGAAGCTTGTGGTATAAAATTTCCTGTAATTCGCGTGACTTTTCAGGAGTTTCTGCCTCTATCAGACATTGAGCATAATTAGGTTGCGGACCATAAGCAGCATTTGCCAGATAATATCTTGGAGGAGTTTGCCCGATATAAGTCGAAACCTTCTTTACTCCATCGAATGTTTGCAGGTATTCCGTCAGTTGTGCAGCCTGTTTTTCACTTTCTTCGATACGTGTACCTTCGGGCAACCACATGTCTACGGAAAAGTATTGCTTGTTTAATAGTGGCATAAATTGCTGAGGAATATATCTGAATCCCCATCCGGCCACAGCCAGCAGTACAACCATGCATCCTACCACTGTATATCGTTTCCGTATCGTGAAACTTAGTGCTTTACGGAAAAAGTCGTATATACGTCCGGTAAATAGTTCGTTTTTCAGTTCTTCCGGTCGTGGACGTCTTACAAACTCTTGAACGAAAAATACATTTTGTGTGATGGCAAGTACCCAGCTGAGTAGCAAAGACACCGCTATTACAATAAACAGCGATGAAAGAATCTCGCCTGTGATATGTGGAGAAAGATATACCGGCAAAAAGGTAAGTACTGCTATCAGTGTAGCTCCGAGAAGAGGCATGGCAGTACTTGATACGGCGTTCAGTATGGCAACACGCTTTCTCATTCCACGTTGCATATTAACTAAAGCTGCATCATATACCACAATGGCATTGTCTACCAGCATACCTATTGCAATGATGATGGCTGCAAGCGACATACGTTGCAGGGCAATTCCAGTAGCCTGCATGTAGATCAGCGTTCCGAAAATGGAAAAAATCAGTCCACTACCTATCAGAAATCCGTTTTTGAATCCGATGAAGAACAATAGTACAGCTACTACAGTCAGTACAGAAACAATGAGATTCATTACAAATCCATCGTTAGCTACAGCCGATTCATATCCTTGATCATAAATAATGTCCAGTTCATATCCCTCCGGCATATCAGCTTTCAGTTTATCTATTTGCTGGGATACAAGTTCTGCCATCTCTACTACATTCCCGTCGGATACTGTTGAAATTGCGATACCTACAGCTGGAATATTTCCGATTCTCATCAGGTTTCTTGCCGGACGCGAATAGCTTTCTCTGATTTCTGCAATTTCTCCCAGCCGGAAATATTCACCTTTACGCGAAACGACAGTCAGATTCTCTATTTCTTCCAGACTTGTAAAACTTCCATCGGCTTCAATTCGAAGACGGTTTGTGGATGTTTCTATCGCACCTGCATCGACTATCTTGTTTTGTCTTTCAAAGGCTGAGGCTATGTCGGCCATCATTACTCCACTTTGAGAAAGTAGTGAAGGGTTGACCGTTACTTCGATTGTCCGGTTCTGAATACCGAACAGTTCGACTTTAGCCACGTCTTTTACGTCCAACAGTTCATTTTTTATTTTTTTTGGCACAGTCTTCCAGTTCGCGATAAGTATGTGTTTCACTGCTTAAGCCGTAGAATACTCCCAAGACATCACCAAAATCATCATTTACAACCGATGGACCTGCACCCGCGGGTAACTTGTTTTGTACATCGTTTACTTTCCGGCGAAGTTTGTCCCAAAGCTGTTGCATATCTTTGGCGCGTATTTCTTTTTTCACATAAACGGTAATTTTAGAAAGCCCTGCCCGGTTTTCCGTCTTCAGATAATATAGTTCACCCAGCGACTGAATCGATTCTTCCAGTACATCGGTTACTTGTTGTTGTACTTCCATTGGAGAAGCACCCGGATAAGAAGTTGTTACGAGTGCTTGTTTGATTGTGAATGGTGCATCTTCAAGCTTTCCCATATTGTTATATGCTAATATGCCTCCACTCAAAATCAGTATCAGCCAGCTTAAGGCTTTGTTCGTCAGGAAAAATTTTACTAATCCTTTCATCAGTATTTCGTTTTAGTCTTGAATGGTTATTTCTTCGTTTTCCGAGAGATAAGTCAGCCGTGTTGCGGCAATTCTTTCACCGGCAGAAAGTCCTGACAGAATTTCTATTTTGTCATTCTTTCTTAGCTTGCCTGTTTTTACAGACCTTTTTACAACCCGGTTCTGTTCGTTCACGAGCCAAACGAAAGAACCCGTTTCGTCAGTATGACAAACAGCCGTTTGGGGGATGACCACGCTCTGGTATGAATATGAAGATGAACTAAAGCTAGGGATTAAAAGAGAGCCTGCCATACCACCCAATAAGCTGTTGTCTGCATTGTTGATTATTGCTGTAAATAAATAAGATATGTTGTTGTCGCTTGCGCTTTGTGTGATATAAGTCTTTTCCGGTATAAATGTTTTTTCCTGTATAGCATTGAATGTGATAGAGCAGGGGAGGGCAGACTGCTTTCGGGCATTTACTGCCATATCTTCCGGAATATAGGCTTCAACCTTGATTTTGGAAAGGTCGATAAATGTTACTACCGGAACAGAGACCTTGATGTCCTGATAACGCTCTATGTTAACCTTTTGGATATATCCATCGAAAGGTGCATACAGTTTGGTATCTTTTAATTCATTGACGGATGTTGTATAGTCTGCTTTGGCTTTTTCGTGGTCAGCCTTGGCTTTTTCGTAACTTGTTCCTGATATGCTTCCTTTTTCATGTAGATTTGAAATACGTTTGTAGTCAGCCTCCGTTTGTTTATAGATAGCCTCTGCGCGTTGTTTGCGAATCAGAAAGTCACGGTCGTCGATAGCGGCAATTAGCTCTCCTTTACGGAAGAACTGTCCGCTTTGTGTATCGAAAGTATATACCGGACCACCTACTCTGAAAGAAAGTTCTGTAGTCCGGTAAGGTTGTGAAATGAATGAATAGCTGCGCTCGGAAGATGTATCCGACTGTTCGGCACGGATAACTTTTACATTAGGAGCTTGCTGCTCCTTGTTTGAATTGTTGTCGCACGATATGAAACACCCCATACATGCGAGAAATAAAAGTGCTTTTTTCATCTTAATGTTCTTCTGAATGATTATTTAGTAATGCAAAAGTAAGTCAAGGTAAATAAGGCTTCAATATTGTTGTTTCTGAACCGTAGATAGAAGATACTGAACCGTAGAAAAGCAAAACTGAATACTTTTGGGCAGTTTCACCTTATATATAATATATATATGAAAGGCTTTATATAGAAGCGTTTAGATCTTTACAGAGATTTATCTCGATGTTTTTTTATTTTTTGTACAAATGTTCCGCTCTTTTCGTACAAAAATTCCGATGTTTTGTACAAATTTTCTGATTTTTTGTACAAAGATTGAGAAACATTTCAGGATGTTTTTTGAAAACTTCTGCATGAATTCTTCTAAACATGGCATATACTGGAAAATGACTTGTGTCAAATTCTGTCGATTTTAGGTGAGATTATGTAATTTTTGGCGTATGCTTTGTCTGCTTTGTCATAACGGACTGCCAAAATGTCCGTCGGCTATGAAAAAAAAAGAAGTTTTCTTTCTGGCACGCCATTTGTTTTAATTATGGCGTAATGCTTCGGTATTACAGAGTAAACTTGAATAAAAATAAATAAAATAGATACAATTATGGGAAAGATTATTGGTATTGACTTAGGAACAACAAACT
>ERZ831979.2639-NODE-2639-length-11741-cov-9.087284_pt1 | contig 11741 bp, 10 predicted proteins | sample MGYA00519952_ERZ831979 | MGnify/ENA primary metagenome ERZ831979 (study PRJEB31850, sample SAMEA3708723) | human gut metagenome | biome: human gut; feature: human-associated habitat; material: faeces | place: China | collected 2014 ...
TGCCAGCGGAAAACTTGATATATATCTTATTCCACTTTTTATTGGAATGTTTGTGATGATATATTCTTTTATAGAAAAATCAAAAGACAGAAAATTTGGTAAAATCATTTTTAAAATTTCAATGGCTATGACTGTTCTTCCTGTATTTTTTAATAAAATTTTTAATAATATTTTACAATAAAAGTGCAAAAAAATAAAGTATGTTGTAAAAAAATACTTAGTTTTTAAAAATGAGCTTTTTTTACTCTTAGTATATGATTTTCAATCCATTTTTAATACAAGAAATATGAACAGGAGATTTAGGACCAACCTCTCCATCTATATCACTATTTAACGAGGAATCAAGATATTCAACAACAAAGTCTGAACTTTTAAAATGTATAATATCCTTTGGTTCTTCTAGATGTTCTAATTTTAAAAACTCAAAAAGTGAAAGGAAGGTAGATAGAATATTTTCTCCCTTTACTATGATAACATCTAGTAATCCATCATTTATTTCACTTTTGTAAGATATATTTATATTTCCTGCTGTACGTCCATTGAAGGTAAAAAAGATAAGTGCATTTCCCTCATAAGAAAACTCGTCTGATGTAACTTTGATATCTAATTTTTTTAGTGATGGAAGTTCTTTTATTCCATTGATATAATAAGCTAATTTTCCTAGAGTATTTTTTTGGTGTGTAGGTGTTTTTTGTGAGATATCAGTAAAAAGTCCAAAGCTAAATACATTTATAAAGTATTTGTCATTAGCCTTACCTAAATCTATCTCTCTAATCTCTCCAGAAAGAATTTTATCACAAGCCTCTCCTATATCTGCTGGCATACCTATATGTTTTGCAAAATCATTGGCAGTTCCCACTGGAAGTATAGCAAGCGGAATATCTAAACCTTTCTCTTTCATTAAATTTATAATCTGATTGATAGTTCCATCTCCTCCAGCTCCTAAGATGTGATGATAAGAGTTATTTATGTCAGAAAAAGCTTCTTCTAAATTTTGTTCAGTAGATATTCTAAAAGGAATGATACTATATCCTTTTGCTTGATACTTACTGATAATTGTATCTAAATTTTTTGTAACTACTCCCTCTCCAGAAAAAGGATTGTATATAAATTTAATTTTTTTCATACCACACCTCATCATTGTAACTTATCACTTCCTAATGTATATAATATCATATAATTTGAAAAATGGTGTATAAAATTTAATAAAAATTTGGTATAATTTAAAATGAATAAATCTGTGTTAAAAATCTTGAAAATGTTGGAAGTTTAGAAAGGAAATCTATGATTAGGAAAATAAATAGAGTATTTCAAAATTTTTTAAGAAATCAAAAAGTAAAAATAGCTAGGTTATTATGGGATAAAAAAGAAAAAGTGAAGATAATTAAAGAGGATCTAATAGAAAAAAATGGAATAGACTCTATTATAATAATGAGAGATGATGGAAAAATAGGGGATATGGTTGTAAGCAGCTTTATTTATCGAGAGATAAAAAGACAATATCCTAATATTAAAATAGGAGTAGTAACAAGAAAAGGTGCTACTGACATTATAAAAGATAACCATTATGTTGATAAAATTTATGAATATAAAAAAGATAGCAGTTATTTAAAAAATCTAGCTAATGAGATAGCTAAAGAAAAGTATGATTTATTAATAGATACTTCTACTATCTTAAGAGAAAAACAGATCATGTTTATTAATAAGTGTGACTGTAAAGTAAATTTGGGAGTAGATAAAGAGGGGTGGCAATTATTTGATATAAGTGTACCAGAGGAAAAAAATTCTCATATAACTAAAAGATTTATAAATATTTTAGAAGTATTAGGAATAAAAGAGATACAAAGTAATTATGATATACAGATATCAGATGAGGCTATAAAAAGTGTAAAGGGAAAAATACTAGAAGAAGAAGGAATAGTAAATCCGAATGAAAAGAAAAGAGTTATATTAAATCCATATACTGCAAGTAAACATAGAAATTTTAATAGAAAAAATATAGAAAAGATTATAGAAATTCTTTTGAAATATAGAGAAAATGAATTATATTTGTTGGGACATGGAGAAAATAAAAAAGAGATATTAGAGATAAAGGAAAAGATAAAAGATAAAAGAGTACACTATATAGAGTTAGCTGGAATACAAGAAGTAATAGCTTTGATAAAAAATTGTGAAATGATAATATCTCCAGATACTTCTATTGTACATATAGGAGTAGGGTTAGATAAAAAAGTGATAGCTATATATAGAGAAGATGTTATAGGAAACAATAGCATATTATGGGGACCAAATTCAGATAAGGCTATTCAAATTTTTTCAAAAGAGAATAAAGATGATGATATAAATAATTTTGATATGAGAGAAATAGAGATTGCAATAAGTTAAGGGAGACTTTTATGGAGAAGAAAAGAATTTTATTTTATAATGGACAACTTTTAATAGGTGGAATAGAAAGAGTATTAACCTCATATTTACAAGGTTTAGCAAATGAAGATGATTTAGAAATAACTGTACTTATAAAAGAAAATAATCCAGAAAAAAATATATTTTTTAAAGATATTCCAGAGAAGCTACCAATAGTCTTTATAAAAACAGAAGAGATGGTAGCATTTAGAAATAAGATAAAAGAAAAGAGAAAGAAAAATATTTTTTGTAAAATGCTTTATCCAATACTATTAAGTTATGAAAGATGGTATATGAGAAAATGGTTGAAAAACTACATGAAAGAAAATGAAAATAAATTTGATGTTGTTATAGATTTTGATATGAGCTTAGGAAAATATTTAAATTTAATAAATCTTCCCAAAATAGGTTGGATACATTATACCTTGACTAAAAAAATGCAGAATAAGAAAAAAGAGAGAAGATTTAGAAGACGTTTAGGAAAATATGATAAAATAGTTGCAATTTGTGATGAAATGAAAGAAGAAGCTAAAAATTTATTTGATGTACCAGAGGAAAAAATCAAAAGAATTTATAATCCTTTTGATATAGAGAAAGTAAGAAGAGAAAAAGAGATTACAGAAGATGAGAGTAAAAAATATTTACAAGATGACTACATAGTAGCAGTTTCAAGATTAGTAGAAGGAAAAGGAAGAGAAGACTTAGTAGAAATTTATAATGAATTATATAAAAAAGAAGAAATAGAAGAGAAGTTATATATTTTAGGAGAAGGACCAGTAAGTGTAAAATTAGAGAAGAGAATAAAAGAGTTAAATTTAGAAGAGAAAATAATTTTGATAGGACAAAAGAAAAATCCTCTTCCTTGGATGAAAAATGCAAAGATATTTGTACATACTTCTTATGGAGAGGGATTGCCAACAGTATTTTTAGAAAGTATGATATCTGGAACACCAGTAATAGCATATGATTGTCCAACTGGTCCAAAAGATATTTTAGGGAGAAATCAATATGGGATATTGGTAAAAACTGGAGATAAAGAAAAATTTGAAGATGAATTATCAAAATTGTTAAAAGATAAAGAGAGAAGAAAAAAATATATTGAAGATTTCAATAAAGAGAAGTTAAGAGAGTTTGATATTGAATATATAAAGAAGCAATTTAAAGAAGTAATTAATATTGGTGATTAAAAATGAAGAAGAGATTAGTAATAAGAAGTGGTAGTCTTAGAATGGGAGGATTAGAAAGAATTCTAATAGAAGTTTTACAGACTATAAATAAAGAAAAATATAATATAAGTTTGATAATTGATGATGATTGTGGAGAAGAGGATATTTTTAAGAAGGATATTCCAAGTGAAATTGATTACTATTTTTTAAAATCAGAAGAGTTAATGAAAAAGATAGCTTATTATAGAGCTAGAAAAAATAATATCTTTTATAAAGGATTGTATAATTTTTACTTAAGTTATTCAAAATATATAGCTTGTAAGAATATGCAAAAATTAGTAAAAAAAATTGGTAAGATAGATGTATTGATAGATTTTGATGCTGGTGCATCTAAATATATAGATAAAATAGAAACAAGCAGAAAAATAGTATGGATACATAATTCTATTCCAAGTTTAAAAAAGAAAAGAGATAAGATAGAAAGATTTGGAAAAAGATTAGCTTGTTATGACAAAGTAGTTGCAATTTGTGATGAGATGAAAATAGAATTAGAAAATATATATCCTTACTTAAAAAATAAAGTTATTAGAATATATAATCCTTTTAATTTTGAAAGAATTGAAAACTTAAGCTTAGATATGAGTGAAATAAGTTTAGAAGAACAGAAATTATTAAATGAAAAATATATGATAGCAATATCAAGACTTGATAATGTTCAAAAAGATTATTCAACCTTATTAAAAGCTATGAAGATATTAAAAGAAAGAAAAATAAATGAAAAATTATATATAGTAGGAGATGGACCTTCAAAAGTTGAGATAGAAGAAGAGATAAAAAGATTAGAATTGGAAGAAAGTGTTATTATTTTGGGAAGAAAAAAAAATCCATATATTTGGTTAAAAAATTCTGATTTTTTTGTACATAGTTCAAAGTATGAAGGATTACCAACTGTTCTAATAGAAGCTTTGATTTGTGATAAGCTTGTAGTGTCTTCTAATTGCCCAACAGGGCCGAAGGAAATTTTAGCAAATGAAACTTGTGGAAGACTTTTTGAAGTAGGAGATTATGAGAAATTAGCTGAATTATTAGAAGAGTATATTAAAAATAAAGAATTGAAAGAAAAATACATTAATAATATCAAAGCTAGAAAAAAAGAGTTTGATAAAAACATTGTGTTGAAAGAGTATGAAAAATTAATTGATGAATAAGGAGAATAAATGAAGATAAAAAAATATTTATATAAGGAATATAAAATTTATTTTCCAGAAGAAAAACTAGAAAGAGAAGAGTTAGGTAAAAGTATAATAGATAATAATTTTAAGACAATTAAAATTTTGAAAGATACAAAAAGAAATTATGTAGCAATAATAGAAATAGAAAATAAGAAATACATACTTAAAGAATTTAGGTCAGAGGTCGTAATTCCTCAAAGGAAAATACAAACTTTTTTAAAAATAGGTGAAGCTTTAAGAACTCTGATAAATGGATTGTCAGCAATTGAAGAAGGAATAGACGAGTTAGTAGAGCCATTATTAGCTATTGTAAAGAAAAAAATATTTATAGAAAAAAGTTTTCTTTTAATGGAATATATAGATGGGGATATTTTACGAACCAAAGAAGATATAGATAAAGTTATTGAGATAATAAAGAAAGTTCATGGCTTAGGAAGATATCATGGAGATTTAAATACTTCTAACTTTATAAAAGTTAATGATAGCTTAAAGATCATAGATACTCAAATGAAAAAAGAAAAAATATGGAATTTTAAGAAAATCTATGATATTTTTACTTTAAAAGAGGATTTGTTAGTAAAAATGTTAAATTATCATATAAAGAATAATTATGTAATAGAAAATAAAAGAATTTCTTATATGTTTGTTTTTATTGTAAAAAAAATAAAACGATCAAATCTTATTGAAAAATTTAGAGAGTTTAAGAAAAAAATGAGAAAAAAAGGCTGGAAGATTTAAGGGGGATAATATGAAGTTATCAAATATTAGAAAGAAAATGAAAGAATTATATTTAGATATATATTTTAAGATTAAGCCTTTAAAGTTTGTACAGGGAGAAAAGATACTTTTAACTACAACAGATGGGTTAGGAGATAATATTGTAAGGGAAAAATTATTAGAAAAATTGATGCATGGGGCAGACGGCAGAAATGAAAAAAATGTATTTCCATGGATGGAGGATGCAGATGATCTGAGGGCAAAGGTATATCATCAGAATCTTGCCGGTGCGTTTAACCAGGCACTCATGGAACTTGGAGCAACGATCTGTGTGCCAAACGGTGCACCGCTTTGTACCGAATGTCCATGGAAGGATTTTTGTGAGGCAAAAAAACAGGAACTGATCGGACAGATACCAGTCAAGAGCAAGGCAAAACCGCGAAAGATCGAGAAAAAAACGGTTCTGATTTTAAGGGATGATGAGAAGGTTGCAATCCGGAAAAGACCGGCAAAGGGACTTTTGGCAGGACTGTATGAGCTTCCGAATGTGGAAGGAAATATGGGACAGGAGGAAGTACTTTCCATGGTAAAAGAGATGGGGTATGCACCGATCCGTATTCAGCCGTTAGGTGAGGCGAAACATATTTTTTCCCATATCGAATGGCACATGACAGGTTATGCAGTCCGTGTAGAGGAGCCGGAAATGCATCCACAGGTGCAGTGTGAAAAAAATCGTGCAGATGGATTATTATTTGTGGAAGCAGAAGATGCAAAAGAAAAATATGCTATTCCGTCCGCTTTTGCTGCGTATGCGAAATATATGAACATTCTTCTTGGAAATGAAAAGAAAGCTTAAAAGAAAATATTTATAAAAAGAGGGAGCCGGTGCAACAGCACCGGCTATTCATTATGAAAAAGAGTGTGTATGAAAAGTGAAGTAATTCACTATTTGCTGGGAGGAACCTTGCTTATCGGATAAGCAAGGCTACCTGACTTACATCAGGTATGAAAAAAAGTTCTATGAAAAATTTTAACTTGTTGCCTTAACTTTGAATTTAGTATATCGGGGAATTGTGACCGCCGTATGCCCTGTTTGTGAGAATTATGTAAATAAAATATGAACAACTACATACTTTGGCAGAAATTAAGAATATCTAAAGAAAAATTTGATTGGTTTGCGGTAGGAAAATGTGTATAATAGAATGGCTATGGTAAAACAAAGTGGAAAACAAAGTGGAAAACAAGGAGGATTACATGTACGATTGTATCGTGATCGGCGCAGGAATTGCGGGTGCTGTCAGTGCGAGAAAGCTTGCAGAGGAAGCAGGAAAGAAAGTACTGGTTTTAGAGAGACGCAGTCATATCGGAGGTAACTGCTATGATGAGCCGGATGAACATGGAATATTAATACATAATTATGGACCACATATTTTTCATACAGGAATAGAAGAAGTATATCAGTATCTCTCAAGATTTACGGACTGGTATGTATTCGGACATGAGGTGGTAGCAAAGGTCGGGGATCGTCTGATCCCGGTTCCGTTTAATTTAAATACGCTTCATATGGTATATGAAAAGGAAAAAGCAGATGCATTAGAGCAGAAACTGATTGCTGCATACGGAGAGGGAAGCCGCGTGCCGATCATGAAACTGCGGGAAAATGAAGATCCGGACATCCGCGAGATCGCACAGTTTGTGTACGAAAATGTATTTTTAAAATATACCATGAAGCAGTGGGGACAAAAACCGGAGGATATCAGCCCGGAAGTGACAGGCCGTGTGCCGGTGCTGGTTTCTTATGACAACCGCTATTTTCAGGACAAATATCAGGGAGTGCCGAAGGAAGGTTTCACACCGATGTTTGAGCGCATGTTAGACCATGAGAACATCACGGTTGAGACAGGTGTTGACTGTAAAGAGAGATTGCGTTTTGAAGAAAATCAGATTTATTTTGATGGAACACCGTTTGACGGAGAGGTTATCTATACGGGCGCACTGGATGAGTTGTTTGACTGTCAGTTTGGAAGGCTTCCATATCGTTCCTTAAGATTTGACTTTGAACATTATGAGAAAGAATCTTATCAGGGACACAGCGTGGTCAATTACACGGTCAGTGAGGATTTTACAAGAATCACAGAGTTTAAGTATCTGACCGGACAAAAGAACACGGACGGAACCACAATCGTGAAAGAGTATCCGTTTGCCTACACAGGAGCGGAGGGAGAAATTCCTTACTATGCGATATTAGAGCCAAAGAACCAGGAACTCTATGAAAAATATCGTGCGCTTGCAGGTGGACTGCCGCATTTTTATCTGCTCGGACGACTGGCAGAATACAAATACTATAATATCGATGCGATGACGAAAAAAGCGATGGAACTTGCTGATGCGATCATGGCAGAAAATACAAAAAGATAATCGGAGGATTCATATATGAAATTACTGACATTTGCGATCCCGTGTTACAATTCACAGGATTACATGGAAAACTGTATCAAATCCCTGCTGCCGGGTGGCGATGATGTTGAGATTCTGATCATTGATGATGGGTCAAAAGACAGCACCGGTGACATAGCAGATGCCTATGAGAAGAAATATCCGGGAATCATCCGTGCAATCCATCAGGTAAATGGAGGACACGGAGAGGCTGTCAATGCTGGAATCCGCAATGCGACAGGACTTTATTTTAAAGTGGTAGACAGCGATGACTGGGTAGATGAGGAGGCTTATAAGAAGATTTTAGATAAACTTCGTGAGCTGACCGGCGGCAATCAGACCCTGGATATGTTTATTGCCAATTATGTATATGAAAAAGAAGGTGCGCATCATAAAAAAGTGATGCACTACACGAACCTGCCCCAAAATCAGATTTTTACCTGGAATGATGTGTCACGTTTCAGAAAGGGACAGTACATTCTGATGCATTCTGTGATTTATCGTACAAAACTGCTGCGTGAATGTGGATTAGAGCTGCCGAAACATACATTTTATGTGGATAATATTTATGTGTACAAACCATTACCAAGTGTAAAAACACTGTATTATATGGATGTAGATTTTTACCGTTACTTTATTGGCAGGGAAGATCAGTCGGTCAATGAGAAAGTGATGATCAGCCGTATCGACCAGCAGATCAATGTAAATAAGATTATGGTAGATGAATTTGATCTCTGGAAGATTCCAAACCGAAAACTGCGTCATTACATGTTTAATTATCTGGAAATCATCACGGTCATTTCCACGATTATGTTGATCCGCTCCGGCACTGAGGAAAATCTTCTGAAAAAACGTGAACTGTGGAAATATATTAAGGATCACGACATCCGTTTATTCCATCATCTGCGCGCCGGAATTATGGGAAATGCAATGAATCTGCCGGGCAAGGGAGGCAGAAAGATTTCGGTTGCGGCATATCGACTGTCACAGAAAGTGGTCGGATTTAATTAAGAGGTAGTGAGAGTATGAGTGAAGAAAATAACTGGAATTATGGAAATGATGAGCCGAATGTAAATCAGGGAAATCCTGTCAGCCTGGAGAAAAGTACGACTGATGGTACAGCAGGTGTAAATTTAGAGAAGACTGTGACCGGAAATGAAGAGCGTGTAAATTCAGAAAAGACTATGACAGACAATCCGTATTATACAAATACGTCATATGGAAACGGCAATACAAATTATAATTACGGACAGTCAAATGACAGTGCAGGTTATAACTATGGACAGTCAAACGGAAGTACAGAATATAATTACGGACAACCGGCTGGCAGGTATGGAAGTAATAAGTCAGAAAGTGAAGGCTTTGGTATTGCGTCGTTAGTACTTGGAATCATTACGGTTTTGCTGTTCTGTACCTGTATCAGCTGGATCACCGGTATTCTTGCGATTATTTTTGGTATCATACAGCTTGTAAAAGGAAACAAAAAAGGAATGGCGATCGTTGGTTTGATCACAGGTGGAATCGGTTTTGCAGCATCGATTATTCTGTATATCCTGATTTTTTTTACAGGACTTGGATCTTATAGCAGCTATAATGACATCTATGATCATATTTACGATGATATCTATGATGATATTGAAGACAGTATGGATGACGGAACAATCTGAAAAATTTTTGCTGGAACAGCATAGATGATGACAGAATGATTCATTTGTTTTTATGGAGAGGGTTATGGAAGAATTATTGAAAGTCAGTGGATTGTCTAAGACATTTCATCTGTCGAAGAAACAACAGAAACTGGAAAAGACCGCAGCCAAAGTTAAGGTTGCGGTGGATGATCTTTCCTTTTGTACTTACAGGGGGGAAGTTTTTGGATTATTAGGGCCCAATGGAGCGGGAAAGACAACAACGCTTCGCATGTTAGCAACGCTGATCAAACCGGATAAAGGTGATGCTCTGATTGACGGAAGCAGTATTGTGACAGATCCGAACGGTGTTCGGAAAAAGATCGGATTTCTGACGAGTGAATTAAAACTGGAAGAATTTTTTACACCGAATTACCTGTTTGACTTTTTCTCCGAATTATACGGTATTGATCCGGCAGAGCGGGATGAGAGAAAACGGATACTGTTTCAGAAGTTTGGTGTGGATGAGTTTGCAGAGGTAAAAGTTTCTAATCTTTCAACCGGTATGAAGCAGAAGGTTTCATTGATCATTTCACTGGTACATGATCCGCAGATCATTATTTTTGATGAGCCGACGAACGGACTTGATGTTATCACGGCAAAGGTTGTGACGGATTTTTTACAGGAGCTGAAAGCTGAAGGAAAAACGATCATTGTATCAACACATATTTTTTCGCTGATTGAAAAAATATGTGACCGTGTTGGAATTATTATCAACGGAAAAATGGTTTTGTGTGACACGCTTTCCCATGTGACGGCGGAAATGCCACTTGAGGATAAGTTCTTTGAAATCTATCGGGAAACGGCAGGTGAGATCGCATGAGTAAAAAAATGATTGCAATCATGAAAAAAGAGTTCGCCCGCTTTTTTGGAGATAGAAGACTGGTATTTACCACGATTTTGATGCCGGGATTGATGATCTATATTGTGTATACATTTCTGGGGCAGGGAATTATGAAGCAGTTTGCCGCTTCGGAGGATTATGTATATCAGATCTATACGGTGGATCTGCCGGAGGCGTTTTCTTATTTAAAGACAGAGTCTGATCTGGAAGTGACGGAAATTACAGTAGAAAAAGAGTCTGATGTCTTAGAAAAGATCGAGGCGGAGGAAGCAGATCTTTTGATGGTGTTCCAGTCGGATTTTGATGCGGCTGTCGCTGCATATGATCCGTTAGATACCACGCAGGCAGCACCGGATATCAACATGTACTATAATTCAGTTTCGACGGAATCGTCGACGATCTACAATCAGATGTACCAGGTTTTTGATGATTATGAATCTTCTCTGGCAAATAAGTTTGATATCAATGCCGAAGAAGGTGTGAAATATGATGTTGCAACGGAAAAAGATACTTCCGCGCAGCTTTTTTCCATGCTTTTACCGATGCTTTTGATGTCATTTTTATTCAGTGGCTGTATGGCGGTTGCCCCGGAATCCATCGTCGGGGAAAAGGAGCGCGGAACGATCGCAACGCTGCTTGTCACACCGATGAAACGCAGCGAGCTTGCCGTCGGAAAAGTCCTAAGTCTGAGTGTCATCGGACTTTTGGGCGGAGTTTCCAGCTTTATCGGCACGATGCTGGCACTTCCGAATCTGATGGGCGGTGCGGCGCTTGAGGATGACAGTATGACGGGTGCGATGAGCGCTGCAGTTTACAATGGAACGGATTATGTACTGTTGTTATTTGTCATTTTAAGTACGGTTCTGGTAATTATCGGTGCAATCTCCCTGATGTCCGGCCTGGCAAAGAGCGTCAAAGAGGCAGGAACGATGGTTTCGCCTCTGATGATCGTCGTCATGCTGATCGGTGTGTCGACGATGTTCGGGGATGGTGCGCCGAAGGAGGTTTACTGGTATCTGATCCCGTTTTATAACAGTGTACAGTGTATGAATGGAATTTTTTCCTTTGATCTTGTGCCTGTTAATTTTGTGGTAACAATCGTGGCAAACCTTTTGTATGCACTGGTTATGACGGCCGGGTTAGCAAAGATTTTTGACAGCGAGAAGATTATGTATAGTTGAGTGGGAACAGGATATGGGGCAGTTAGTGTGAAAAATAAGATTTTTCACACGCAAGATTTGTGCTTACGCACAAACTT
>ERZ831979.2650-NODE-2650-length-11704-cov-2.440553_pt1 | contig 11704 bp, 10 predicted proteins | sample MGYA00519952_ERZ831979 | MGnify/ENA primary metagenome ERZ831979 (study PRJEB31850, sample SAMEA3708723) | human gut metagenome | biome: human gut; feature: human-associated habitat; material: faeces | place: China | collected 2014 ...
TCCGGAGTTTCATTTTTGTTATAAAGAACAGTCCAGTAGCCTTCTGAATCGATACCGATAATAGGGCATAACAAGTTATTATCGTTTTTCATATATAGATTTACTGTCTTTCCATTGCTCAAAGTGAGTGTGTAGGAATCAGACTTTTCCTCTATATTAGTAATAAATGTTCCTTCATTATAAAGTTCGCGAAGAGCTTCTGTGTTACTATTTATATCACGTACTTGTGTCTCGAGTGCGGTAACACGCTTTTTCAGTGCGTCTACATCATCTTCCAAATCGTCAATGTTGGTACATGCTACCAGGCATACAGCCAATAACATGAACATACTCCATACTTTTTTCATGATTATATTGTTTTAAAGATTAGTAGAATTTTGAGTCGGATTTATAGGAATAACAAGCCGTTGGTTGGCATCGATAGCCCATTGCACTTGCCACATTCTACCATCGTGTTGGTCGAGGAGAATGAATGTGAACATGTTTTTTGTGGAATAAAGAATGAACCGGCCGTTTTCGGCCTCTTCGTCGCTGACAAGGGCTTTGTCGTTCAGTATGACTTCCATTCGGTCGTCGCCTTGAATGTCGTATTGTACTTGCCATATTTGTCCGTTGCGGGTATCCAGCTTGATAAAAGTCCACATATTGGTGGTGGGGAATAATTGGAATGCCGGGGTGTTATAGTTTTGCTGTTGTTGTTTCAGCTCGCTTTCGGGTGCTGCCGGGTTGCTGCAAGTCGAGCATATCAAGAGGGCTAACAATGTACTCAATATTGGGATAATTCTTTTCATTTTTTTCGATTGGTTTAAATATGGGAAAGGCGTGTAACCATTCTTCGCTTGCTTTACGTTTGGTTACCGCCAAGTGACCATATTCCACAACAAGCACAGAACAGCTCACGCCTTCGAAGCGTGAACTTTCGATCTGCTTGTTCTCGTGGAATGAATGTTTGGCGGTATTCAACGTAAAGAGAACAAGAGCTGAAAGCTCGATTTTATTTTAAGTGTCCGAACGGGAAACGCTTATCCGGGTGTTTATACATCGGGTTAATTGCATTTATGAGGATTCTATACTGTCGTACACAAATCCCATTGTTTCGTTCGTGTTTTTTTATTTGTTTTCTCCTTTCTTCTTTTAGGGTTTATACTCGATTGAATGATTTCAGAAACAGTTTATTAACGACTGTTCAAATACAAAAATAGAAAAAAATGATAAAATAGTATCTGTATCGCTTAATTTTTTTGCAAATACGGTTCGATGTGGATATTGACCTGCGTCCTTTTCCCGAAAGTGGTTTTGAGCGATTCTTCCACTTGTGTGGCGATGTCGTGCGCTTTGACGATAGAAGAATCGGGATCGACTTTGATGTGCATGTCGATGATGAATGTGTTTCCGTTTTTGCGCGTGCGCAGGTGGTGGAATGCGATGACTCCGGGTGTCTGTTGTATTTTCTCGGCAATATTTTGTTCCACTTCTTCGGGGAGGGACATTTCGAGAAGTTCTTGTATGCTGGGGCGGGCGAGCTTATAAGCGACTCCAAAGATAAATATTCCTACGACGAGTGAGGTTATGGGATCGAGCACCCGCCAGCGTTCACCCAGAAACATGGCTCCCGATATGCCTATGAGGGTTCCTATCGAGGAGAAAGCGTCGGAACGGTGATGCCAGCCGTTGGCAATGACAGCCGGACTGTCGATGTTGCGCCCGATTGTGATCGTGTACCAGTATAAGCCCTCTTTTACGATGATGGAAACAGCCGCCATAGCGAGTGCCAAATAGGTGGGCCGTTCGATAATTTCCCCGTTGAGGACTTCGTATATTTTGATGCTTCCCGAATAAAATATTCCAATGGCAACGACGAAGAGTGCAAAGCTGATGAGCATGGTGGCAAAGGTTTCGAATTTGCCATGTCCGTAAGGGTGGTCACTGTCTTCGTTTTTCGATGAGATTTTAATGAAGATGATAACGATGAAATCTGTGATAAAATCGGATAAGGAGTGTATGCCGTCTGCAATCATGGCACTACTTCGCCCCCATATGCCGGCTATGATTTTTGCGGCAGACAAGATGAGATTGGTAAAAAATCCCACCCAAGTGACCCGTGCGGCTTTTTTCTCCCGGATTACATTCGAGATGTCGTCTTTTCCGTCCATAATGGTGTAATGTTGCTGTACAAATGTAAGGCGTTTCGGGGTTATTCTGTATCGTTTACTCTGTGTCATCGTTTAATTTATAACGGTTCTACTTAGCCTGTTTACTGTCGTAACAGTTCGAGACCATGCGAAAAGAAATGATTGCAAGAGCGTTTTTTTGTCGGTGAAACTTTACGATTTGTTTTGAACTACGGGATTGAATTTTTATATTTGACAGAGATTTAATCGTATCTGTATGCACGTCGAATCGTTTCATATACGCAGGCGGGTGATGCCGCCTCACCGGGGCGCGTTGTTGGTGGCGGAGCCATTTTTGGACGAAGGGTGTTTCCGCCGAGCGGTTATTTGTTTGGCCGAATATTCGGAGAAGGGTGCGGTGGGGTTTGTGTTGAATAGCCCGACGAGATATGTTCTGAGTGAATTGTTAGAGGGAGAGAACGATATACCTTCCATTCCGGTTTTTTGTGGAGGGCCGGTAGGAACTGATCATTTGTTTTTCTTGCACGATATAGCGTCATTGCCCGGTGCAGTGGAGGTTTCGACGGGGTTGTTCGCTAATGGGGATTTCGATATGCTGCTCGATTTTTTGAGAAGCGACTCTACGGTGCAAAAGCATGTGAAGTTTTTGCTCGGGTATAGCGGTTGGTCGGCCGGGCAGCTCGAAGGGGAATTAAAACAGGAGTCGTGGGCTGTGACGACTATGTCTTCGCCGGGCGATTGTCTCGCGGCCGAAGATGCTTTTTGGAGAGAGATAGTAAAGGGTATGGGGGACGGATATAAGTTGTGGCTAAATTCCCCGCAGGAACCTTCGCTTAATTAGTTGTCCTTTATGAAATTAGGCGCTTATTCCCAATTGAATTTTTGAAATATCAGAGCATCGGCATATCCCTGAGGCAACCGTATCCAGTCTTTTAAGCGTGTGCTTTCGTGAAATCCGCATGTCCTGAAAAGCGCTATGCTGGCTGTGTTACAAACGGGAATATGTACATATAATTGATGCAGGTGTAAAAAACGGAAAGCATATTCTACGAATGTTTCGAGGGCATCTCGTCCGAATCCTTGTCGTTTGTGACCGGGATCGATGAGGAGACCTATCGCTGCTTTGCGGTTTGTGATATCGTAGTCGAAACAGTCTATCGCACCGATAACTTGGCGACTCTCTTTTCGCATGATTATGAGCCTTAATTGTTTGTCCCGAGTGATGTCGGCCGTATAGTTTTCGATGTATTGTTTCAACAGATAACGTGAGAAGGGCGATACGGTACTTCCGTATATCCACAGGGACGAATCATTTTCCCAGCGGTAAAGGGCATCGAGGTCTTCGGGTTCTACCGCTCGCAGTTCTATTTGTTTGCCGGTGAGGTAGGTCATGGTTTTGTATAGGTTTGTTGGGGTGAAATGATGATTTCGGAGTCGGGAGTATAGATGAGGAAATGGTTACGGACGTCGCTTTTTGATTGTATGGTTTCTATGATTTCCCGATAGGAAAGTAGTCCCGAATCTAATATGATGTGTCGGTTGTCTTGTCGTTCAGATGACGATGGAATTTCATCGGCTGACCATATAGGCGTGTAGTGTTTTATACCCGGAATCAATCGGGCTATGGTTTGCGGGGTACGGGAGAGAATATACCATTTTCCTTTCTCTTTCTTCTCGGGTTTTCCATGCTTATGAAACGGAAAGGAGACAACTCGGTAAGCAGCGGCTAACGAGGCTCGGAAGAATATAGAGAATTTTACGGCGAGGTAGTACCCTTTGCTGTAATGCGGGTAATGCTTTTTGAAAAAAATGAGCATAGCTTCATAAAAGACACGGACGTATCGCAGGCTTCCTTTCTTCGTGCTCTCTCCTTTGTAATGTATAATAGGAGTCGGCAGGAAATAATTGGTGTATCCTGCAAGGACGAGCCGAGGAGAGATCGATGTCTTCGCCGTACATGAAAAAACTTTCGTCGAGTAGCCCGCTTTTGTCCAGTGTTTCACGTCTCATGAACATGAATGCACCCGAAAGAATGTCTATGGGGTGGCATTCGTCGGGAGAGAGATATTTCATGTGATAATGACCGAAAATGCGGGAATGGGGAAATAATGCCGAGAGCCCGAAAATCTTGCAGAACGATACCCATGGAGTGGGGAATCCTCTTTTGGATTCCGGTAGAAACCGTCCGTCACCATCGAGCATTTTTACCCCGGCTCCTCCGGCTTCGGGGTGAGCTTCCATAAATTGGAAAACTTCGTATAACGTATTTTCGGCTATTACAGTGTCGGGGTTAAGCAACAGAACATATTTCCCGGTAGATTGTTCGATGGCTTGGTTATTGGCTCGTGCGAATCCTACGTTTTTGGTATTGGCGATGAATCGGACTTCGGGAAACTGGGGTATGAGGTAATCGAGCGAGTCGTCTTGCGAGTGGTTGTCCACGACAAAGATCTCGACTTCCATCGGGTATGCCTTTAATGCAGCCCGTACCGACCGAAGCGATTGCTCCAAAAAGTATTTTACACGGTAATTGACAATAACGACACTGATTTTTACCACAAGACAGAATCTCTAATATTATAATGTATAACGGCAGTCCAATGAAAATAGTATAATATTATCCCTTGAAACTTTCGCTGAATAACGTGCGGTTGAGAATGGAACGCCCCAATGTGATTTCATCGGTATATTCCAATTCTCCACCTATGGATACTCCTCTGGCGATGATGGTGATTTTAACATCGAACGGAGCCAATTTCCTGAATATGTAGAAATTGGTCGTGTCGCCTTCCATCGTGGCGCTGAGTGCGAGTATTACCTCTTTTATTCCACCGGAGGCGACTCGGTCTACCAAACTTTCGATTTCGAGGTCGGCCGGACCTATGCCGTCCATCGGGGAGATGACTCCCCCCAATACGTGATAAAGCCCGTGGAATTGGCGAGTGTTCTCGACTACCATCACCTCTTTCACATTTTCGACAACGCATAACGTGGAGGCATCGCGCGAAGGGTCGCCACAAATGGTACAGGTATCCGAGTCGGATATGTTATGGCAAATGTGGCAACGTTTGATTTCTTTACATAACTTAATAATGGTATTACCGAACTTTTCGGCTTCGCCCTCTTCTTGTCTTAACAAATGCAGAACCAAACGTAAAGCCGTTTTCCTACCGATACCGGGTAGTTTGGCAAATTCGTTTACCGCATTTTCGAGAAGAATAGAAGAATATTGTTGGTCCATAAGGGTTGTTCCTTTTCACGAGTTTGCAAATATAGTAAAAGGTGAGTACAGAGGCAAACCGAAATCTTATTTTCTGCTTGACTATTCCGAACCGCATCCTATATTCGTATCTACAAATATAGAAAATATCTGTTAGTTATTGTTCTGTATGTCATATTTTGAGACAGAGAAAAAACAGCGTTGTCGTCAAATCGGGAAAAATGAGTATTTTTGCATGGATTGTCAAAATTTGAATATAATATATGGAAATAAAAAACGCCCGGTTTGTGATTAGCAGCAGCTATGTGAAGGACTGCCCATCGCACGGATTACCCGAATATGCTTTTATCGGACGTTCCAATGTGGGAAAGTCGTCGTTGATAAATATGTTGACTTGTAAGAAAGGGTTGGCGATGACCTCGTCTACTCCAGGAAAGACGATGCTTATCAATCATTTTTTGGTCGATGATAGTTGGTACTTGGTCGATTTGCCGGGTTATGGATATGCCCGCCGAGGCAAAGAGAGTCGAGAGGCATTGCGGGAAATGATAGAGGGGTATGTGCTTTATCGCAAGGAAATGACTTGTCTTTTTGTCCTGCTCGATTGTCGGCACAAACCTCAAAAGATAGACCTCGAATTCATGGAATGGTTGGGTGAAAACAGCGTGCCTTTTGCCATTGTATTTACAAAAACGGATAAGATTGGCCCCGTGGTATTGAAAGAGCATATCGAGTATTACAAACAGGTGCTGCATGAATCTTGGGAAGAATTGCCTCCTATTTTCGCTACATCGTCGGAAAAAAGACGGGGGCGTGAAGAGTTGCTCGATTATATCGATCGCGTGAATAAAAGTTTGAAAGAAGCTTAAAATAGGGACATACTTTTTTAAGTATATTTTTTTCGTTGAATCTGTTTTGTAACTTTGCAAGTAATGCAAAATAGACAATATACAGTGCAATCGAATAAATTCGTTTTATTCATGTCGTCTTTTTGTAGTGAAAGTGAGAAATAGGCATAGTTATAAGCGGAGATGTGTAGCCCTTTTTACTTGCTCTCATTGAAGACTTTATAAATTAATGTGAATTGTTCTTGACGTATGTGTGAAAAAGAATCATTTATGAGGGAGGCTATAAAGTTGTCTCTCGATAATATAGATCACGACGGGGGGCCGTTCGGCGCAGTGATTGTGAAAGATGGAAAAATCATAGCGCGTGGGGCAAATCGTGTGACTGTGTCGGTCGATCCTACGGCGCATGCAGAAGTAAATGCGATTCGTGAAGCAGCTCGGGTATTGGGGACATTCGATTTGAGCGGATGCGAGATCTATACTTCTTGCGAGCCTTGTCCCATGTGTTTGGGAGCCATTTATTGGGCGCATCTCGACAAAGTGTATTACGGAAATACGAAGGCGGATGCCAAGGAGATAGGATTCGATGACTCGTTTATTTACGACGAATTGGCTTTACCTTTGGAAAAACGTCATTTGAATGTCGTTCCGATGATGCGCGACGAAGCTATCAAGGCTTTTGAAAAATGGGAAAACAAGAGTGATAAAATAGAATATTAACAACCGAGGGTGCAGGAGCACCTTCTTTTTTGAATGCAAAAATATGGCTAATTGGTTTGAGTGCAGAGTTAAGTACGATAAGATGCTGGAAAACGGCATGCAAAAAAAAGTGACAGAGCCCTATTTGGTGGATGCTTTATCGTTTACCGAAGCGGAAGCTCGTATTATTGAGGAGGTATCTCCGTTTATCTCGGGGGAATTTTCTGTTTCGGCGGTGAAGCGCGCTAATTTCAGCGAGCTTTTTTTTGATGAAACAGGTGATCGGTGGTATAAATGTAAACTCAATTTTATCACTCTCGACGAGAAAAGCGGTATGGAAAAACGTACGGCATCGTATATGCTTGTGCAAGCCGCAGATTTTGAAACGGCATTGAAAAACTTGGTGGAAGGCATGAAAGGAACAATGGCCGACTGGGTGATTGTTTCTATTACAGAAACTCCGTTGATGGACGTTTATCCGTTTGATCCCGAAAGAAAAACAAAAGAAGAAGATCGTCCGCAAGAATGAGTGATATAGCCCGACATATAGAGCGAATTCGTCAAGAGTTACCTGCTGGAACTCGGTTGGTGGCGGTCTCGAAATTTCATACGGCCGAAACCATAATGGAGGCTTATGAGGCGGGACAGCGTATTTTCGGGGAGAGCCGAGTACAGGAACTTGTTGAAAAGTATGAGGTTTTGCCTAAGGATATAGAATGGCATTTTATAGGTCATTTGCAAACCAATAAAGTGAAATATATTGTCCCGTTCATTACTCTTATTCATAGCGTGGATGGCCAAATGCGGTCGAGTAGTCGATTGCCTTCTTGAAATCCACGTGGCGCAAGAGGATAGTAAATATGGCTTTACGCCTGATTCTTGCCGGGAATTGTTACAAGGCGGTTCCTCGGAGAAATATCCTCATGTAAGGATATGTGGATTGATGGGTATGGCCACCCAGACAGATGATGAGGATTGTATAGAGCGAGAATTCAGTGCTTTGAAAAAATTGTTCGATGAGGTGAAAGGTTCGAGCTCGGTCAATTCTTCGGCATTTTGTGAATTATCGATGGGAATGTCACATGATTATCCGTTGGCTTTACGACATGGCAGTACGTTGGTGCGTATAGGAACGTCTATATTCGGGGAACGTGTTTATTCATGTTTTTGAATGACAATCTGAATGTGAGTTTTGAAAGTTTTTATGCTCAAAAACATGCTGCTATCGTATCTGTTGATGGATAATTAACATTACTTTTGCTCTCAATTTTGTATTTTTTGATGTGCAAAGGATAAAATATCTATTGTAAAAGAAATAAAACACACATAAATTCATTAATTAAAATCTTATAAAATGAGTACAGAGCAGAAAAAGAACTATGCACTTCCCATTATAGTGATGTTTGCATTGTTCGCCATGATTTCGTTTGTGACAGGGCTTCAGAATCCGATGGGAGTCATTGTTAAAAGTCAGTTCGGAGCCAGTAACTTTATGTCGCAGTTGGGAAATGCGGCTAACTTTATCGCTTATGCCTTTATGGGAATTCCGGCCGGTATGCTGTTGCAGCGCATTGGTTATAAGAAGACCGCGCTTCTTGCCGTAACCGTCGGGTTTATCGGTGTAGGTATTACTTTCTTGTCGGGTATCGCCGAAAGTTTCGCCGTGTATTTGGTGGGCGCTTTCATTTCCGGTTTTTCCATGTGTATGTTGAATACGGTAGTGAATCCTATGTTGAATACTCTTGCCGGCGGTGGAAACAAAGGAAATCAATTGATTCAATTAGGTGGCTCGTTCAACTCGATTAGTGCGACTATTGTACCGGTGTTGGTAGGTTATTTGATCGGTGATTTGGCTCAGGCTAAAATTTCCAATGCCGATCCTGCCTTATTCTTGGCAATGGGCATTTTTGCTTTGGCATTTGTCGTTTTATATTTTGTAAATATTCCAGAACCTCATATCGTAAAAACTTCTGCCAAAAAGGAGAAGAGTAAACATAGCGCACTTTCTTTCCGCCATTTTGTGTTGGGAACTGTTGCTATCTTTATATATGTAGGTGTTGAAGTCGGCATTCCTAATTTTGCCAATTTGTTTATGACTTCACCTGAGATAAACATCGATCCAACGATTGCCGGATCGGTTGTAGGGACATATTGGTTCTTGATGATGATCGGTCGTTTGTGCGGGGCCTCTATCGGAGCGAAGGTGTCCAGTCGCGCGATGTTGACGGTTGTATCGACAGTGGGTATCGTGTTGGTATTGGGTGCGATATTCTGTGCAGATAATATATTGGTAAATATGCCTGTATTTAAGTCCGATATTTCATTCGGCTTTGCCCAAGTTCCTGTAAACGTGATGTTGTTGATTCTTTGCGGACTTTGTACTTCTGTGATGTGGGGCGGTATTTTCAACCTTGCAGTAGAAGGGTTGGGCAAATATACAGCAGCAGCTTCTGGTCTGTTTATGGTTATGGTTTGCGGTGGCGGTATATTGCCTTTGATTCAAGGCGGTGTAGCCGATTTCGCTGGATTCTTGAATAGTTATTGGGTAATTGCGTTGGGATTGGCTTATATTTTATTCTATGCTGCCATAGGTAGTAAGAATGTTAATACAGATATTCCGACCGACGATTATGAGGCATAACTATTTATTTAATAGATAAGATTTAGTAAAGAGAGTGAAGATGATTCTTCACTCTCTTTGTCTTTTTGTGAACTTTTGGCGGTTTTTGTGTTTGTATACTCATGAATTGTATTATTTTTGTAAAAAAATTCCCATGAACGATACGAACTTATTAAACAAATCGGCCGACAATATCAGAGTATTGACGGCGGCGATGGTTGAAAAAGCCAAATCGGGTCACCCCGGAGGTGCTATGGGGGGAGCTGATTTTATCAATGTATTATATTCCGAGTTTTTAGTGTACGATCCGGCGGATCCGAAATGGATAAATCGTGATCGTTTCTTTTTAGATCCCGGGCACATGTCCCCGATGCTTTATAGTGTATTGGCTATGTCGGGGTTTTATACGATGGACGATTTGAAGTCGTTTCGTCAATGGGGCAGTATAACTCCCGGCCACCCCGAAGTCGATGTAATGCATGGTATTGAGAATACTTCGGGACCTTTGGGTCAGGGACATACGATGGCTGTCGGCGCTGCTATCGCCGAGCGTTTTATGGCTGCTCGTTTCGGCGAATGGTGTAGTCATAAAATTTATGCGTTTATTTCCGATGGAGGTATTCAAGAGGAGATTTCTCAGGGTGCAGGTCGTTTGGCCGGATTCTTGGGATTGCATAATTTGATTATGTTCTATGATAGTAACGACGTACAACTTTCGACTGATACAGATGCGGTAACCGATGAAGATACTGCTGCGAAGTATAGATCGTGGAATTGGAATGTCGTGGAAATAGACGGAACCGATCCAGTAGCTATTCGTGATGCATTGGCGTTGGCTAATCGTGAAACTGAACGTCCGACTCTAATTATAGGGAAAACCATTATGGGACGTGGGTGTGTAACAGTTACGGGAGAGAAATTCGAGGGAAAATATTCTACGCATGGACAGCCTTTGAGTAAGTCGGGTGCATCTTATGAAAAGACCATTGAGAATTTAGGCGGAAATGTGGAAAATCCGTTTGTGATATTCCCTGAAACTTCCGGTCTGTATGCCCGTCGAGCAGAGGAATTGAAAGCGATTGTCGCAGAACGTAAATCGGCGCAAGCTGCGTGGGAGAAAGAAAATCCCGAATTGGCCAGAGAGTTGCACGATTTTTATGCCGGAAAACTTCCTGCGCTTGACTTCTCATCGATAGAGTATAAACCGAATGTCGCTACTCGGACTGCTTCGGCAAACGTTTTGGCATATTTGGCGGAACGGGTGAAAAATATGGTCGTTTCTTCGGCCGATTTGGCAAATTCGGATAAGACAGAGGCTTTTTTGAAGAAGACAGGAGCTTTTGCGAAGGGTGATTTCCACGGAGCATTTTTACATGCAGGGGTCGCTGAATTGACTATGGCGGCGATTATGAACGGTATATTGTTGCATGGAGGAATGCAGGCTGCTTGTGGAACATTCTTTGTTTTCTCTGACTATATGAAACCGGCAGTTCGTATGGCGGCTTTGATGGAATTGCCCGTGAAATATGTTTGGACGCACGATGCTTTCAGGGTGGGAGAAGATGGACCTACTCACGAGCCGGTAGAGCAGGAAGCTCAAATACGGTTGATGGAGCAGTTGAAGAATCATAGTGGCAAAAATAGTGTGTTGGTTCTGAGGCCGGCCGATAGCGCCGAAACTCTTGTTTCTTGGAAATTGGCTATGGAGAATAAGGATACACCGACGGCATTGATTCTTTCCCGTCAAGATGTCCCCGATTTACCGTCGGCTTCGGGCAGTCGTTATAACGATGCATTACAAGCAGAGAAAGGCGCTTATATATTGATGAAAGACGAGACTCCCGATGTTGTGTTGGTGGCCAATGGATCGGAGGTCTCTACCTTAGTCGGCGCCGTAAATATATTGCATGATAAGGGGGTACGGGTACAGATCGTCTCGGCTCCTTCGATAGGTCTATTTTTGGAGCAGCCTTTATCGTATAGAAACGCGGTAATACCTCCCGGGTTGCCGGTGTTTGGGTTGACGGCCGGTTTGCCTTCGACTCTGTTCCCGTTGGTGGGCAGTGAGGGCAAAGTGTATGGATTGGACCATTTTGGTTATTCTGCGCCATATAAGGTTCTTGATGAAAAATTGGGATTTACTTCGGATAATATCGCTCGGGAAATTATTGAATTTGTAGAGAAA
>ERZ831979.2660-NODE-2660-length-11665-cov-4.187597_pt1 | contig 11665 bp, 9 predicted proteins | sample MGYA00519952_ERZ831979 | MGnify/ENA primary metagenome ERZ831979 (study PRJEB31850, sample SAMEA3708723) | human gut metagenome | biome: human gut; feature: human-associated habitat; material: faeces | place: China | collected 2014 ...
TCAATTAGCTTCAATTGCTCACATATAGCAGTTCCTGAGGTGTCTTTGACACCGCGTACTTTTATGTGAAGAGGACCTTCTGCATAATTCTCTAAAAGTGGGCAGACGTGAAAAACACCTGTTTTTTTAATAAATTCATTTTTACTTACAACAAGCATTGCATCTTTTAAATTAGAAATTTTGATAATATCTCCCTGCGAAAAATTCATCATAAAATTTCCTTTCCGACAGGTTCTCCCCAATCATAATCACAAATTGAAATTTCCCCATTGTATTCAGCAACGCGTTCCTCAAATGTTTTGTGTTTAAATGCTTTTTTCAAAACAATCGAATCATCAATTACTTCAATTTGTAAAGTATCTGAGACATGGAGTCCAAGTTTTTCAAGAATATTCTTTGGAATACGTATTCCCTGACTATTTCCCCATGTTTTGATGGCAACCTGATCGCTCATAAATGTTCACTCCTTTAAAAAAGATATTGTTGATCATGAAGCTTAGTTTCATAATCGATATCTACACGCACTTCATGCGACGGTCTTTGTTATATAGTATTAACTGTATATACATATATTATATCGAATAGTATCAAAGGTCAATATGTAATCAAATAGTTAATTTAACTGACAAAATTTCTCAACAACAATATCTCTTCCTTGTATCCCCAATATCATGTGCTATAATTCTCTTGAGATTAGTTATGACTAACTAAAACACGAAAAATGGCAGTTGCAAAATACGTTTTTTTGAAAAGGGGAGACTATGTCAGAGGAAGAGAAAAAATTTTTGGAGATTGTTGACCTGAAAAAAGGTTTTGGAAGTGGAGAAACACGTCAGGAAGTATTGCGCGGAATGAACTTTTCCGTGGCAAAAGGAGAATTCTGTGTTCTGCTTGGACCGTCCGGTTCCGGAAAATCAACTTTATTAAATATTATCGGAGGAATCGATAGTGCCGATTCCGGTTACATCTCGATCAACGGCGATAAGCTCGAAGATATGAGTGAGAAGAAACTAACCCAGTACCGCAGAAAACATCTCGGCTATGTATTTCAGATGTACAATCTGATCGCCAATCTGAACGTGAAGGAAAACATTGAAGTCGGAGCGTATCTTTCCGACAATGCGCTGGACATCGATGAGCTGTTACAAACACTTGGACTTTATGAGCACCGATACAAGCTGCCGAACCAGTTGTCTGGCGGTCAGCAGCAGCGTGTTTCCATCGGTCGTGCGATCGTGAAAAACCCGGATATCCTGCTCTGCGATGAGCCAACCGGAGCTTTGGATTATAACACCTCCAAAGAAATTTTAAAACTGATTGAAGATGTAAACAAAAAATATGGAAATACGATCATCATGGTAACACACAACGAGGCAATCAAGAACATGGCAGATCATGTTATAAAACTTCGTGATGGAGCCGTGCGCCACAACGAGAGGAACGAGCACAAGATTTCAGCAGCAGATCTTGAGTGGTAAGGAGTGTGGCAGTTATGAAAAAGAAAAAGATCAAAAATCCGCTCATCAAGCGTATTCCGCGTGAATTGCTTGTCGACTGGAAAAAATATCTTGTGGTGGCATTATTCCTGATCCTCACGATCGGCTTTGTTTCCGGTATGTATGTTGCAAATGAGAGTATGCTTATTGCAGCAAATGAGGGTGTGACAAAATACAAGTTAGAGGATGGACATTTTGAGCTGGACAAAAAGGCAGATGAGACGCTGCTCACCGCCATTGAGACAGGAACAAAGGCGGACGTCAAAAAGTATTATCTTGACAAAGCGAAAAAAGAGCTGGACGAAAAGCTTGATGAGAAGGCTTACCCGGAAGCCTACGACAAGGCGTGGGATGAAATCGTAAAGGAAATCGATGATAAATATGCTGATGCAGAAGAAAAATATGAGTTAAACGATCCTGATTTTACAGAAGTTCCGGTAAAAATATATGAGAACTTCTTCCGAAATGAGGAGGAAGATTACAACAATGACGGCGAGGCGGAAGGAAATATCCGTGTCTATGCAAAAAATGATAACGTGGATCTTGCCTGCCTGCTTGACGGAGCATTTCCGGAAAAAGCGGATGAGATCGCAATTGACCGTATGCATGCAGACAATGTCGGCGTCAAAGTGGGAGATGAGATTTCTGTCAGTGGGCAGAGGTTCAAAGTTGTCGGACTGATCGCCTATGTCAATTATGCGACACTGCATGAGAAGTCAACGGATATAATGTTTGATGCAATCAAATTCGATGTGGCTATGGTCATACAAGAAGGATTTGATAGTTTACATAAAACTGTTTATTATTCTTACACATGGAATTATGTGGATACTCCTGCAGATGAAGTGGAGCAGAAAGCAAAATCCGATGATTTCATGAAAGCACTGCTCACACAGGTAGTGTGTGATGACAAAGAGTTAGAGGACTATATGCCACGCTATGCAAATCCGGCTATTAATTTTGCAACGGATGATATGGGTTCAGACAAAGCTATGGGTGGTGTTTTACTGGATATTTTGATCGTGATCATTGCATTTATTTTTGCAGTGACCATCAGCAACACGATCGTGAAGGAGGCTTCTACGATCGGAACACTGAGAGCTTCCGGTTATACGAGAGGTGAACTGGTCAGACATTATATTTCCATGCCGGTGATCGTGACACTTCTCGCAGCGTGCGTTGGAAATATCCTCGGCTATACCGTATTTAAAAATGTAGTTGTCGGCATGTACTATAACAGCTACAGTCTTCCAACTTATCAGACAGTCTGGAACCCGGATGCCTTTTTCAAGACAACGATCATTCCGGTTGTTTTAATGCTTGTGGTCAATCTCATCGTCATTATAAAAATGATGCGGCATACACCATTACAGTTTTTGCGTCATGATCTGAAAAAAACAAAACGTAAAAAAGCGATGCGCCTGCCAAAATGGAGCTTTTTAAGCCGTTTCCGCCTGCGTATCATGTTCCAGAACGTGACAAACTACCTGATTTTATTTGTGGGGATCTGGTTTATCGGCATTATGCTCGCAATGGCGGTCGGTATGCCGGAGACGCTCGACTATTACAAGTCCAATGTTTCAGATATGATGTTTACGAACTACCAGTATGTGTTAAAGTCTTATGAGAATGAGGATGGAGACATTATCACAACGGATAATAAAGATGCAGAGAAATTCAATATGACATCTTTGCAGCACAAGAGTGATACGTTAGATGAGGAGATTTCGGTCTACGGAATCGAGGATGACAGCCGGTATGTGAAAATCAGTGACCTGTCTGCCCTGAAAGGAAACGAGGCATATATTTCTGCTTCCTATGCAGATAAATACAGTCTGAGCGTGGGCGACACAGTGGTTCTTGACGAAAAATATGAGAACAAACAGTATGAGTTTGAGGTTGCAGGAATCTATGATCACAGCCAGACACTGGCAGTATTTCTGTCGAATGAACAATATTGTGAAATCTTTGACATGGACAGTGATGCATTCACAGGCTATCTCTCGGATTCAGAGATCACAGATATTGATGAGGATGAGATCGCAACCGTCATCACAGAACACGACATTACGAAAATGTGTGACCAGCTGGATCATTCCATGGGCTCTTATATGACCTATTTCCAGTATCTGTGCATCCTGTTATCCGCAGTACTGATTTATCTGCTCACGAAGCTGATCATCGAGAAGAACGAAAATGCAATTTCCATGACAAAAATCCTGGGCTATGAGAACCGGGAGATTGCAAGCTTATATCTGTTGTCCACGACCATCGTTCTTGTGGTAATTGATGTTGTCAGCGTGATTTTAGGTGTCGCCATCATGAAGGTAGTCTGGAGGATCATGCTCTTTTCCTACAGTGGATGGTATGCTTTCCGCATAAGCACATTGGGCTATGTGAAAATGTTCCTGTTTATCCTAATCGGATATCTGCTTGTTATGGTATTGGATTTCAGAAGGATCAAGCGTATTCCGATGGATCAGGCACTGAAAAATGTAGAATAGCAGGAAAAATATAATCTGACAGGAGAGCGCAGAGATTACATAAAAATTAAAGTGCACATGGCAATTGTACTATAAAGCAGCTGCCGGAAATGGGAGCATCCACAACCTGGATGTTCCCATTTTGTTTTTCGGTGAGCTCTTTCGCAATGCAGAGTCCAAGTCCAAAGTGTTCTCTGTCGGTATGGGCATCATCGGCGCGGTAAAATCGTTCGAAAATATGGGATTTCTTTTCCTCTGAAATTCCACATCCGGTATCTTCGAATAGAAAACAAAGCATTTCATTTTCAGCATGGCAGGAGAGTGTCACTTTTCCACCGGATGGTGTGTAACAGAGTGCATTATCCACGATAATGGAAAAAATCTGTTCTGTGCGGTGGATATCACAGAAACAGTCCGGGAGAATTTCTTCCGGCAGAGTGAGGATAAGGTGAAGCCCGTTTTTCTTTGCCAGTGGTTCGAACTTTTCATAAGTGTCTAAGAGCAGTAAATCCGGCTGACAGGCTTCCGGTTTGATGGTGAGCGTGTCAGCATCCGAATTTGCGAGCAGCAGCATATCGTCGATCAGACGTTTCATGTGGACGGTCTCCTCGGACATCAGATGGAGAAAGTGGTTTCGTTCCGCTTCATTTGAACATTTTTCAACGGATTCCAAGCCGGAGCGGACAACCGCTAATGGGGTGCGTAGCTCGTGGGAGGCGGAGGCGATGAATTGTGTCTGCTTTTTCTGTGCAGTTTCGACTGCTTCTAACATTTTTCGGATGAAGAAGTGGAAAAAGAGAAACAGCAGTAAAAATGCGGCAATATTTGCAATGATCACGATAATTCTTAACGACAGCATCTGGTGAGACTGTTCGGCGAGCGAGCGCAGGATCAGAAAGTTTAAGTAGCTGTCGCCTTTTGGGATACTGCCGACGGATGCAATGTAGGGAATGTTATCGCCGGAGTTGAACTGATATTCCGTATGCGAGGAAAGCCTTTTATTTTTCGTGAAAAAAGGAGGGTTCCCGGTAAGATCTTCTGCGGCGAGAAGTGCATTTTCACATAATTGCTCGTCTGCAGTTGTCTGATGATACTGGTCATAAAAGAGTGGAGTCCCATTCTCATAAAGATAAATCTGGATAGAACTGTTTTCCTGTAACTGGTTTAACCACTGGTGTGAGATGACATCCTGCTCCTGCAAATGGGAAATGACAGAACTTGTCTCTGTGAGAAAAGCGGTTTCGTTTCCCTGCTTTATATTTTTTTCTGCAACAAAAACACACAGAGCACTTAAGGCAAGGAGAATGATCTGTGTGACGCAGGTACAAAATAAGGTGAGTTTGCGATGCAAAGCCTGATAGGTTGTGTCGGAAAAGGTGAAGTGTGGAAACATGAGAAACCTCCTGATAATGTACATAAAGCAGATAGTGAAAAAAGGTATCTGTAAATTGCAATAAGGATAAAATAATTGAAAAGTAACGGCAGCTATACAGAAGCTTCATGATCTTATATGGAAAATCAGGGATCAGGAGGAAGCCAGCGTATATCCGACACCGCGGATGGTTTTTAAGGCAAGCGTGCTTCCAACGTAGGAGAGCCGCTTGCGCAGGTAATGGATGTAAGTGTCAAGGTTACAATCCTCCACTTCTGCATCCACGCCCCAGACACGGACAAGAAGAACTTCACGGCGGATGACGAGCTCAAAACTCCGCAGAAGAACTTCCAGCAATCTGCCCTCACGGCCGGAGAGCCGGATGGAGCCAGTAGATCCACTTAGCAGTCTTGCGTTGCAGTCATAACTGATGTCGCAGATGGTAAGTAAATTGTCATCTTCCCATTTGCCGCTGCGTCTGCCGAGGGAGCGGATGCGGGCGGTCAGTTCTTCGAAGGCGAATGGTTTTACAATGTAATCGTCTGCACCGGCATCCAGCCCTTCAATCCGGTCGTAAAGTTCGCCGAGGGCGGTGATCAGTATGACAGGCGTGGAAATTCCGGCCTGTCTAGCTTTTTGCAGCACGAGCAGACCATTCATAGTCGGGAGCATGCGGTCGAGCAGGACAATGTCGTGCGCGTCCTGTAAGAAGAGGTCAAGACCGTCTCTTCCGTCGTGGCATACATCCACCTCATAAGCTTCCTGCTCCAACTGAAAACGCAGGGTTTCACAAAAATTCAGATCATCTTCAATCAATAAAATACGCATAATAATGTCTCCTGAGATTTATAAGGATGAGTATAGCATAGAAATCTTAGAAAAATCTTTAAATTGTAGATTATTTCTGTTCGATACCAGGAAGATTGTTTAATTCGAGAGCACTTAGGGTAGTCATTTGCTGGACGGCTAATTCATGAAGCAGTTGCATTCGTTCCGGCTGAGGTTTTGCTTGTTTTATAAGAATTGCATTGTAGCTTTCCATATTAGATAAAACTAATAGCTGAGAGATAGAGGCATAATCTCTGATATTTCCATTTTTATCAGGATTTTTATCATGCCACTCTTTTGCGGTCATTCCAAATAAAACGGTATTTAATAAGTCTGCTTCACTTGCATATGTATATGCAATTTGCTTAGAAGTAAGCTCTGGTGGAATGAGGTTTGCTTTAATTGCATCCGTGTGAACTCTGTAATTTAATTTGGATAGCTCCCGATTTAGATTCCAATTCAAGGATAACCGGCTGTTTTCCTTTGATTTTAAACGTTTATAATCTTTTATAATGTATAGCTTGAATTCAGGAGAAATCCAGGAGGCAAATTCAAAGGCAATGTCGGAATGAGCGAATGTTCCGCCATAGCGGCCGGACTTACTTACAATGCCAATTGCATTTGTGGATTCAATCCATTTTTTTGGTGACATTGTGAAAGCATTAGCGCCAGCTTGCATTTTAAACCCCTCGAATTCGAGGGGTTTAAAATTAGGATTATGTAGTTGCTCCCATAAACCTAAAAATTCCAGAACATCTCGTCCTCTAAGCCAATTTTGAATTACAGCAGTTGGATCATCGCTTTTATAACGAGCGATATCTGTTAATGAAATGTATTCGTTTTCAAAATCCGAGGTATAAATGCCAATATCTATCCCATTTGCATGAATAGTATCTTTTATAATTTTACTCATTTGTTTTCTTTTTCTCCCCTCCGAGTTTTTCCATTTTAGCTTTATAGGCCATCAGCCGTAACAGATAATCCGGCATTTTCCGGTTTCCAAGTTCCCAGTCCTGAAGTGTCCGGTAAGGAATCTCGAAATATTCGCAGAATTCTCTGCGTGTCATGCCGGTACTTGTTCTCAATTCAATTAAATATTCTCTGCTATCCATAAAACCTCCTGATATAATATGACGTTTGTTTTTGATCCAAAAATATTTGCAATTTCAGCGTAGCATGCACCTGTGGAGGAAGTAACAATCATACACAAAATACACACATTGCGTATAATTTTATGCATTATAACACACGCAAAGCGTACATACAATGCAAAAAATAAAATTAAAGACAACAATTAAAGCCAGATTTAAAGATTTTTCTAAGATTTCTTCTGTAAGATAAAACCAGAAACGAAAAATACTACATGTAGAATGCCAAAGCAGAGGAACAGCTGCTTGTTCTGGCGATGATTGTGGAGCTGCAATTATAAAAGAAAAATAAAAAGAAAGGTCATGAAAACAAAATGAAAAATGCAAAGATAAAAAACAGGCAAAAACTAAGCATGCTAGTTGTCACAATGGTTTTAGTTCTTCTGATCACATTGATAGCAGGAATGCTTACCGGCTGCGGAAAAAATACAGCCAGAAGCACAGATGGAACAGAAAGCAGTGGCACGAATGCTGATGGCAGCGCAGGAGGCGGCAAAGGAAGATTTATTGAATCAAAAGTAGCACTTCCGAAAGAGATCAATAGCATTTTACAGTTCAAAGCACTGTCAGATGGAACACTTGAAGTTGTAGGGCAGGATGCAGATTATGGCATCTATGTGGCAAAAAGCAGTGATGGAGGCGGAAACTGGGAGACAACACCGCTGAAAGATATCTCTTACAGCAATGTCGCAGTCGCAGAGGATGGAACAGTTGCATTTCTTGATTATACGGAAAACGGATTATGCCCGGCTACAATTGTGGACGCAGACGGAAGCACACATACATTTTCCATTGAAATGCCGGTAGAAGATGCCTTTGTATCAGTTGCAGCATTTGACAGTAATAAACAGCTGATCGTGCGCGATACAGTGGGCGGTTTGTATGGAATTGACTGTACAGATGGAAGCAAAACAGTGACATTTGAAATCGATGAGGATACCTATATTCCTTATTTTGATGTGGTTGGAACGAATTGCTATATCGTCACAAGTGACAAGGTGCTCTGCTATGACACGACAACCGGAAAAGAGACGGACGAGCTGACCGCATTGACTGAGCAGATCTGTTCAGATGATAACCTCGTTTATCGAAATACCGATACCGGACTTCCGGTGACGTTTGCAAAAGCGGAGAATGATAACAGTATTATTTTTGCAGATTATAAAGGAATTTTCCACTATACAACAGGTGGAGCAGTTGTGGAGGAGCTGGTACAGGGCGAGCAGACTGCATTGAGCAACAGCGGTGCGATTTTTTACGGAGTGTATATGCAGGATGAGACGCATCTTTTTGTGGCAGGAAATAACGGAATGGAGGGTGCGCTCTACAGCTACACCTACGATGCAGACGCGTCTGCCAACCTGAATCAGGAACTCAATATTTATGCATTGCAGGATTCCGATACGCTGCGTCAGGCGGTCATTCTTTTCCGTCAGGAGTATGCAGATATTTATGTAAACCTTGAAATTGGCATGACGGATGATAATGGAGTGACGTTAGAGGACGCATTGAAGACGTTGAGCACGGATATCCTGGCAGGAAATGGACCGGATGTGCTTATCTTAGATGGAATGCCGGTGGACAGCTATGTGGAAAAAGGAATTTTAACAGATATCAGTGATGTTGTGGATGAGGTAAAGGCTTCGGATGGACTTGTGGATTCCATTGTGAAAGACAGCACAAAGGATGGAAAGATATATGCGATTCCGACACGTTTCTTAGTATCATTTATCACGTCAGATCAGCAGACGGTAGATGCAGGAAAGTCCACGCAGGCACTTGCAGACCGCATCGAAACCCTGGCAAAAGACAAAAGTACGACTTATGTGGTACAGCAGAAGATGGCGGAAGAGTTACTGCTTGATTTTTACAATGTAGATTCCCAAAACTGGGTAAAGGAGGACGGAAGTCTGGATGAAACGAAAGTTTCCGATTATCTGACACAGGTGAAACGTATTTATGATGTGGATGATCACAGAGATATCGAATCTTATGGCAATTTTTCTGAGAGCGGAATGTTCGATGGATACCGTTATGGAACATTAGACAGCATGGATTTATTTGCAGAGACATGTAAAGTAGAATTTGGAACCATTGCAGATGTCGAGGATTTCCAGTTGATGTTGAGCGCCGGTACGACGGACGGAGCGGTTTATGGGGTGTTGTCGAATGGTGGAACTTCTTCTTATGTCCCATTTTTACAGGCAGGTGTGGTATCTGGGGGCAATGAGGATGCAGGGAAAGCGTTTGTGAAAACATTGCTCGGCAAGGAGGCAGGAGCTTCCAACAACGGAATCCCGGTGAATGAGGCAGCTTTAAAGGATCAGATCAATGCATTGATGGGACGGACGGAAACAAGCATGTCATTTAACAGGTATGGAAGCGACAAAATCTATACGATTGAATATCGCTCCATGACACAGGAGGAAGCAGATGCGATTTTAGCGCAGCTGGAAGCAGTGGAGCAGTCAGCGCTCACAGACCGTACGATCCAGAATCTTGTGATCGAACAGGGAACAAGCTATGTAAAAGGGGAGAAAAACCTCGAAGAAACGGTAAATGAGATCACGAAGAAAGTGAATCTGTATCTTGCAGAGCAACAGTAAAAAAGGAAGAGGATGGGAGATTGCAGCAGGCTATGAGAAAGGCATGAGGATGAAAAGACATAAAATCAGAAAAAAGCGAAATCCCGGCTGGTATTTTCTGTTGCCCGAATTTCTGGGAGTATCGGTGTTTGGACTGATCCCATTTGCAGATGTGGTGCGGCGCTCTTTTTTCCAGACCGTGGATGGCAGTTTCGTCGGGATCAGTAACTACGTGCAGGTGATAAAAAATGATGCGTTTAATCTTGCAGCGAAAAATACACTGCGTTTTGTGGTCACCTGTATTCCATGTCTGCTGCTGTTATCATTGATACTGGCACTGCTGTTGCAGCAGGTTTTGATTCTGGCAGAGAAAAAGAAAAAACACCGGGATGTGACGATGGAACAGTTTTACCGGGGCAGTGCAGCGGCACTTAAAAGTATGTATCTGCTTCCGATGGCAATCCCGGCGGCAAGTGTGGTCGTACTGTGGAAGATTCTTTTTGACAGCCACGGATTTGTGAACAGTGCGATCCATGCGCTGTCAGGAATGAGCGGAATCGGGCAGATTTTAAACGTTTTGTCGGTGCAGGAGGTAGACTGGATGAACACCGATGCCGCATTTGGAATCCTCGTATTCAGCTATGTCTGGAAATATTTAGGATACGATATTGTGCTCTGGATGGCGGGGCTTTCCGCAATCCCACAGGGGATTTATGAGGCGGCAGAGGTGGACGGAGCCGGAAAATGGAAAAAGTTTTTCTATATCACACTTCCGAATCTCCGCCCGGTGGCATTTACCGTTGTCATTTTGTCGGTTTTAAATTCATTTAAGGCGTTCCGGGAGGTTTACATGGCAGCGGGCAGCTATCCACAGGAAAATATTTATCTGTTGCAGCATGTGTTCAACAACTGGTTCCAGACGCTCTCGGTGGATAAGATGGCGGCGGCATCTGTGATGCTCGCGTTTGTAATTGCGGTGTTTGTGCTGTTACTTGAGCGAAGCTGGGAGAGAGAAGGATAATGAACAGGAGACAGCAGATAAAAAGGAAGATGTACAATATAAATACAGAAAGAAGAATCTCATGAAGAGAATAATAATAACAGGAATACTGATTCTGGCGGCAGGCTTGTGTCTTGCTCCGGTTCTCTTTCTGCTTGTCGGCACTTTTATGGGAAACCATGAAATCTATACGTGCATCGCACCTGCACTCGGAAAGGGAGATGGGCTTGCTATCTGGCATCTTTTGCCACAATACCCGACGTTGCAGAATGTTGTGGAGCTTCTTTTCGATTCACCAGAATATTTTCAGATGTTCTGGAACTCGATTTTTTACACGGGGGCAATTCTGGCAGGGCAGATGCTTTTTGGCATGCCGGCAGCGTGGGGGCTGGCGCGGTATTCTTTCCGCGGAAGAAAAACAGTTTACCGGCTGTTCATTCTCGTGATGATGATGCCGTTTCAGGTCACGATGTTGTCGCAGTATCTGGTGTTAAACCGTCTGGGAATGCTGGACAGACCGCAGGCAGTCGTTTTGCCCGGAATTTTTGCAACGTTTTCCGTCTTTATTATGTACCGCTTTTTCCGTGGAATACCGGAAAATGTCATGGAGGCGGCACGTATGGACGGGGCGGGAGAATTCCAGATTTTTTTGCGGATCGGCATACCGCTTGGAAGTCCGGGCATCCTGTCAGCGCTGGTATTTTCGTTTCTGGATTGTTTTAGTATGTTAGAACAGCCGATGACGTTTTTGAA
>ERZ831979.2665-NODE-2665-length-11633-cov-5.576265_pt1 | contig 11633 bp, 9 predicted proteins | sample MGYA00519952_ERZ831979 | MGnify/ENA primary metagenome ERZ831979 (study PRJEB31850, sample SAMEA3708723) | human gut metagenome | biome: human gut; feature: human-associated habitat; material: faeces | place: China | collected 2014 ...
CGAAAAATCCTCCGTTGTGTAATGTCCCTTCAGATTGGTATTCTTCTCCTTTTAATTATATGGCTGAGTTTTATGCGGCTTATAATGAGGTGAAAAAACAGACAGAAGAAAAAGGTACAAACTATGCTTGGGCACAGATTCTGAAAGTAAGTTTCATGCAGCGTTTAACTGATACTTATGGTCCTATTCCATATAAGAGTATTAATTCTACTTCACTGACAGTGGCTTACGACTCTCAAGAGGATGTGTATCGTGCAATGTTTGATGATTTGAATGCAGCTATAGAGGTTTTGACTTCTTACGTTCAGGCCAATCCGGGAGCTGCTCCGATGGCTAAGTATGATAATGTTTATGCTGGTAATTTCTCTCAATGGGTTAAATATGCCAATTCTTTGAAACTGCGTATGGCATTGCGTATTAGTAAGGCGTTGCCCGATTATGCTAGAGAACAGGCTGAAAGTGCTGTTAAGCATTCGCTCGGTGTAATAACTTCAAATTCAGATAATGCCAGCTATTATTATGAAAAAGGAAATCCAATCAATGTGATGTGGGATAGTTACGGTGATGCTCGTATGTGCGCCGATATTTTGTGCTACATGAACGGTTATAAAGATAAGCGCCTGGAGAAATATATGCAGAAGCATACAGGAGATTGGAGTACTGTAGAATATGCGGCAATTCCTTCAGGAGTGTATGTTGATTTGCAGACTAATACAAAAAAATATTCAGCTCCTAATATTATGAAGACCGACCGCTTGATGTGGATGAATGCAGCGGAAGTTGCTTTTTGTAGAGCTGAAGGCGGTTTATTAGGATGGAATGTTGGCGATGGTGGAAGTGTTGCTGATCCTGAAACTTTTTATAATCAAGGTATACAGCTTTCGTTTGAGCAGTGGAATGCTTCTGGGGTTGCCGATTATATTGAAGATGCTACTTCGGTTCCTGATAAATATGTTGATCCTGCAGGAAAGCATAGAACGATGGATGCACCTAGTACAATGACTGTCAAGTGGAGTGAATCTGCTAATGCTAGCGAAAAGCTGGAACGGATAATGATTCAGAAATGGATTGCATTGTATCCGCTGGGGCAGGAAGCTTGGAGTGAAATCAGACGTACAGGATTCCCTAAAGTATTTAGCTTGCCAAATCAGGCAAATGACAATATCGAAACGGTTCCAAATCGTTTGCCATTCTCTTACAATGAATATCTGAACAACAAGACTAATACAGAAAATGCTGTTGGATTGTTGGGTGGAGAAGATAATTTTGCTACTAAACTTTGGTGGCAGAAAGGTAACTAATGGTAGAATTTTAAATGAATAAATATATGAAAGGTTTATTGAATAAAATAATTATTCCGTTTTTTGGATTGGGACTTATGATTACTGCATGTAGTGACTGGACAGAACTGGAACCTAAATATGCAAAAGATTTGACTCAGACAGATAAATCTGAGGAATATTACGAGGCACTTAGAGCTTATAAGCAATCGGATCATGCGGTAGCTTTTGGTTGGTATGGTAATGCTACAGGTATTGGAGTCAGTCTCGAAAACTGTCTGGCAGGTTTGCCTGATAGTGTCGACTTTGTTTCTCTTTGGGGAGGCTGGAAGGGTATGACTCCCGAAGTGCAGAGAGACCTGAAATATGTACAGACTGTAAAGGGTACAAAGGCTTTGGCTTGCTGTATCATCATGGAAATGGGTGACCAGATTACTCCGGAAGAATATAATGCTACTCGCGAAGACCGTCATAAGTTTTGGGGATGGGTTGATGGAGACGAAGAGGCTATTAAGGCTTCTATCGTGAAATTTGCTAATGCTTTTGCTGATACTATCGATAAGTATAATCTGGATGGATTTGATCTGGATTGGGAGCCTTCATATGATCAGCCTTTCGAAACTAACAAGGAGATGTGCAAGAATGGCCGAATAGCTATTTTCCTGCAAACATTGATTGACCGGGGAATGGGTGCTCGTGCTGGAAAAGGCAAACTGCTCGTAATCGATGGAGAGCCCGAACATTCAGAAATACCGGCTGAAATGGGTAAAGACTTCAATTATTTCATCGGACAGGCGTATAGTTCATGGGGTGATAGCGACCTGGATGGACGTTTGGCTAGAATTATTAACCATTATGACGGTGTCCTTACCCCGGAAGAATGTGCTAAGAAATTCATCGTTTGTGAGAATTTTGAGAATTATGCACAAACAGGAGGAGTATCATATTATTACGACCGTGAGGGAAATAATTATAAGTCGCTCGAAGGTATGGCACGTTGGAAACCGCAATATAATGGTGAAACTTTCTCCAGAAGTGGAGGCGTAGGTACTTTCCACATGGAATATGAATATAAAGTAAGTGGTATGTCTGGAAACTATCCGTTCCTGCGCAATGCCATACAGATTATGAATCCTGCAAAAAAATAAATGGCTATGAAATCATTATATAGAAAATTAGGACTACTGTCCGTTGTTTTGATGGGCTTATCTTTCAGTGCTTGTGATGATGCTAAATATAAACCTGTAGATACTGGACTTTATTTGGCAGAGACTAGTACAAAATCTTTGGTTGGAAAGAAAATCATTTCAGCAGATGATGGACATTATAATTTTACAATTACTCCACGTCTGATATCTCCAATGGATCAGGATGTAACTATGTCTTTAGGCATTGATAAGGATTTTTTAAATCAATATAATGCTCGTTATGGTACAAGTTTAGAGGTTGTTCCAGATGAATATGTAGAATTCTCGAATAAGGAAATCACATTGAAAGCTGGTGAGGTTTTATCTTCAACTGTTGAAGTAACTATAAAGCCTTTGTCGAAAGAAATGGTGGATAGTGGAAAAAAATATGCACTTCCTGTTGGGATTATAGGAGCTAACACAACTTTGCTGGCAGGTGCTTCTTCTATTCTTTATCAGTTGGAAAAAACTCCTATTGTTACAGTTCCGATTCTTAACAGTCGGAATAACGCTAAGTTCAACATGATAAACGATTATTCATTAACTCAATGGTCTGTTGAGTTCTGTGTTAATATAGACAGGCTAGGCACTGGCATTGGACAGTTGAATAATCAGGCTATGTTTAGTGCTTTTGCTCCTGGTGGTATGGATGGTGAGATTTATACCCGTTTTGGTGATGCTCCTATAAAGGGGAATATCTTCCAGATAAAGAATCAGGGTACTCAGATTAACTCTAACATGGAGTTTAGTACTAATACATGGTATCATTTGGCTGTTGTTTGTGATGGTGTTACTCTTTCTTTGTATGTGAATGGCGAATTGGATAATCAGATTGCAGTGACTGGTAAGGTTACTAATCTTGGAAAGGATAAATTTGGATTTGGTAATACTGATTATTTGAAAGCAAATGTAAAGGTTTCAGAATTAAGATTCTGGACTAAGGCTATATCTCAGACTCAGATTAAAGAGAATATGTATTCTATTGACCCGACAACAGAAGGGTTGGAAGCCTATTGGAAAATGGATGAAGGTTCAGGAAATGACTTTAAAGATTATACAGGACACGGTAATAACGGATATTCAGTTGGTACAACAGTGTGGTCACCAAATGAACGTCTGGATGGAAAACAATAAATGATGTTTTTAAAATTTACAACATTTATTTTTAATAGGTAAAAATATTATATAGAAGGCGTTACCAGTAAGATGGTTTGGCGCCTTCTTTTTTCTTATTTAATAAAATATATTATGAAAACACTAGGACAATTTTCAAAATTGGCTTTTTGTGCCTTGCTGGCTTCTTCCTGCCTGCAAGCAGAAGCACAAGTTGATTTAGTCAGGGGTGGTAAGACTAAATCGGTAATTATTCTACAAGATGACACCAGAGAGAACCGTACAGCAGCAAATATCCTGCAACTTTTTGTAGGACGTATTTCGGGAGCTGATATTCCAGTTGTATCAAACCGTAAAGTAAAGAAAGGGGATATACTGATTGGTGGACAGGTTCCTGCCGGAGTGAAAGAAGACGGCTATGCTTTGTCTACTGCCGGTGGTATCTTAAAAATATCCGGTGAGGCTAATGGAGTAGTTTATGGAGCGGTTTCTCTGCTCGAAGATTATCTGGAAGTAGATTATTGGGGAGAAAACGAGTATTCACTGAAGCAGTCGCCTGATATTTCCCTGCCCATGATAGAGAAAGTGGACAACCCGGCTTTCCGCTATCGTCAGAGTCAGTGTTATGCCATGCGGAGCGATTCCATTTATAAATGGTGGAACCGCCTGGAAGAACCTCAGGAAACATTTGCAGCCGGATATTGGGTACATACTTTCGACAAGTTGCTTCCGGCTGAAGTATATGGCGAGAAACATCCCGAGTATTATGCATATTTCAACGGAAAAAGACATCCGGGAAAAGCCAGTCAGTGGTGTCTGACCAATCCGGACGTATTCGAAATAGTATCGCAGCGTATAGATTCTATTTTTAAGGCGAATCCTGACAAGAAGCTGATTTGTGTAAGTCAGAATGATGGAAATTATACAAACTGTACATGTGAAAACTGCCGGAAAATAGACGAGGAAGAAGGAGCTTTGTCTGGCTCTATGATTTATTTCTTGAATAAGTTGGCTGCACGTTTCCCCGACAAGGAGTTTGCTACACTTGCTTATTTGTATACGATGAATCCTCCCAAGCATATCAAACCTTTGCCTAATGTAACGGTGATGTTGTGTGATATTGATTGCGAGAGAGAAGTTTCGTTGACCGAAAATGCCAGTGGACGTCAGTTTATGAAAGCCCTCGAAGGCTGGTCGCAGATATCAGACAATCTCTTTGTATGGGACTATGGAATTAATTTCGACAATTATTTGTCACCTTTCCCGAATTTTCATATTCTGCAGGATAATATACGTACCTTCCGTGATCATCATGTAAAGATGCATTTCTCTCAGATAGCAGGTAGCTGGTGTGGCGATTTTGCCGAATTGAGAGCTTATCTTGTTGCCAAACTGATGTGGAATCCGGATGCTGATGTTGATAAGCTGATGAAGCATTTTCTGAACGGTTATTATGGTGCAGCAGGAGATTATTTATACCGCTATATCAAAGTGATGGAAGGAGCTTTACTGGGAAGTGGATTGCGTCTGTGGATTTACGACTCTCCGGTATCACATAAAAACGGTATGCTTCGTCCGGCTTTGATGAAGCGCTATCAGCAGCTTTTCGATGAGGCTGAAGCTTCGGTAAGCAATGATCCGGTGCTGTTGGAACGTGTAAAGAGAGCACGTCTTCCGCTGCTCTATTCTGAGTTGGAACTTTTGCGTACTGAGCAGGAAAAAGACTTTACTGCTGTTGTTCAGAAACTGGATTATTTTGAAAAAGAAATAGAACGTATGGGTGATCCGGCTTTAAACGAACGTAATAATCATGCAATGGATTACTGTAAACTGTACCGCGAGCGTTATTTGCCGAGAAAAGAAGTCAATCTGGCTAAAGGTGCCAAAGTAACCTGGCTGGAGAAACCTCATGACCGTTATATGAAATTAGGTGAAACAGCACTGACCGACGGACTGTTTGGTGGTTCCAGTTTTGTTGAGAGCTGGGTAGGCTGGGAAGGAACCGATGGAGCTTTCGTTCTTGATATGGGCGAGGTGAAAGAGGTGAGAAGTATTGAAACAGACTTCCTGCATCAGATAGGGCAGTGGATTCTCTTCCCGCTGAGTGTATCGTACAGCTATTCAACCGACGGAAAAGAATATCATTTGTGGAAGACCATCGATATGCCTGAAGAGCGTTCGGGTATGGTGCTTTTCAGAGGTGTAAAAGCCGATTCGGAAGTACCTTTGCAGGCTCGTTATCTGAAAGTAGAGGTTACCGGAACAAAGGTATGTCCTCACTGGCATTACGGAGTAGGACATCCTTCTTGGTTCTTTATCGATGAAGTTACTGTACAATGAGTTTTATTTCTTTGAAATATATTTTTGCTTCATAGTTTTTTAAGATAGACTGAGTTCTAAAGATGGCATGTTGCCTCTTGGAACTCAGTTTTCTTTTGTGGTTGTGTCTGTTTTCTTGGCTCTAAGGAGTCATTTATTTGTGAATCACTGTTACAAACAGAGTCTGTTTTCTTAATTTATGTTGTAAAACACAGTTTTTTGACCTGGTTATTTGCTAATTCCCAGATACTCCGTATCTTTGCACTGTGTTTTTCATAGTATTAGATTTAAGGTTAACAAAGGTTGGAGTACAGCGGTACTCCTTTTTTTATGTCCGTACTTTGGGAAGTACCGGATATAAAAAAAGAGAAACCCGACAAAAAGCCAAGGTTTCTCTTGAAATTTTAAAAAAGCTGACAATTAATTTTTTTCCAAATTAATTAATACACGTCCCAGCATCATGATGGTTGATCCGCGAAGCTCAGGAAGCGAAGTTCTGATGTAACTGATAATCTCCGGTGTCAATTCCGGTGAGTTGGGGAACAGACGAGTTACATTGAGCAGGATAAGTTCGAAATCTTTTTGGTCTAATTCCCCTTTCTTGTTTTTTACCATTTCGAAAAACTGATTTTTGTCTCCTTTGGCATAACATTCTATCAGTTCGAACATTGGTGCGAAAGGATACTTTTTGTCAAGTTTCAGTGAACGGATATCCTTTTTCGTCTGCTGATATTCTGCTTCATTATATTTGTTTTCTTCGAACGTATAGCCTGACAGGTAAGTAGAAAGAGCCGAATGATATAGCTTCTGGATATGGCTCAATGCTTCTTCTTTTACTTTTGCGTCAGCCTGATTGATATGTTTTACCCAATATTGACATTTCGGGTCGGAGATGTCAAAAGTGTATCGTGAGAAAACAAACAGATTTTCTGCCGAAAGTTTCTGTTTGTCAGTCAGTGAGTTGAAATAGTCATTAATGATTTTATACCCTTCATCGTATTTCTTTTTTCCATGAAATCCATGGCATAAGCGTTAACGAGCTCCGGAGTTCTTTCACCACTTTCGTAACGTTGTTTCATACGCTCAGGAGTCAGCTCCGGATTTAGTTCGTTCTTTACCTTCGTGATGAAAGCATCGGCGGGGAAAGCACCGGTAATGGTTACTTTTGCATTACCTTGCTGGTCGGCAATGATAAAAGTCGGATAAGCCTTTATATTGAATTGCTGTGCAAGTGCTTTTCCTTCTTTTTCTGCGTTCAGTTTAATGCAGACAAACTGTGCATTAAAGAAATCGCCTACTTGTTTTTGCGGGAATACTTCTTTAGACATCTTCCGGCAAGGACCGCACCAGTCCGTATAGAAATCGATGAATACAAGTTTGTTTTCTGCTTGTGACTGTTTAAGCGCTTCATTGAAATCAATGTTGCGGAAATTGGTCTGAGCTGTTACGGTACCTGTTGCCAGTGTCAGACCAAATAAAAGTGTTATAAGTGTTTTTTTCATACTACTATGATTTATAATTTAGAAACGAACTCCTATAGAGGCTGATATTTTTCTGGAGAACGGATAATCGATACCACGTTCTTCTTTGATGGTAGATAAGCGGAAGAGGTTATTACCATAGATGCGCACATTGAATGAAGAAGCACCGATGGATTGCAGCCATTTTCCGGTAGTGGTTTCATATCCCACAGACAGAGTAGACAATTCCAGTGTGTTGTCGTCGGCAATGAAGCGGGAAGACATGTTGGTTACAGTGGTATCGTCGATACGTTTGAACTTGGCAATATCACCCGGTTTCTGCCATCTGCCGTAAAGTGCTCGTTTGTCCTGATTGTATTTTACTTGAACGTCGCTGATATTTTCTACTTTGTTGAACAGGGTAGACAAGAATGCTTGTCCGCCATAGCGATAGCTGAATATAGCATTGATAGAGAATCCTTTCCAGTAGAAGCTGGAACCAAATGCTCCTTCAATATCCGGAGTAGAGTCACCACAGATTACTTCGTCGGCAGAATCCCACTTAAAGGTATACGAACCGTCTTTACGGATGAATATTTCATTACCGGTCATCGGGTCAATACCTGCTGAGCGTACTGCATAAAGAGCTGTCGGGCTGGCTCCGTCGTAGTAACGGATCAGACTCTGGTTGGTACGTCCTTTTTCGTTGTATTTCTCCAGCAGATTACCTATGTTGTAATATTCCGATGTAATATGACGCAGGTTGGCATTTACTGTCCAGTTCATATCCGGTTTTCTGATGATGATGTAACTTCCTGTAAAAGTGACACCCTGGTTTCTCATGGCACCAATGTTCATCGGAACAGATGTAATACCAGAAGAGGGCGGGAAGTCGATGTTCAGCAATAACGGGTCGGTTTTCTTTCTGAAATAGTCTACGTTCAGGCGCAGGCGGTTCTGGAACATTTCTACATCAAGACCCCAGTTCTGTTCATTGGTACGTTGCCATTGCAGTCCACTGTTACCCCATGTCTTGACTAAAGCTGACAGACCGAACATATTCGGATAGCTGGTATAATAAGTATATACGCTGTTAGCCATTTTAGCATTCAGGTTGGCATTTCCCGGATTACCGACTGAGTATCTCAGCTTCATGTAGTTGAGGATGTTGTTCTGACGGAAGAACGATTCGTTGTGAATGTTCCATCCTAAACCTAATGACCAGATGGTAGAGAACGGATTATCTACTCCATATACAGACGAACCGTCGGAACGAAGGTTGAAGTCCAGCAAGTAGCGCAACTGATATCCGTAGTTGAAGTTAGCATAATAGCTGGCATGTCTGATTCTGGAAATCGAAGAACTTGGTTTACCGCCTTCTGGATATCCGTTTGAGAAGTTCGGATTCGAGAACATGTCGCTGGAATAACCTATTGCTTGGAAGATAGATAAGTTAGATTGGTTTTCGCTGATTTGCATACTTCCGATGGCGTTGACAGTATGTTTACCGAAAGTCTTACCATAAGAAATGTCTAAGCTTCCGTCGTATGAAGAAGATTTTGTGTTCGATTCGTTATAGCTTCCTTTTTTCAGAACTTCGGTAGTCAGAAACTCACTCATTTCCGGTGATTTGAATACCTGGGCATTATAGCGTCCTACAGTAAGACCGAACTTTCCTCTGATGCGGAGTTCCGATATCGGACGGTATTCAATCTGGAAGTTGTTGACAAAGGTCAGCTGGTTGCTCTTGTCATAGCTGCTCTGATTGAAGTCCCACAGAGGATTGGTGATGTACTGGGTTCCGGAAGTGGTAGATATAATCTCTTCCATGACTTGCTCTACTTCTCCATATTCATTGTATTTGTCGTAAAATGGGTTAGTTTGTGCAAACTTACTGAACGAAACTGTTGGATTTTCTACATCAGTATTAGTGATGTTGGTCTGGTTGGTAAATGCAAACTTATCAATACGGTAAGTCAATTGTACGTTTCCGTTCAGAATGTCACGGCTGGAGTTTTTCATTGCACCGTTTGTCTGTGTGTAAGTCATACCGACACCGTAGCGGAAAGCGGCATCACCTCCTTCGGCAAAGATGTTATGGCTTTGAGTGAAACCTGTTTGCAAAGGCTCGTTCAGCCAGTATGAATCAATTCCCTGCTTACTTCTCAGCAAACGCAGGTTATAAAGACTCCTGTAATACTCATCGATGATATTACCGTTTGAGTCGAGTGAACCATAATAGCCAGCTAGTCTTTCATATTCAAGTTTTTCGGAAGAGTTCATCAGGTTATAGTCAGTCAAATCTGCCCATTCGATACCGAAGTTACCGTTATAGTTAAATTTCAGTCTTCAGGCCTCTGGCTTTTTGGTTTCCACAACTACTACACCATTGGCTGCTTTCGAACCGTAAATAGCAGTAGATGAAGCATCTTTCAAGATCGTGATACTTGCTACTCGGTCCATACTCAGGTCAGTAATGGTCGATAGAGTGCTTTCAAATCCATCCAGAATAAATTAGGGTTGGTGCTATATTCTGTTTCCAGACCTACGATGTTGGTGTTACCTCCGATATTGAGGTTCATGGTTGCATTCGGGTCAGATCCGGCAAGATTATTTTCCAGAATGATGAAAGATGGGGCAAGTACTTTCAAACTTTGCAGAACATTCTGGTTGCCGACTGTTTTCAATTCTTTTTCCGAATAAGTAGCCATAGATCCGGTAAAGCTTTCAGCCTTTCGGGTATAGATGCCGGTAATTACGGTTTCCTGTAAGGATACGGCATCCGGTTCCAGGCGGACTTTTAATTTCTCGGAAGGATTGGAAACACGAACCGTCTGTGTTTTCATTCCGACATATGAGAATATGAGCGAGTGGATGTTTGAGGGGATGGCAAAAGTAAATTTACCGTCTATATCTGTTATGACTCCTACTCCATGAGCATTTTTATAGGTAATGTTTACACCCGGTAAAGGATTGCCGTTTTCATTGATGACAACGCCTTGGTAGGTAACTTTATCGCTTTGAGCAGATTGAAAGTTTGGTTAAGATTGTTTTCCGTGGCTGCATGTATCTGTGGGCTAGCGATTGGAAAAACACTTACGGCCAGAGCCAGATAGTTAAGCTTGTTGCCATGTAGCCAACTTTTGATTGGGGGGATGGCTTGCGACAAGCAATTAGAATGCTTCTTTAAATTCATAGTTATTAGTTATTGTAAGATTACGGATGCAAACGTATGGAAAATATATTAACGAATCAATATTTTGTATAATTTTTTTTTGAAAAAGATGAATTTTAAGCATTTGTTTTCTGTGTTTTAGTTTCTATTTGTAATACTTTTATGTGTGTAGACCTTTAATTTATATCCTGCATGTATATGATAGGGAATTTAACCTGCTAGCTTGATCTGGATTTATGTCAGAAACTGATAGCAAAATTCAGTATATAGTCCTTTTTCCGTCATTGCTGATAATCAGCCTGTTCATTACCCTGAAAAAAATATGCTGTAATTTTTAAAAAAGAAGGTGTATTTTTAGTGAAAAGATGCCGTTGTTTTAATGAAGAGAAGGCGTTGTTTTTCCATTGTGCCGCTTTTTGCGGATAATGCGGTGTGTTTTCCTTCGCGCACATGCGCCCGCCCGCGCAATAAATATTATTGTGCATGTTTTCCTCCTCCTTCTGCGTCCGGTAAAAAAATATGCCGCATAACATACCTGTTTTCCAGTGTCTTACGAAAAAACTTTCAGGAAAAGTCAAAAAAAAGTCGTGTAAAAGTTGGAGTTTGCGAAAAAGTGCGTAATTTTGCACCCGCTTTCGAGAGAGAAACGCGCTGAAGCATTGACAGAGTGAACGTGAGGTTTCCGGTTTTTCGGTTGTTGCCTTGTATCTTACCTTAGCGGTGCTAAGGGAGCGAGAAGGGCTTGCGGTTCCGGTTTCTGGCCGCTGAAAAATTTTTTCGAAAAAACTTCGAAAAAATTTGGTGGTTAAGAAAAAACCTCTTACCTTTGCAAACGCTTTCGCTAACAAACGGAAGCTTAGAAATAAGAGATAGTTCTTTGAAAGACTTTAGATAAACAAACGAAATGTAGTACAAGCAGTAGTCATGTGATATATATATAATGTGTATCCGTGATGAAGTGATAAAACCGTCAATCTGATTAAATAATCAAGAAATATTCGGTCACCTGAACAGAGATAAAAAGTACTCGCAAGAGTGAAAAAGATATTTTACAATGAAGAGTTTGATCCTGGCTCAGGATGAACGCTAGCTACAGGCT
>ERZ831979.2666-NODE-2666-length-11629-cov-3.520131_pt1 | contig 11629 bp, 10 predicted proteins | sample MGYA00519952_ERZ831979 | MGnify/ENA primary metagenome ERZ831979 (study PRJEB31850, sample SAMEA3708723) | human gut metagenome | biome: human gut; feature: human-associated habitat; material: faeces | place: China | collected 2014 ...
TTCGTATGGCAGAGCAGTCCTGTCAGATGTATGGTTATGAGCCAAGCCCGAAACTGCATGAGATCTTTACAAAATATCATAAAACGCACAGTGACGCTGTCTTTGAGGTATATACACCGGAGATGAAGCGTATGCGTCATAACAAGATCTTAACGGGTCTTCCGGATACGTATGGTCGTGGACGTATCGTTGGCGATTATCGTCGTGTTGCTCTTTACGGTATGGATTACCTGATTGAAGAGAAGCAGAAAGATTTTGCCGGTACAGAGCGTCGTGCAATGCGTAGTAAAGATTATCGTATCCGCGAAGAGCTGGCTGAGCAGATCAAATGCTTAAAAGATATGAAAGCTCTTGGTGAGATTTATGGTTTTGATATTTCAAGACCGGCTAAGAATGCAAAAGAAGCATTTCAGTGGTTATATTTTGCATATCTTGCAGCGATCAAGACACAGAACGGTGCAGCAATGTCCGTAGGTCGTGTATCTACTTTCTTGGATATTTATATTGAGAGAGATATGGCAAACGGTGTATTGACAGAGAAAGAGGCACAGGAATTAGTAGATCATATTACGATGAAATTCCGTATGGTTAAGTTCGCTCGTATTGAGTCTTATAACCAGTTGTTCTCCGGAGATCCTGTATGGGCTACTGTAGATGTAGCCGGTATTGGTATGGATGGACGTTCTCAGGTTACGAAGACATGTTTCCGTTTCCTGCATACGTTAGAGAACATGGGACCTTCTCCAGAGCCTAACTTAACAGTATTGTATTCCTCTAACTTGCCGGAAGCATTCAAGAAATATGCAGCTCATATTTCTATTGCAACAAGTTCCGTACAGTACGAGAATGATGATGTTATGCGTCCGGTATGGGGCGATGATTACTCAATCTGCTGCTGTGTATCTGCTACAGAGACAGGTAAAGAGATGCAGTTCTTCGGAGCTCGTGCTAACCTTGCTAAGTGTCTTCTTTACGCTATCAACGGTGGTGTTGATGAAAAGACTAAAGTACAGGTAGGACCGGCTTACCAGCCAATTACTTCTGAGTACCTTGATTACGATGAAGTACTTGCTAAATATGATGAAATGATGGAGTGGCTGTCCAAGCTGTATGTTGATACACTGAACATGATCCACTACATGCATGATAAATACTACTATGAGGCAGCTCAGATGTCACTGATCGACACAGACGTTAAACGTTCTTTCGCAACAGGTATCGCTGGATTCTCACACGTAGTAGACTCCTTAAGCGCTATTAAATACGCTAAGGTTAAAGTTGTTCGTGACGAAGATGGACTTGCTACAGACTTCGAGATCGAAGGAGACTTCCCGAAATATGGTAACGATGATGACCGTGCAGACGAGATCGCTGTATGGCTGCTGAAGAAATTCATGCACAAACTGAACAAGTGCCACACATACAGACATTCTGTACCGACAACATCTATCCTTACAATTACATCTAACGTTGTATACGGTAAGGCTACAGGATCTCTTCCGGACGGAAGAAAGGCTGGAGAGCCACTTTCACCAGGAGCTAACCCGTCTTACGGCGCAGAGCAGAGTGGACTTCTTGCTTCTCTTAACTCTGTTGCTAAGCTTCCTTACGAGCTTGCACTTGACGGAATTTCTAATACACAGACAATCAACCCAGGTGCACTTGGACATTCTGATGAAGAGCGTAAAGAGAACCTCGCTCACGTACTTGACGGATACTTCGATCAGGGAGCACATCATCTGAATGTTAACGTATTTGGCGTTGACAAACTGAAAGATGCTATGGAGCACCCAGAGAAACCTGAGTACGCTAACTTCACAATCCGTGTATCAGGATACGCTGTTAAGTTTATCGACCTTACTCGTGAGCAGCAGCTTGACGTTATCGCAAGAACTTGCCACGATCATATGTAATACAGCCAAGCCATGCGAAATCAGACAGTAAAAGACTCGTGCAAGCTTGCTTGCTAAGAGACTTTTGACTGGCTGGTTTCATAGGGCGCAGCCCCACAGCGAGAAGAAGCGAAGCGGAATCGAGCTGTGAGCATGGCGATGCTCTGGAATTCAGGGCTTTAGCCTATGCATATTACATCAGGACGCAGTCATTTCACCATGCTGCGTCCTTTTTTAAAAATAAAATGTAACTGTTTAGAGCCAAGCAAAATTTCATAAAACAGCTATAAAATGCGTAGCATTTTGGAGGTTGGCTCTGAACAGTTACAATAAAATTTAGGAGGAGAAGAACATGTCAGAAGTAAAAGGATATATTCACTCAACAGAAAGCTTCGGTTCCGTTGACGGACCTGGCGTACGCTTTATTATTTTTGTAAGCGGATGTCCAATGCGCTGTCAGTTCTGCCACAACCCGGATACATGGAAGATGCAGGATGGCGAACTGAAGACAACAGACGAACTGCTTAAAACAGCACTTCGCTATAAAAGCTACTGGAAAGACAAAGGTGGTATCACAGTCAGCGGTGGAGAACCTTTGATGCAGATGGATTTCCTGATTGACCTTTTCAAGAAGGCGAAAGAACAGGGAGTTCATACCAATATTGATACAAGCGGAGCTGTATTTACAAAGGAAGAACCATTCTTTGGTAAACTGCAGGAGCTGCTGAAATACACAGATATGCTGATGCTTGACATCAAACACATTGATGATGAGCAGCATAAGATTCTCACAGGACAGAGCAACAAGAATATTCTTGAGTTTGCACGTTATCTGTCTGATATCAAGAAACCAATCTGGATCCGTCACGTACTCGTTCCGGAGCGCAGTGACAAGGATGAGTACCTGGAGAGACTTCATGATTTCATCGAGACACTGGATAATGTAGAGCGTGTTGAAGTTCTTCCATATCATACACTTGGTGCATACAAGTGGAAAGAACTTGGATATGATTACAAGTTAGAGGGAATCGATCCTCCGACACAGGAGAGAATTGAGAATGCAAACCGTATTCTTGAGACAGCGAAATATTTAAAATAAGATAAAAAAGAACTCTGTTATGAGATGTATGAATCAATACATTCGCAACAGAGTTCTTCTTTTACAAATACTTTACTTAAAATTTTCTCAGAAAGAAGAAGGTCACGACACACACGATTGCCTCGGTAACAGGAAGGCAGAGCCAGATACCTGTCATTCCCAAAAGTGCGGCAAGCAGGAATGCAATCGGCAGGATCAGTACAAGGCCGCGCAGGATAGAGATGATGAATCCCGGTACCGGCTGGTCGGAAGCACTTAAATAAGTGGCTGACACCATATTGATGCCTGAAAAGAACAGGCTTACAAAGTAAATGCGCATGCCTTCTGCTGCCATTGAAGTAAGCAACGGATCCTTGTCTTTATTAAACAAGTCAGCAATCGGAACTGCAAAGACAAAGACAACCAGATAAGCGATCAAAGCCATAAGTAATGCAGTGCTTAATGCATAGCGTCTTACCTGGTGGCGTACAGGAACTCCATTTTTACCAGGGTGGCTGCTGACGATCGGCTGGATGCCCTGCCCGATTCCGGTAAAGATTGCCACAAGTACGAGTGCGATATTAGCAAGGATACTGTATGCAGCAAGTCCGGTTGTTCCACTGAACTTCAGCGTCAGCATGTTAAAGACAAGAATTACGATGCCGGAAGATAATTCAGCGACAAGAGAAGAAACTCCAAGTCGGCAGATATCTACAGCAGTTTTCAGATGTATCCTTGTTTTTACCAGATGAAACTGATTCTTCTTTTTCCAAAAATGCATGGACAGAATACTCATCCCAACCAGTGGAGCGGTTGCAGTAGCCAGTGCAGCTCCGGTCATGCCAAGCTGCATAGGATAGATGAAAATGTAATCCAGCACAATATTTGTCAGACTTCCAACAAGCATTGCAGTCATTGAAAGCCGCGGTTCTCCATCATTTCTGACAAAACAATTCAATAGATTGTTGCATAAAAACAGCGGAGAAAACATGAGCAGGATGCTGATATATGGAATTGCATGCGGCAATGTAGTTCCGTCGGCTCCAAGTAAGACACAAAGAGGTCTTGCAAAAAACAGTCCGATGCTGAAAAAGAACAGCATAGCTACAAATGCAAGCTGAAGTGCCTGGGTGAAGATCGTGCGGTGAATCTCACTGTCAGCTCTGCCGGAGGAAAGCGAGTATCGCGCAGCAGCACCCATGCCAATCATCAGCCCCGTTCCGTTTAACAAGCTGAAAGCAGGAAGAACCAGATTAAGTGCAGCAATCGCATCCGAGCCGATTCCCCGGGCAACAAAAAACGTATCGGCAAGGATATAACAAGAATATCCGATCATGCCGAGTACATTTGCCGAGACATATCGGATAAAGGTTGGAAATACCTTCTCCGCAGTTGTGGCGGAGCAGGGGGGAGTTGTAGTCATTTTAAGAATCCTTTCAGTTTAAATTATACTTTGACATTTCTACTGGGGCGTGCTAATATAATGGTAGAAAAAGAGTACTACCGATAGACGGTTAGTCCAATAAAGAATTGACAAAAATTGCCGCTATAGTTTATCAGACAGGGCGGCTATTTTTGTGACTTTTTTGCATCTTTGCCAAAAGTATATCCTAATCCAAAGCAGGTTAATCCAAAACTGATTACTGCTATAAAATCAATGATATTCATGGTTCAGCCCTCCTTTCCAATGATTCTCTTTCTGAGATTTATGTAATCAGAGGGTCACAGTCCCTCTGTAGAAGGACTAACCGCCTACCGTTATGTGGTAGCACCCATGATTTCATTATAACAAACGGCATGTATAATTTCAATAGTGAAAATGGAGAGAAGAATACATATGAATAAAAAAGAAGTACTTGAGATCCGTAAGCAGTTCTCACCGAAAAACTGTGCGATTACGAAAATCTGTGGCTGCTATGTGGATTATGAGAAGAATAAAAAGATGGAGTCAAAAGACGCATTTCTTGCACTTCCGGAGGAAGAAGCATTTAAGTATTTTGATATTTTTAAGAAGACACTTTCCGGAAGTATCGGAAAGAATATGCTGAATATGGAGTTTCCACTGGATGCAGAGATGCCGGGCGGAACGCAGGAATTTCTGTTGAAGCTTCGTGACAGCCGTCTCGAAGACGATATGCTTTTGGAAGAATTCTATGACAAAGTGATTGCAACGTATGAGTATGCGGAGAATTATTACATTATTTTGATCCATGCAGCATACGATGTTCCTGGAAGAACATCCGATGATCTTGAGATGGATGATGCTTCAGATGAAGTATATCAGCATATACTGATGAGCATCTGTCCGGTCAGTCTGTCAAAGGCAGGGCTTAGCTATAACGCGGAAGAGAACTGTATTCAGGACAGAATCCGTGACTGGATCGTTGATAAGCCGGACAAAGGATTCCTCTTCCCGGCATTCAACGACAGAAGTACTGATCTTCACAGTGTGCTTTATTACACGAAGAAATCAGAAGATCTTCAGCCGGAGATGATCGACCAGCTTCTTGGTGCGAAGATGCCGATGTCTGCGGACACACAGAAAGAGACATTCCAGATGATTATTGAAGATACATTGGGAGAAGATGGTGATTACGAGACTGTCCGCAACATTCACGAGACATTGAATGATATGATTGAAGAACATAAAGAAGAACCGGATCCGCTGACATTGGATAAAACGGATGTGAAGAAGATTTTCGAGCAGAGCGGTGTGCCGAATGAGAAGATGGAGAACTTTGAGAAGAACTTCGAAGAAAATGCAGGCGAGAAAGCAACGCTTCTGGCAAGTAATATCGCAGAGACAAGAAAGTTCAATATCGAGACACCGGATGTTGTGATCAAAGTAAATCCGGACAGAATGGATCTTGTAGAGACAAGAATGATCGACGGAAGACAGTGCCTTGTGATTCCTGTGGATGACCACATTGAGGTCAATGGGATCAATGTCAGAACGATGAAGGTAAAGGAAACGACTACAGCGAACGCAGTGGATGATGTTGTTCCGTTCGATGAAGATTAATTGACGGGGAAAGAAATAGAGAAAACGTACAAAGAGGATTCCTGCCTGAAAATATTTCCATTTATTTAAAATGAAATATTTTCAGGCAGGAATCCTCTTTACAGTCTTCTTTGAATAAAAACAGGTAGAAGAATAGTAACCTTAGATGATCGTATACTGCATCAGTTCATAGTGCAGTTTACAACCTTCTACAATCTCAGCCGGGAGCAGTGCTCTGGCTACGAGTTTTAGCTCTTCATCCGGAAGATCAACTCTTCTTAAGTGTGCATAATCTCCATCAATCTGTTCTACGATATAATCACATACTAACATTTTAAAATCTCCTTTTTTCCAGCATTTCTTCAATCTTTGCCTGCATCTCTTCTACAGTGTGGTTTCTTGTGCGTGCACATTCCTGCGCCTGACAGCCACAGATGATACATTTGCGGTAGGAAGGGCGGGAAAGTTTCTGTCCGTCTGTGTCAATCACATCCATATCAAAGAGACGCCCAATCGGATGTGTTTCTTCAATCTCAGTTGTGAGATTTTTGATTTTTTCTGCCGGACAGTCGATTGCAAGCAATAATTCATCTCCGGTTTTTTCGTGAATTTCAATTGAGTTTTTAATATCTGCCTCCGCTTGTTCCAGCTTTAGAAGCAGTGTATTCTTTCCACTGTCAAAGGCGGTGCGGATCTGTTCATTTGTCTTCACGGGTCCTGGGATGTTCATACAGAATGAAATGACTGGACAGTGGTATTGTTCAATGAATGTATCCTGGATTTGTGCACGCCGCTTACGACATTGCAGCATATCTGTTAATACAACCTGTTCTCCTTGCATAAGGAAACCTCCTTGTCATTTTCTCGCGTTTTGTTTAAAGGTGAATTACACGGTTTCAGCAATTCTACGCAGTTTATATTTTACATAGTAGTTGCTCCTTAATGATGTACAACATGTTCAGCAGCTTTGATCTTTGCAATCACAGGAACTGCGTCTTTGCTCTGAAAATAGTGAAGTGTTGTTTCAGGAACAAGTGTCTTCAACAACTCTATATTATCATTTTTTAGCGCAGTTCGTACAGTCGATGCGCTGATTACAGCTCCGTTAGCTTCTTTTCGAGGAACAATCGTACATGAAATTTTATTTTCGGGAAGTTTTTTAGCCATAATCTTGTTGTAGATTCCAGTCACCTGGCTGTTTGGCTCTTCACCTACATAGCGGCAGTTGATTCCAAGCGCCTGCGCGATTCTAACAAAGATCGTCAGGTCAAGGTTCGCATGACTTTCCATAACAGCATCGGCATCTTTCTGGAAATAGCTTGGGAAAGTTGCATTGCTGATAATGTAAGGATCGCTCTCATGATAAATGATGTTGTTAAGGTGAGCGGTTCCTTCCAGAACTAATTGTTTTCGCACAGAGAACGGAACAAGACTCTGATCTTCACTGACGATAAATAAATGAAGAATATCACTTTCAGCAGCAGCTTTTTCCACCAGATATTGATGCCCCAAAGTAAATGGATTCGCATTCATGACAAGTGCTGCAATGCGAAGGTTCTTTTGTGCCTTAGAGGATACTTCAGAAAGAATCGGTGTATTGTCAGTGGCGAATCGTTTCGTAACTTCTGACTGTTCGCTTTCTTTCTTTAAACGTTCCAGATAAGCGGAAAATCCGGTTTTTCTGTTTTCCATAAATACAATCTGACCGTCAATCCGGGCAATCTCATAAAAACCGAGATCACCAAAAAACTTGGCGGAATTGCATTTTGTATAGAGAAAAAGATGTGTATTACCACGCTCGAACTGTACGCTGATCAAGTGAGTTACAATCTGATTCATCAGTCCTTCTCCCTGATGCGCGTTGCTGACTGCCATACAGCGGAGTGTGTTGCCAAAACAGCTTCCGGTAGCGATGATGTTCATCTCATCATCATACATACCGCAGGTGTAGTCAAGATTTGCATCTCGGCGGATACCTTCTGCAAGGAGCAGTTCGTTTATCTGCTTGTTTGCCAGAATGTCAGATGGGTAGATCTGAGAGATTATATAATCAGACATAAAATCCTCCTGATAAATATCATAGGTCTGCCATTTGAATTTGACAGAAAAAGTGTTTCAATTACAAAGACATTCTATCATGAATTACAAAAAAGTAAAGAATAAGAATGATTAATGACAGAATCATTCTTATGATGGTTAGTGCTGATATAAAAAGGGAACTTTTTCCCTGAAAATATCAAGCAGCAGGTGTGGTAACATATGTACAACATCTTAATCAATTACATGAACCACTTATCGTGTATTTGCTTAGGCTGTTGTGTTTACAAGTCTACAAATACGATTGAGATGGAAAGGAGAAAGCCGAAAATGGCAAAGGGAAAATTATATACAGCTCTGTATGAGCGTTTGAGTCACGATGATGAGCTTCAGGGAGAATCTAACAGTATCTCTCATCAGAAGCAGATTCTTCAAGAATATGCAATGCAGAGGCACATAGCCTGACACCGGTTCGTCATTTCACAGATGATGGTATTTCCCGGTATACGATTTGATCGCCCAAGCTTCATTCAGATGATGAATGAGGTTAAGGTCGGAAACATTGGAACCATTATCATTAAGGACATGAGCCGATTGTGAAGAGATTACCTTGTGGTTGGTCAGATTCAAGAGATATGATGTAAACAATCTTACGAAATGTCACGATTGCCTTGCTAAGTATTACTGTTCTGGTGGGCAAGTGAGAAATAAACACACATATTGTATGTATTCGTTTAAGTTGATTGTGTATACTACTAATGAACGCGAAGAACAGGATTATAAGTCAATTATTAATCGGTTTGAAAAAGAAGAAAAACTGAAAATGTATAATATTTGTTATTGGCTAAATGGAAGAAAAATCGAATATATAGTTCGTTTTAATTATATTCCAAGAAATGGATTTAAGTGGAATTTAGTAAGATACAGAAATTATTTGCGATTGAAGGTTAGAATGAGAGAATTAAGTACAATGTCAAAATGATTAAGCCAAAGGCGATCAACTGTTAACTCAGCTGCTCGCTTTTGTTATGGGTTTATTGTTATACAAAAAAATTACCTTTCCGTGTACAATAAAGTTGTTCAGGCTATATTGTAGAAAGGAAAGGTAATTTATGGCGAAGAAAGAATATTCACTCGCACATACAAAATGGATGTGCAAATATCATATCATCTTCATACCAAAGTATAGACGAAAAGTAATTTACAATCAATACAAAGAGGATATTAGAGATATTATAAAGCAATTGTGCAGTTATAAAGGTGTTGAAATTATTGAAGGACATCTAATGCCAGATCATATCCATATGTTAGTAAGTATTCCACCAAAGATAAGCGTATCATCATTTATGGGATATTTAAAAGGAAAAAGTGCACTTATGATATTCGATAAACACGCAAACTTAAAATATAAATTTGGAAATCGTCATTTCTGGGCGGAAGGATATTATGTTAGCACAGTAGGATTAAATGAAGCAACAATAAAAAAGTATATCCAAGAACAGGAAAAGCATGATATTGCAATGGATAAGTTAAGTGTAAAAGAATATGAAGACCCTTTTAAGGGTTAATGCTAAGTAGTAACAATGCCCCTTAAGGGGAAGCGCGAGTCAAGAGCAATATGGCTTGAACGGAGCTATGGGGCTGTCGCACTAATTGCGCAGCTCCTTTTCTTGTGCAAAAAAATAACTGCCAGACCTCGAAAGAATCCAGCAGTTGGTGTAAAATTAAGTTATGCTACTAACTAAATTATTACAAAAAGATTATACGAAAAATTCAGACGGATATCAACTTAAACTTCCGTTAAATCTTGAAACAATCATTCCGGATAATGATTCTGTTCGATTACTAAGTCAGTTTGTGGAGGCTATGGATTTGACTGACCTATATTCTACTTATGAAAGAATAAATTCTGTATCGCCCAAAACATTTTTGAAGATTGTGCTCTATTCTTACATGAACGGGGATTACTCCTCTCGTTCCATGGAACTAAATTGTAAAAGAGATATCAATTTTATGTTTCTCCTAGAAGGTTCCCCAGCTCCTGATCATGCTACATTTGCAAGGTTTAGAAGTATCCATTTTGCTCCCTGTTCTAAACGTATCCTTGCAGAAATGTCTAATGCATTGTTTGATATGGGAGAAATTTCCGGAGAGACCATTTTTATTGATGGTACAAAAATTGAAGCCAGTGCCAATAAGTATACTTTCGTCTGGAAGAAGGCAGTAACAAAAAATCAGGCAAAACTTTTGCAGAAACTTGCTGATTTTGTAGCTGAGTGTGAGTTGCTTTATGATATAAAAATCGTTTATGGAAATACGATAAAAATAAAGCATGTAAAGAAGCTCCGCAAAAAACTGTATGCATTAAAAGAAACTGAAAATATAGTGTTTGTGCATGGGATTGGGAAAAGAAAAACTCCGCTTCAAAAGAGTATTGAAACTCTTGAAAGTTATTTAAACCGGCTCAAAAAATATAACCAGCAGATACATATCTGTGCGGAACGCAACAGTTATTCAAAGACAGATCATGATGCTACTTTTATGCGAATGAAGGAGGATGCCATGGGAAACGGACAGTTAAAGCCTGCGAACTATGAGATTTCCAAGACCCGTAAATATAAAAATGATATCGGTAAGATAGAAAATATGGAGTATGATGTGAAAAAAGATATCTATACCTGCAGAAATGGTAAAAATTTAAGAGTAGATCATATCCGCCACTCAAAAAGCAAAACAGGATATGTAAGCGAAAAAACGATTTATAAATGTGAGGACTGTAATGGATGCCCTTACAAAAGTGAATGCATCAAAGGGAATAATTGTAAAACACCTTTGGAAGAACGGACAAAAACACTTCAAGTTGCAAAAACATTTCTAAAACATAGAAAAGAAGATTTAGACCGGATACTCTCAGAAGAAGGGATCCTCTTCAGGACAAACCGAAGCATACAGGCGGAAGGCTCCTTTGGAGATTTAAAACAGGATATGCAGTTCCGCAGATATTTAAGCAAAGGAAATGCAAATGTTCTTGCAGAGAGTACATTGCTTGCCATGGCAAGAAACATAAACAAATTACATAATAAGATTCAAAATGGAAGAACCGGAACACATTTATTTCCGATAAAAAGTGCCTAAATTTTGACTTATCAAAACAATTTTTCAAGCCATCAAAAATGGCTTATTAAAGTGCGTCTTTAATAATAGCCTGTAACAATGAAAAGCGTTTTTTGATGGATTTTATCCTTAAAGCAGCAAAAAGGAAGCTGCCGCTTCACGAAAATTCATTCGTTAAAGCGACAGCCCCATAAATAAGTTTTACTGTAATTTATTTTAATTGTTATTTGAAAATAAATATGTCAAAATAAAATGACACTAACTGAATGTTAAAATATAAAAAGATGAGCGGAGACTATGGCAAAATGTCCGTTTTTTGAAGAATCAATGTGGAATGGTAATAAGTGTAAAGCAAGTGTTGGAAAAGACGGGGCACCGATACAGAAGCGGTATGCAGATTATTGCGGAGCTAATTTATTATCATCATATACAATATAATCGGCTGAAAGTAATTTCCATCATTTTATTAACAAGGAATTGAGATGATCAAATCATAACAGAGTTTAT
>ERZ831979.2682-NODE-2682-length-11596-cov-3.551079_pt1 | contig 11596 bp, 8 predicted proteins | sample MGYA00519952_ERZ831979 | MGnify/ENA primary metagenome ERZ831979 (study PRJEB31850, sample SAMEA3708723) | human gut metagenome | biome: human gut; feature: human-associated habitat; material: faeces | place: China | collected 2014 ...
CATGGACTTTTGATCGAACAGATTAAAGACTATGACATATGTCTGGAAGAACTGGAACGTTTTCTTCCGTATATTGATAACTGGGCGACCTGCGATATTCCAAGACCAAAGTGTTTCGCAAAAAGCAAAGCTGAACTTCTTCCTGTGATAAAAGAATGGATTGCATCCGGGAACACTTATACGATTCGCTATGGAATCGGAACACTGATGAGCTTTTATCTGGATGAGGATTTTAAACTGGAATATATAGAACTTGTGGCATCTGTGCAGTCGGAAGAATACTATGTCAATATGATGATTGCATGGTATCTTGCAACGGCACTGGCAAAACAGTGGGATGCAACGATCCCATATCTGGAAGAACGAAAGTTATCACCGTGGGTGCATAGAAGGACGATCCAGAAAGCGGTGGAGAGCTATCGCATCACAGATGAGCAGAAAGTTTATCTGAAAACACTGCGTGAAAACTGCTAAGACTAGTACATCGTTCTGTAAATAACTGAGCTAATAACTTGTATGAATTTCCATCTGCGTTATTGATTCAGTTAATTTTTGAACGCTGTACTGGAACTGATAAGGGCAGATTCATGGGGGCTAAAAGAAATTTATATTCGGAGAGTTGTGGAAAGAGAACATGAAAAAATCACAGGAAAACGATGAAGAACAGAAATGGGATAAATTACTACAGATTCACACAACCGGACGTGATGATTCCAATTCAGATCAGTACCGATATCCGTATGAACCGACGCCATATACGGTGTTAGAGCGGTTTGCTAATTCCGGGCTGCTTTGCAGGGAAAATACACTTTTAGATTATGGCTGTGGCAAAGGCAGAGCTGATTTTTTTCTTTCTTATCAGACACGCTGTCACACGATCGGTGTGGAATACAACGAGCGGATTTATGAGAAAGCGGTAGAAAACAGAGAACAGGGGGTTGCGGCAGGGCGGACAGAATTTGTACTTGCAGATGCCGTGCAGTTTTCGGTTCCGGCAGAGGTAGACCGGATCTACTTTTTTAATCCATTTTCGATAGAGATATTAAAGAAAGTTTTGGCGCGCGTGTTGGAATCCTATTATGAGAATCCGAGGGAATTGCTTTTATTCTTTTATTATCCTTCGGATGAATACATTTCTTATTTAATGACAGTAGACGAACTTATCTTTTCCGATGAAATCGACTGCAAAGATTTGTTTCTGGGGGAAAATAAAAGAGAGCGGATTGTGGTATTTGAGGTAGAATGAAGTTCTCCCTTGGAAAACCAGAACTGCTGAATATAGCTGATGACTTCTACGATTATTTGAAATTATAGTCGCAGAAGGCATCAGCTTTTTTGCGTCTATAGCAAAATAAGGAGGCTAAATCCTCTGCTCCTGCAAGAGCAGTCGCATTTTGCTTCGCAAAACAAGGAGGATTTATGTTAGCATCATTATCACTTATTTTTATTGTAGGGCTTGCAATGGGAGCCATTTGCCAGAAACTGAAGCTGCCACGAATCATCGGAATACTCGTCACCGGAATTGTGTTGGGATCGTATGTGCTCGATTTGCTTGATCCATCCATTTTATCAATCTCCGCTGAGCTGCGGAAGATGGCACTGATTATTATTTTATTGAAAGCCGGACTTTCACTGGATTTAAAAGATCTGAAAAAAGCCGGGCGTTCCGCTGTATTACTGTCGTTTGTTCCTGCATCGCTTGAAATTGCAGGTTATGTGCTTTGCGCAGGGTGGTCATGCCAATGTACTTGATTTTGTAAATATTCCGGTGTCAATCGTACTTGGTATAATTTTAGGCGTAGTGACAGGTTATGGACTGTATCTTTTCTTTGAGACGGCATATGCGAGAAAACACTGCGTGCGTAACAGTATAAAAGTAATCATTGTTCTTGGATTTTCCTTTTTACTGGTATCAGTGGAAGGATGGCTGGAAGGAAAAATTTCCTTATCAGGACTGCTTGCGGTGGTCGCTATGGCTTGTGTGATTGCTTATCTCCCAAAGGCAACGGTGCAGGCGGCAATTGGTTCTGTTCCTTTGGCGGCAGGACTTGCCTGTGGAAAAATTGTTCTGTCTGTCGCTGTGCTGGCAATCATTATCACGGCACCGCTTGGGGCAATCGGGATGGATGCAGCCTATCAAAGGTTGCTGGAAAAGGAAAATTAAAAAAGATTTTTAGAAAGTATTTTGGCGGAAAGTGTGTTATATTGATTTCAGATAAAAGAAAATGACAGGGGTATCCGGAGATGATTAGAAAAGCAACAGAAGAAGATTTGTCGCGCATCGCAGAAATTTTTGTATTTAATAACAGAATCAATTATTTCCCAATTTTTAAGCAGGAAGAGTATTCATTTGGAGAATTGCAGGTTGTATCCATGATAGATCATTATTTCGGAAAAGGGGAAGTTCTGGAAAATCTGTATGTCGCCGATGAATGTGGAATTGTGAAAGGATTTATGGAAATCCATGGAACAGAAATCCGTAAATTGTATGTCGATCCATGCTTTCAAAGTGGTGGAATTGGAAAGAAATTAATAGAGCATGCAATTTCAACTTTTGATGTTGATCATTTGTGGGCGTTGGAGAAAAATACGAGAGCGATTGCATTTTATCACCGACATGGATTTATGGAAAATGGAGAAAAAGAATTGGAAGAAGGTACGACAGAGTATATTATAAAGATGATAAGGATGGAAAAAGAAAATGTACAGTTGGACGAGAAACCGATGCTTCGGAAAATAATAAGGGAAGATGTATAAGAGGAAAAGAAAAATGGTAACAGATTACTCTGACGTAAAATTAGAAACAAAAGATCTTATTTTAAAGAAAGCAGAATTTGAGGACTGGAAGACAATTTATTATAACCTGTGGAGACACAAGGAGAGCGCAAAGTATATGCTCTGGCAGCCGACAGAGACAGACGAAGATGCAAAAGATCGAATGAAGCGCACGATTGCATTTGAAGAAAAACCGGAGAATAAGTATGCGTTATTTGTGTATTTAAAGAAAACGGGTGAAGCAATCGGTTTTGCAGGCATGCGCGAACTGGAACGGGGCATTTATGAAGAGACAGGTATTGCACTTGGACCGGAATTTGTGCGAAAAGGTTACGGGAGACAGATACTTACGGCACTTCTTGAGGAGGCAGGAAAACTGGGAGCAAAAGAATTCCATGCCTGCAACCGTATAGGCAATGCTGCATCCAGAGTGTTGCAGCTGTCATGTGGATTTGTATTCGATTCACTGTCAGAAGAAAAGACAGATCCAAGAACAGGTGAAACGTATGTTTTGGAGAACCATATTTTCAGGTATTAGAAAGAAGGAAGAAAATGTATTTTGAAAGATTAAATGAACAGAATGTAGAGCAGTATATTGACTATTTAAAGCTTGCGATACAGCAGGAGCCGGATATGATGACGGTGGAAGAGATAGATGAGGAAGGAATCAGGACAAGGCTTCGTGATTCCTTTTATAAAAAGTCCACATCAATTCTTGCAATGGAAAACAATCAGGTGGCAGGAAGAATTGAGTATCATTTTTATGGGTGTATTCAGGGTGGATATCGCATGGCGTATGTGAATTGGGTATATGTTTTACCCGAATACCGGCATAGCGGCGTTGCCCGGAAGCTGTTTGCAGAGTTTGAAAAAGACTGCGAAAAGCATGAAATCCATCAATATTATCTGATCCGTGCTACCAACGAGAACGCCGACAGATTTTACAAAAAATTTGAAAATGTGCAGTTGGACGAGGAACCGATGCTTCGGAAAATATTAAAAGAAGATTGACAAGTGGTTACCATTGGTTATATGATGTGTATATAACCAATGATAACCACTTTTATATACAGAAAGGAGTGCGTTATGTCCACAAATCCAACGAAACGAATTGAAGAGATCGACCGGAGACTGGAAGAACTTCCAAAGGGAACCCTGACCTATAAGAAGATCAATGGCAAAGAACAGCCGTATATCCAGCGGACGATTGACGGGAAATCAGTGAGCTATTATGTGAAAGTGTCCGAGCGGGAGAAGGTACTTGTGGAATTTGAGGAGCGCACAAAGCTGCAGGAAGAGAAAAAGCATCTGACGGCTTATGTGGAGGGACTGAAGGACATTCTTAAGCACAATCCATATCTCTCTGCCCAGGTGGTGATCGGGTATCAGGATTTTGAAGACTTTACCTGTGGACAGCAGTTTTATGTCGATAAGACGCATTTTATCACCGAGTGGATCAGGGAAGGAACGAAGATCACATTGATCACAAGACCGAGAAGATTCGGCAAGACAACACTGCTCAGTACGATAAGAATGTTTTTTGATCCAAGATATGCAGAACATCCGGAATATTTCAGTAAGCTGCGGGTATGGCAGGATGAAAGAAGCCGTAGTATGTTCGGAAGCACTCCGGTGATCTCCACAAGCTTCGGAGGCTGCAAGGGAATTGATTATAAGCAGTCTATCCGGGGAATGATGGGGCAATTAGGAACAATGTATGGGCATCATGAATATTTACTGGATAGTCCAAAACTTACAGATAAAGACAAAGAGTTATTTGAAAAAACACGATGGGGACTTGTTTATCATGAAACATGTTATATAGAGGATGCAATAAGGAATTTATGTAAATTACTCTATAAGCATTTTGGGGTAAATCCAATCGTACTTATTGACGAGTATGACACACCTTTGATCGAAGCATACACGGATGGTTACTGGGATGAGATGATCACGACCTGCCGCCAGTTATTCCATAATACACTGAAAGAAAACGACTATCTTGGCAGAGCCATTATCACCGGAGTGACGAAAGTGTCGAAGAATTCACTTTTCTCTGACCTGAACAATCTGCTGGTCGCCACTGTGACAGATGATATCTACACGGACTGCTGTGGATTCACCGAGCAGGAGGTGATGGATGCATTAAAGTGCCAGAATATTGATGATATGAAAAAAGTGAAGGAAATGTACGATGGATTCATTATCGGTCATCAGAAAGATATTTATAATCCGTGGTCTATCGTGAACTATATGCATGATCGGCAGTTGAGATCTTATTGGATCCTTACCAGCAGCAACAAACTGATCGGGGATATTATCTGCAGACATCCATATGATAAAAAGTGCGAGATTGAACAGTTAATGACAGGAAAACCAATACACAAGGTGATCAACGAGAATATTACATTCCAGTACCTTGACGGAGACGAGAATAGTCTGTGGTCACTTCTCCTTGCAGTCGGATATATCAAGGCAGAGAACGTGGTGAAAGATAACGAATGGACAGAGTGTGATGTTTCCGTGACCAACAAAGAGGTTATGTCAATGTTCCGGACACAGATCATTGCCATGTTTTCGAATGGCAATATTGCATATGAGAATTTTACAAGAGCACTGATAAGGCATAGAACCTGGGATATGATCGGTGTGATGGAAGATATCGCCGAGTATTCCATGAGTTATTTTGATACCGCAAAGAATAAAGGAAAGCATGCTCCTGAGAATTTTTATCATGGTCTTGTTTTAGGACTGATCGTATCCATGCGCAAAGAATACCGTATTGTATCCAACCGGGAGAGCGGGGATGGACGTTATGACATTGCAATCTATCCTTTCGACAAAACAAAAGATGCCTATATCCTTGAATTTAAAGTTTTAAATGAACACAGAGAAAAGACTGTTCAGGAAACTGCACAGAATGCCCTGAAACAGATTCAGACCAGAAACTATGAATCAGATCTTCTTGCCTACGGCATCCCTGCCGATCACATCTATAAACTCGGTTTTGGATTTCTCGGTAAGAAAGTCTGGGTAGTCTCTGATCCGCCTGAGAAAGATGAGAAGGATCAGGTCAGATCAGAGTGGGATAACCTGCGGTTCCGATAAAAAATTGCCGATGCACCAGTAAGGCACATCGGCAAGATGAAAAGCTTATAATTTGAAAATAAATCATTCTTCTTTTAGTTATCAGAAGCATCATCATCAGACATGCTGTAAACCTGACGTTTACGAGCCATCTCGTCATTTTCAAGGTATTCATCATAGGAGGATACTTTATCAACAAAGGTTCCATCTGGTAAGAACTCGATGATACGGTTTGCAGTTGTCTGTACAACCTGATGGTCACGGGATGCAAAGAGAATAACACCCGGGAACTTGATCAGACCATTATTTAATGCTGTGATAGATTCCATGTCAAGGTGGTCGGTCGGTTCGTCAAGGATCAGAACATTACTTGCCTGGATCATCATGCGGGAGAGAAGCACGCGGACTTTCTCACCACCGGAAAGAACACGCATTTTCTTAGTTCCGTCTTCACCGGCAAAAAGCATACGTCCAAGGAAACCACGAACATAAGTAGCATCTTTGATCTCAGAATACTGTGTCAGCCAGTCTACGATCAGAAGATCAGTATCAAAGATTGCTGTGTTGTCCTTCGGGAAATAGGACTGGCTTGTTGTCACGCCCCATTTATAAGAGCCGGAATCAGGTTCCATTTCACCGGAGATGATCTTGAATAAAGTTGTTTTTGCAAGCTCATTTCCACCGACAAAAGCGATTTTATCTTCATGACCTACGATGAAAGATACATTGTCTAATACCTTGACACCGTCAATCGTCTTGGTGAGACCTTCCACAGTAAGAACTTCATTTCCAATCTCACGGCTTGGACGGAAGTCAATGTAAGGGTATTTACGGCTGGATGGACGAATCTCATCGAGCTGGATTTTTTCAAGAGCACGTTTTCTGGAAGTCGCCTGTTTGGATTTGGAAGCGTTTGCAGAGAAACGTGAAATAAATTCCTGTAACTCTTTAATCTTTTCTTCCTTCTTCTTGTTGGCTTCTTTCATCTGTTTTACAAGTAACTGGCTGGATTCATACCAGAAATCATAGTTTCCGGCATAGAGCTGAATCTTGCCATAATCGATATCTGCAATATTGGTACATACCTTATTTAAGAAGTAACGGTCATGGGAAACAACGATCACCGTATTCTCAAAATTGATGAGGAATTCTTCCAACCAGGAGATTGCATCTAAGTCTAAGTGGTTGGTAGGCTCATCCAGAAGAAGAATATCCGGGTTTCCGAACAATGCCTGTGCAAGTAAAACTTTGACCTTTAAGGCACCAGGAAGCTCTGCCATCATGGAGTAATGGTAATCGGTAGAAATTCCAAGACCATTTAATAATGTTGCGGCATCGGATTCCGCATTCCAGCCATCCATCTCAGCAAATTCGCCTTCTAATTCGCTGGCACGGATACCATCTTCATCGGAAAAATCTTCTTTCATGTAGATGGCGTCTTTTTCCTTCATAATATCATAAAGTCTCTGGTTACCCATGATAACGGTATCAAGAACGGTAAAAGCATCATATTTAAAGTGATCCTGCTGTAAGAAAGAGAGACGCTGACCAGGAGTGATGACAACATCGCCGTTTGTCGGTTCTAACTGACCGGATAAAATTTTTAAAAATGTGGACTTTCCGGCGCCGTTGGCACCAATCAGACCATAACAGTTTCCTTCAGTGAATTTGATATTTACATCTTCGAATAAGGCTTTTTTGCCTACACGTAATGTTACATTGTTTGCTTGTATCATTGTAATACCTCTATTTTACATATTTCTTGGTTTAAACGCATCATTTTTATTATACATAAAACCGTTGTTTTTTCAAGAAAAATCTATGCCAGGAAAATATAAGGAAAAAACAAGAGAAAATCTTTCTTGTTATGTAAAAATTTGTTATAATTATTCTAATCGGGGTTTTGTAAAAGGAGAAGTTGGGGATGGCAGAATTTAATAAGGAAGAAATAGATTATGAAGATCAGCTCAGACAGTCGGAGCGTGAGCGCAAAGATTTGAAAAATATCATATATGAACTTCCGGTAGGACTGATCACGGTAAAAGGGGGAAATGAGCTGACGATTGACATCGCAAACCATGAATTTTGCAGGATGAGCGGATACAGATCGGCGGATTTCAGTATGGAGAAAATGTGCATGGCGCAGTTGATCCATATGGAAGATTACATGATGTTTGAGGATGCGGCGGAGGTCTGCCGCAGAGGGAAAACATCGGATGAATTTGAGGCGAGAATCGTTACAGCAGATCAGAACGTGATCTGGGCAATGTTTCAGTTTCAGATTTACACATACCGGAGTGCAGTGCCATACTATCTTGTATCCTGCTGGGACATTACAGAGCGCAAGAAGATGGAAAATGAGATCATGCTTGTGAACGAGCGCTATCATATGCTGGAAGAGGTCTCCGATGATATTGTCCTTGATTATGATGTGAAAAAACAGCAATTTGAGATACCGGAATGTTATCTGAAATTCGCAGAGGATAAAAGTGTGAAATATGCCGGGATAGAAGAACTTTATGGAGCCATACACCCGGACGACAGGGAAAGATTTCAGAAGATATTTGAGACGGCGCTTCAACGGGAGATGAAAGGAACTGCGGAATACCGTCTGCGGCAGGGGGGAAAAGAATCTGGAAAATATGCTTATTTCAGAACCTGTTATCAGAGTATCGCAGATTATGATGGAAAGATCAGCCACATCATAGGAAGAAGTTATGATATCAGCACAGAGCGGGCAGTCCGGGAGAAACTTCTACGGGAAGTGCAGTTAGATCCGTTGACAAGGATTTACAATAAGACAGCCTCCGGAGAAATCGTAGATGCGTTTCTTGAAAAATCAACACAGGGAACGCATGTACTCTACGTCATTGATATTGACGACTTTAAGAAGATCAATGACACATTCGGACATACGGTTGGAGACATGGTGATATCGGATATTGCAACACTGATACGCGAACAGTTTACGGATGAAGCGGTTGTCGGACGTGTCGGTGGGGATGAATTTATGGTCTTTGTGAAGGACACTTCTTTGCAAGAGGCGGAGGCGAAAGCGGAACAGCTGTGTACAAACGTGCAGAAAACGCTTTCCGGGGATGGAGCAGTCATTGTTGTGACATTGAGTGTCGGTATGGCTGTGACGGGAAAAGACGGGTATGATTATAGTACGTTGTTTGAACGGGCAGATCATGCCATGTATCACATTAAGAAAAATGGGAAAAATCATTATGGCTTTGCAGGAGAGACCGAGGAAGGTGACTGTGAAGGAAAGTACCGCACGGAAGAAAAGGAAAACCGTAGAAATTTGGTGGCGGACAAAGAATTTTTAAATACAGCGTTCAGCCTGTTGTCACATGCAAGGGATATCAATGGTTCGCTGAATGTGCTCTTAGAACAGATTGGCAGAAAATATCAGATGAATATGGTATCTGTTTTTGAATATGCACCCGATGGAAAGAATATGTTACTTACCAACTGCTGGAGTGACATGGGACAGATTTATGAGAAGAATATACTTCCGATTACCTGGCCGAAACTGATGAAGGCTGAGGTGGGAGAATTTGTACAGACAACTCCAAAGTGGCAGGAAAAACGGAAGAAAGAGTGGCTGGAATGGTCAGGAAATGCCATCCCGATCCAGTCAATCGCTGCAGTAAAGTTTGAGTATTCGAATGGAAAAACCGGATGCATCGATGTTGGCTCGGTTGAACAGGGCAAGCAGTGGCGCACAGAGGAGATTGGAACCATCTGCGAACTGAGCAGAGTGGTTGCCGTATTTGTGACGCTGCGTGAGAAAATGCAGGAAGATCAGCAGGCAATCCATAAATTAAAAAACAGAGACCGGCTGACGGGCTTATATAATCTGGAAGCTTTCAGGACAAAACTGGTACAGCTTCTGGAGGCAGAGGAAAATCCACAGGAGAATACTTATGCACTGACCATGGTGGATGTCAATAACTTTTCTTATGTCAACGAAAATTTCGGCGCAGAGATGGGAGACAGTATACTGAAAGAATTTTCCCGGCTGCTGGAACGCAAAAAAGTAATGGCAGCATGCCGTATGTACTCGGATTATTTCCTTGTATTGTCCAAGGGAAAGAGCCAGCAGGAGATCCGGAGGCGCGTTAAGGAAGGAAATGAAGAGTTTGAGGCAAAGCTGCAGGAACGTTATCCCGCTGGAGGAATGAAGCTTTCGGCAGGAATCTGCTTCCTGTCAGGAAAGAGTTCGTTTGAGACGATACTGGAGAGCGCAAATCTTGCAAGAAAATATGCAAAAGAACACAATATCACATCCGGTGTTGTCTATATAGAAAAAATGCGTCAGACACGTGATGAACAGGTGCTGATCGCAACACGGTTTCATGCTGCGATCCAGCGTGGGGAGTTTGAAATGTTTTTACAGCCAAAGTTCCGGCTGAAAGAGAATACGATTTATGGGGCAGAGGCACTTGCAAGATGGCATTTCGGAGAGGACGGATACTTACAGCCAAACCGCTTTGTGCCGGCACTGGAATTGATGGGATATATCAAAGACCTTGATTTCTTTATATTAGAGCAGCTGCTGAAATATATGACAAAGTGGAAGGAATCCGGAAAAAGCCTGTTTACGATCTCAACTAATTTTTCGAGAAAACACTTTGAAAACGGTGGCGAGGCATTTTTGCAGCGGATGCATGAGACAATGGACAAGTATGACATTGATCCTTCCTATATTGAAGTGGAAGTTACCGAGAGCGTCATGACAGAAAAACTCGAAGACCTGAAGCACTGCATGATCGAACTGGCACAGATGGGATTCCGCATTGCCATTGATGACTTTGGCACGGGGTATTCGTCTTTGAGTGTCCTTTATGAAATACCGGCGAATGTTGTCAAGATAGATAAAAGTTTTACTGACAAAGTGATGGTGGACAACAAGGGGGAATTTGTATCCCAGATGGGAAAATTCATCCGTGCAGCCAAAGAAGAGATCGTTGTGGAGGGAATTGAAACGGAAGAACAGCGTCAGTTCTTGGAAAGCCATGGGTTTAAATATGGGCAGGGTATCTGTTTGACCGGCCGATTCCGGCAGATGAATTTGAAAGAAAATATTTATAAATCTGTGTTTTTGGCAAGTGTTTTACTGCCGGGTGGACAGTAATGTTTATAACTTTGTACTTTGTTTTGTACAGTCTGAATTCTTTACAACGGACAAATTAAATGCTAAAATGTGAATTAAGTCGAAAGCTGGCGGGGATAGTATTCTGCCCCCGGGTTAGCAAAGACATTCTATCAATTTTTTATAATTTTAAGGAGGAATAAGTAATGTCCAGAGCAAAACAGTCAATGGACGGTAATACAGCAGCAGCTCATGTAGCTTATGCGTTTACAGATGTTGCAGCTATTTACCCAATTACACCATCCAGCCCTATGGCAGATACTGTCGATCAGTGGTCAGCAGCAGGACAGGAAAATATCTTTGGCAATCAGGTCAAAGTAGTAGAAATGGAATCCGAAGCAGGTGCTGCAGGTGCAGTTCACGGTTCCCTTGCTGCAGGTGCATTAACAACAACATTTACAGCTTCCCAGGGTCTTTTATTAATGATCCCTAACATGTACAAAATCGCTGGTGAGCAGCTTCCATGTGTATTTGATGTTTCTGCACGTACCGTTGCAACACAGTCTTTAAATATTTTCGGTGATCACAGTGACGTATATGCCTGCCGTCAGACAGGTTTCGCTATGTTATGTG
>ERZ831979.2694-NODE-2694-length-11547-cov-3.590237_pt1 | contig 11547 bp, 12 predicted proteins | sample MGYA00519952_ERZ831979 | MGnify/ENA primary metagenome ERZ831979 (study PRJEB31850, sample SAMEA3708723) | human gut metagenome | biome: human gut; feature: human-associated habitat; material: faeces | place: China | collected 2014 ...
TCGTCCCCATTCTGGTCCAGGGCTACGGCCTGCCGCTCTCCATCCAGACGACGCTGCTGTTCGCAGGTCTTGGCACGCTGCTGTTCCACGTATGCACCAAGTTCAAGGTCCCCGCGTTCCTCGGCTCCTCGTTCGCCTACCTCGGCGGCTTCTCCACGGTCGCGACGATGCCCGCCTACGAAGGTCTCGATCCCGAAACGAAGCTCGCCTACGCGCTCGGCGGCATCGTGATCGCAGGTCTCCTCTACCTCGTGCTCGCACTCCTCTTCAAGCTGCTCGGCGCGAAGAAGGTCATGCGTTACTTCCCTCCCATCGTCACGGGCCCGATGATCATCATGATCGGCCTGAACCTCTCCGGCTCCGCCATCAATAACGCCTCCACCTGCTGGTGGCTCGCCCTCGTCGCTATGGCCATCATCGTGGTCGCCAACATCTGGGGCAAGGGCATGGTCAAGATCATCCCCATCCTGCTCGGCGTCGTCGGCTCCTACATCGTCGCGGTCATCGCCGGTCAGGTCGACTTCTCCGGTGTGAGTGAAGCAAGCTTCCTTGGTTTCCAGCAGTTCGTCATCGCCAAATTCGACGTCTCCGCCATCCTGGTCATGGCCCCTATCGCCATCGCGGCTATGATGGAGCACATCGGTGATATCTCCGCCATCTCCTCCACCACCGGCAAGAACTTCATCGAAGACCCGGGCCTGCACCGCACGCTCGTCGGCGACGGTCTCGCCACCGCGTTCGCCGGCTTCTTCGGCGGCCCTGCCAACACCACCTACGGTGAGAACACCGGCGTGCTCGCCCTCTCCAAGGTCTACGACCCCCGCGTTGTCCGCCTCGCGGCCATCTACGCCATCATCCTGAGCTTCTCCCCCAAGTTTGACGCGCTCGTCAACTCCATCCCCGCGGCCATCGTCGGCGGCGTCAGCTTCATCCTCTACGGTATGATCTCCGCGGTCGGTGTGCGCAATATCGTGGAAAACCAGGTCGACCTCACCAAGTCCCGCAACCTGATCATCGCAGCGGTCATGTTCGTCAGCGGCCTCGGCTTCAGCTCGGTCGGCGGCATCACCTTCACTGTCGGCGGCGCGGCCGTCACCCTCTCCGGCCTTGCCATCGCGGCCCTGTGCGGTGTCATCCTGAACGCCATCCTCCCCGGCAATGACTACGAGTTCGGCGTCAGCGTCACGGGCGACAAGTCCGCCGACCTCGGCAGCTACTAAGAAGCAAATTTCAAAATCAAATCAAAAAGGAAGCGGCACGCGCCGCTTCCTTTTTTCGCTTCTTCGTGCTATACTCTATCCAAATCCTTTGCAGGAGGCATCATTCATGGAAAGCATCAAGCCCGGGCGCTACCGCCACTTCAAGGGCAAAGAATATGAGGTCCTCGGTGTCGCACGTCATTCAGAGACGGAGGAGGAGCTCGTCGTCTATCGCGCGCTGTACGGCGACTTTGGCCTCTGGGTGCGGCCCGTGAGCATGTGGAACGAGGCCGTTGAGCGCGACGGCAAGACGTTCCGCCGCTTCACCTATATCGGCGAATGACGGGCTATACGCTGATTCGCGCCAAGCGCCGTACGATGTCCCTGCAATTGGACCGCAACGGAAATGCCGTCGTCCGCGCCCCCTACGGCGTCAAAAAAGAGTTCATCGACCGCTTTGTCGCCGAGCACGAGGACTGGCTTACCCGCACCCGCGAAAAACAGGCCGCGCGCCGCCTTGCCCACCCCGAACCGACGGACGAGGAGCGCAAAGCGCTCATCGCGCGTGCGAAGGAATACCTCCCGATGCGCGTCGATTACTGGAGCGGCATCATGGGCCTCACGCCGACGGGCCTCAAGATCACGTCCGCGCGCACGCGCTTTGGCTCGTGCAGTGGGAAAAACAGCCTTTGCTTTTCCTGGCGGCTGATGCAGTATCCGCGCGAAGCCATCGACTATGTCGTCGTCCACGAGCTCGCGCACATCCGCCACCACGACCACTCCCCCGCGTTCTACGCGCTCATCGAGCGCTACATGCCCGACTGGCGCGAGCGGATGAAGCTGCTGAAAGAATAAAAAAATCTGCGACAGTATGTCGCAGATTTTTTTATTCCTTATCACCAGTGATGAAGTAGTCGCAGCATGCCCCACCGTCAGCGAGCGTCTGCTCGCGGTGCAGCACACCGTGCTGGAGCGTGTTCATGACCTCGTCAAGCTCGCAGAACAGCGGCATCAGCTCGGAAACGCCGAGCTTTTCTGCGTACGAGCAGATGGGGCAGCGCGTGATGCGGTAATAGCACGTGCCCTCGTAAGGTAAGCCCTAAAAGTCCACCTTGAAGGACGTCGGGTACTGCTGTTCCTTTTCCGGCGTGTACCATTTGGCATATTTTGCGACGCTCTTTTTGTTCTCCGCCTTGCCCTTGTCCGTATTCAGGTCGGTGCGCCTGAAGTACCATTTGATATGGTAGAGCGCGCGGCGCATCATCTCCTGCACGGTCTCGGGCGGGATCTTCTTTTCGCTCGCAAGATACGGCGCGACGAACGCCAGCGCGAACAGCTCGTTGTAGGCCATGGGATTGTCGTCGCCGATGTCATCGGCCCGCTCCACGATCTCGCGGTAGACCTGCTTGCTCTTTCGCATGATCTCCGCGGCGTAGGCCTTGTTGTACCGCTCGGTGAGGACCTTTTTCATCGGGCTTTGGAACATCCAGAAATAAAAACCGTTATACTTCATGCTGCGCATCCCCCTGTATCCATTTTTTAGAAGTGAAAAGCGCCGCCCAGCCGCCGAAGTGATACGTCATCAGCGACTGCATGCACTGCTCGGCGCGCCGTGCGTCGGGACAGTCGGCGACGATACGGCGGTAGCTCTCGAACTGCGTCGAAATGAGCATCCCCAGCAGCGTTTCGTCGACGTCGGTGCAGCCCGCCGCGCGGAAAAACGCGGCGCTCTCGTCAATCTTGCTCTGCACCACCTTGTCGAAATAGTGCGCAAGCGTGCTGCCCGCGCTGCGGTAAAAGAGCAGCACGGCCTGCTCGTAGTGCGCGAAGATCAGGTGCAAAATCGCATCAGATTCGTGCTGCATCGAGCTCTTGAGCTGGGACAGCAGGTCCTTTTCCGCGCCGGAATAGTAGTCAGCCTTCACGCCGCGAAATGTCGCCTCGATATCGTCTAAAAAAGGTTTGACAAGGCTTGCAAACAGCTCGTCCTTCGACGGATACCGCGTCCGGATCGCGCCGACGGTCACGCCCGCCTTTTCCGCGATCTTCCGGAGCGACGCGCCCGCATAGCCCTTGCTCGAAAATTCCTCCATCGCCGCCGCCGTGATCCTGTCGTCCAGCGAATGGTCCCGCAGTGCCATCGTCTCACCTCTTTCGCTTTTAATTACGCTGTAATCAATTACACTGTCATTATAGTCAAAGGGACCGCTCCTGTCAAGAAGCAGTCCCTTTGAGTTTGAGTTTTGGTTTTTTAGTAATTTGCGGCCGCAGACTGAAAAGATGTCATACCGGTCAATACGAAAGGATGATCTTCCTGCACGCCGCGCAGCGCGAGGCCTTGCACGATGCAGGCGACCATGGGTCGTAGGTCAATTTGATGTCATCTTTCTTTGGGATCATGATCCGGCAGGTATGGAGATTCGCGGAATAAATGATCTCTTTCATGCTCTGGACATATCCCGCCTCCATCTCAGTTCCACAGTAGGGGCATTTCATTGTAATTCCTCCTTACTTTATTAGCACTCCTTTCTCTCGAGTGCTAACCCATGAATATAAAATAGCACTCCCCATTTCATTTGTCAACACAGTTTACATATTTTTTATAAAAGAAAAGCTATGGGGCTTTCTCTGCCTCACAGCTTTTTCTTTCGTCTCTAAAACTTCTCTATGATCTTCTTTCGTTCATCTCATAGAATCCGTTCTCAATTTTAAATTTCAGAAGATTCCTGTCTTCAGACTGGTACCTCTCTTTCACAACACCGGAACAGCACAACAGCTCTGTCCCCGTTGAAATATAACATCTGTATTTTGCATCCAGCAGAATCGTTGTCAGAGGATTTTCCATCACTTCAAGATAAATGTAATCTTCTTCTGTATCATAATGATCCACCTTACAGGCTCTTGTTGTATCATCAAAAATAGCATCTGCTGAAATCACTTTTTCCATCTGCAGATCAACCGGATTTCCCTCGTACATCTTGTCTTCTCCTTCTGCTTACATCCGTTCTTTCTCAATCCTCTCGAGCTCTGTGAATACATAATCATTCAGAACTTTAATATAAGTTCCTTTCATTCCTGAAGAACGTGATTCAATGACTCCTGCACTTTCAAACTTGCGGAGTGCATTCACGATAACTGATCTTGTAATCCCCACACGATCTGCCACCTTGCTGGCAACCAAGATTCCCTCTGTACCATCAAGTTCTTTAAAGATATGAATGATTGCTTCCAGCTCTGAGAAAGAAAGTGTGCTGATTGCTGCCTGAACAACATGTTCTTTTCTTGTCTCTTCCGCACTTTCTTCATTCACTGAACGAAGCATCTCAAGTCCTACTACAGCAGTACCATATTCACTGAGAATAATATCATCAATAGAATACGTTGCATCCTGTTTGTAGATAAACAATGTTCCGAGACGCTCCCCGGCAATATCTATTGGTGTGATGATTGCCTGACATCCTTCCACAGCATCTGAAGAAAAACCAAGTGTCTCCAGATTAACATTCTCTTTTGTAGACAGAACACTCAGCAATCTTTCATTAAGCATATTATCAATATGAGATCCTACGGATTCTGTGATCAGTTCACTGATTTCTCTCACCTTATTGCTTTTGCTGACTCCAAGAATCTTTCCCTTCTTGCTGACTACCAGCACATTTGAGTCCAAAATCTCTGTCAGTACCGCACAGATATCATTAAACACAACTTTGCTGGAGTTATTATTATGCAGCAACTTATTAATCTTTCTGGTCTTATCCAATAATTGTACGCTCATTGTCTCCTCCACATGATTTGCTCTTATTTACTACTTCTAGCAAACAGTAACTATTATTTCCCAAGTTGTATACACAAATCAAATTTCAAATTCCTTACTAGCTTATATTATCATACAATTCAGAAAATAGCAACGTTGTGTTTTTCTGTTTTTTGAAATATTTAATCTTCTTTCTTAATTGTTTCCATATATCCGCACTTTTCATCAGCACAAACTAATTTATTGCCTTTTTCTACCATGTATCCACCACATTCCGGACATTTCTTACTGGATGGCTTCTGCCAGGACATAAATTCGCATTCCGGATTGTCCTCACATCCATAATACTTTCTTCCCTTTTTTGTTTTGCGGATAACAACTTCTTTTCCACACACAGGACACGGAACTCCGATCTTTTCTAGATATGGTTTTGTATTTCTGCATTCCGGGAATCCCGGGCATGCAAGGAATTTACCATGCGGACCGTATTTGATCACCATGTTACGACCACACTCTTCACAGATTACATCTGTTACTTCATCTTCAATCTTAACTTCCTCAAGCTCTTTTTCTGCAATTTTAACAGCTTCTTCAAGATCCGGATAGAAATTACGGATTACTTCCTTCCACGGAACTTTTCCTTCTTCAACCATATCAAGAAGACCTTCCATATTCGCTGTAAAATGAACATCTACAATACTTGGGAATGACTGTTTCATAATATTATTAACAACTTCACCAATCTCTGTCAGATAAAGGTTCTTGCCTTCTTTTGTAATATATCTTCTTCCAAGGATCAGCGAAATGGTTGGTGCATAGGTACTTGGACGTCCGATTCCAAGCTCTTCCATTGTCTTTACAAGACTCGCCTCCGTATAATGTGCCGGTGGCTGCATAAAATGCTGTTTTGGATCAAATTCTTCTTTTGTAAGAACAGAATCCATGCTAAGATGTCCGACCAGTACATTGCTCTCTTCCTTCTCTTCCTCTGCCTCTACATACACAGATCGGAATCCATCAAATGCAATCCTTGCCGTTGATACAGTAAAGCAGTACTCACCTGCTCCAATCTTAACTGCTGTTGTCTCATACTTCGCCGGCTGCATACGGCTTGCTGTGAAGCGCTTCCAAATCAGCTGATACAAACGGAACTGATCTCTGCTTAATGAATCCTTGATTGCGGCCGGTGTACGTGTAATATCTGTCGGTCGGATGGCCTCATGCGCATCCTGGATCTTCTTGTCCGCGGACTTTGCTTTTGTTCCTTCTGCAACATATGCTTCTCCGTAAGTCTCAGCAATATAGCTTCTTGCTGCTGCATCAGCTTCCTCTGAAATACGTGTAGAATCTGTACGAAGATAAGTGATCACACCAACGGTTCCGTTTCCTTTAATGTCAACACCTTCATACAGCTGCTGTGCAATACGCATTGTCTTCTGTGTACCAAAATTCAATGCTTTGGCAGCCTCCTGCTGCAGCGTACTTGTCGTAAATGGAAGTGGAGCTTTACGCGTCCTCTCACTGTTCTTGATATCTGTAATCTGGAACTCTTCATTCTCTAATTTCTTCAAGATCTCGTCCATCTCTTCTTTTGAATGAATCGCCATCTTTTTCTTCTCTGTTCCGTAGAACTTCGCTGTCAGAGGACGTTTCTCACCTTTTACTTTCAGTTGTGCATCCAATGACCAGTACTCTTCCGGAATAAATGCATCAATCTCTGCTTCCCTGTCTGCAACAATACGAAGTGCGACTGATTGTACACGTCCGGCACTCAACCCACGCTTTACCTTTGCCCAAAGCAATGGACTGATCTTATATCCAACCATACGATCAAGCTCTCTTCTTGCCTGCTGTGCATCCACAAGATCCATGTCAATATCGCGTGGTGCTTTCAAAGATGCTTTCACGGCATTCTTTGTAATCTCGTTAAATGTAATACGACGCATTTTCTTCTCGTCCAGCTTCAAGGCCGCAGCAAGATGCCAGGAAATAGCCTCTCCTTCACGGTCAGGGTCGGTTGCAAGATAAACTTTGTCTGATTTCTTCGCCTCTTTTCTGAGTGCTGCAAGAATCTCTCCTTTTCCACGAATAGTAATATATTTTGGTTCGTAGTCATTCTCCACGTCAATTCCAAGCTGACTTTTCGGCAGATCCCTGACGTGTCCCTGTGACGCTGCAACTGTATAATTGCTCCCTAGAAACTTTTTAATCGTCTTCACCTTTGCAGGAGACTCCACGATTACAAGATAATGTGCCATAAAAACTATACTCCTATTTTATTCTGATATAATAATTCTTTGTTATTTCACGAATGTATCCCTGCAGTTCCAGTGTAACAAGAATGCTCATCAATTTTCTGATCTCCACCCGAGATTCCTGCGCAATCTGATCCACATTCTTAGGATACAAACCGACACAACTATACACCAAATCATCTGTACTTTCAAGCACTTTTTTATTTTTCTCGTTTTTTATCTCCGTGTTTCTGCACAAAACATTTGTTTCAATCCCCCATTCTTCCAGCAGATTTTCAGGATTCAGAAGGATTCCGGCTCCCTGTTGGATCAGTTGGTTACACCCGGCACTCAGAGGGCTGTCTAAAGATCCTGGAAGAGCATAAACATCCTTTCCCTGCTCCAGTGCCATATCTGCTGTAATCAAAGAGCCACTCCTCAACCGGGCCTCCATCACAAGAACCGCATCTGACAGACCGCTGATGATCCGGTTCCTCATTGGAAAATTCATTGCGAGTGGCGGTGTTCCCGGTGGAAATTCCGAAAGGATTCCACCTCCATGTTCTATGATATCCATATATAAGCCGATATGATCCCTTGGATAACAGACGTCAACTCCGCTCCCTAAAACAGCATAAGATTTTCCTCCTGCATTCAACGCTGCTCTTTGTCCTGTTCCATCGATTCCTTTCGCCATGCCACTGATGATATCAACACCTACGGCTGCCAGTGCTTCTGCAAATTCTCTTGTATAGTGTTCTCCGTATCCACTACATCCCCTTGCTCCGACAATTGCTGCTCTCTTTGGTGCTCCCGGACATGTTCCTTTCACAAAAAGAGCATACGGCGGATCTGGTATCTCAGCAAGCCCCGGTGGGTATTCTTTTGAAAAAAATGGAATAAATTTGATTCCATGTTCCTGCATTTCGCAAAACTCTTCTTTTAATTGCTCTTTCGTTTTCTCTTTCCGGGCTTTTTTTAATCCCTCTTTTTCTTTCTCTGTAAGGAATTCAATTCCTGCGATTTCAGTTTCTTCTATATAATATATCTTCTTTCCGGTTCCTATGAGTTCACGGAGCAGATACTTTTTTCTTGCAGATAGTTTTCGGATTGTGGAAAACCAATATTCAAAAATCATCTCTTCACACATCATACATACCTCCCCCAATATTTCTTGTCCAATGTCCGATAACCAATTGCCTCCTGTAAATGTTCCAGTTTTATCTCCTCACTGTGATCTAAATCAGCAATCGTTCTCGCAACCTTTAAGATACGGTGATAAGACCTCGCCGTCAGATTCAGTACATCATAAGCCTGCCCCATCAGCCGCATTTCTTCTCCGTTTAATCTGCAATACTTGCTCAATTCTGCACCATGGAGCATTGCGTTACACTGGATCTTTGTGTTTTTGTAGCGAATCTTCTGTCTCTTTCTCGCTTCACACACCCGCGCTTTGATCACCGCCGAAGACTCCGGACAAGAAACAGACTCTTTCACCAGATCCCGATATTCCACTTTAGAAGCTTCAACACTAAGATCAATCCGGTCGAGAAACGGTTGGCTGATCTTGCTTAAATACGCCTGGATCTGTGCCGGCGTACAACTACAGGCTGTTGATGGGAATTTCCCACAAGGACACGTATTCATGGCAGACACAAGCATAAAATCAGCCGGAAATATATAATTTCCACTGGTTCTTGTGATCTGTATGCTGCGTTGTTCCAGTGGCTGCCTGAGCACTTCAAGAACACTTCTCTTAAATTCCGGAAGTTCATCCATAAACAAAATACCGCTATGAGCCAGACTGATCTCTCCTGGTCTTGGAACAATCCCTCCTCCAATCAGCGCTGCTCTCGTTGCAGTATGGTGTACCTCTCGAAAAGGTCTTCTGGAAATCAATGGTTCCTTTCCATCCAGCATTCCCATGACACTGTAAAGCTTTGTAAGCTCCATACTTTCTTCGTAATTCATCGGTGGTAGAATTCCTGCCATACATTTTGCGGTCATCGTCTTTCCGCTTCCTGGTGGTCCGACCATAAGCAGATTATGCCCTCCCGCCACAGCAATTTCCGCTGCCCGACGGACATTCTCCTGACCATACAAATCTGCGAAATCAGGTACTTCTTCTCCCCGTTTTCCTCTGTCTTCTATTTTATCAGGCTCTTTTTCACCAAAATGTTCTCCACCGGTTCTGTTTCCATGTTCCAAATAACTAATACATTCCCTGAGACTTCCAACTGCAATAATCCGAATTCCTTCTACAAGTTCTGCTTCCTTTTCATTTTCTCTAGGAACAATACAGCTTGTAACTTTTCGTGCCTTTGCCTCTGACACCATAGAAAGTATCCCAGGAACCTTTCTTACTTGTCCATCCAATCCGAGTTCTCCGATGATCATACAGTCTTTCATTCTTCTATTCTGTTGCAAAACGCCAAGTGACGTCAGAATCGCCACTGCGATTGGAAGATCAAATGATGCTCCTCTTTTCCTCATAGTTGCTGGTGAAAGATTGATCACCACACGTTTCGCCGGAAATTCAAGACCTGAATTCCGGACTGCAGACCGTACGCGTTCTGCTGCTTCTTTCACCTCTGACGACAGATATCCCACCATGTGAAAAATCGGAAGTCCATTACTGACATCCGCCTCCACATAGACAATTTCTACCGCAAGCCCTTCCATTGCTGCGGATTTTACTGTACTAAAACTCATATGCGCTCCTTCCTTTTCCCAGTCACAAGCGCACCTGTTCTTCTTACACCCCATTATAAGCTGCTGAAATTCTGGCTGAATCAGCCGGATTTGATTTTCGGAACTGACATTCCGAGAATGTATAGATATCATAACTTCCGAATATCGATTTGTCAATCAGTTTCCGAGAACTTGAGCATATGGAAAAGCACAATTTCCACATTTTTTCATAAACTATATTAAATGCATCCAGAGGTGCTGTCTTGAAAGCATTTCCTAATCCCCTCACACCGGCGGAAGAGAAAAAATACATTCAGAGATACACCGAGGGCGATCTGGAAGCCAAGCATATTTTAATTGAACGCAATCTCCGTCTCGTTGCCCATGTTATACGGAAATACCAAAATGCCAGTGAAGATCCGGAAGATCTGATTTCCATCGGCACGATTGGCCTGATCAAAGCTGTAATTACGTTCGATCCTGAAAAGGGAAATCGTCTGGCTGCCTATGCCTCCCGCTGTGTAGAAAATGAAGTCCTGATGTATCTGCGCGCCAGAAAAAAATGCAGCCATGAAATCTCTCTTTATGAACCGATCGGCACAGATCGGGAAGGAAATGAAGTCAACCTCTACGATATCATCGAATCTACAGAAACAGATATTCCAGAGCGGATTCATCTGAAGGACAATATTCAAAAGCTTTATGAAAAACTGGAAAATGAACTTTCTCCAAGAGAAAAACTTGTACTGAAAATGCGATACGGACTGTATCAGGGAGAAGAATACACGCAGCGGGAGATTGCCGCACAACTGGGCATCTCCCGCTCCTATGTATCCCGTATTGAAAAAAGTGCTATCGGAAAACTCCGACAATATTTTTGAACTTTCTAAGACTCTTCTATGAATTAACTTCTTTATCCTCTTCCTGTCTTCTGAGAAGATCGTACTGAGCTGGTGTCTCGCTCAGTTCTACATGAAGAACCTGCTTTGAATGCGGTGCACTTTCCTGTTCCTCTCCATCCTCATTCAAGATCCGGAGAACCTTTGCCTCAACATTACTTCCGTCCGGCTTCATGATCTCAATTGTCTCACCTACAGAAAACTTATTGCGCTGTTCAATTCTTGCAAGCCCATTCTCAACAGCCCCGACAATTCCAAGATAAGTATACTCCCGGATATATGTGTTATTGTCATAAATCTGCGTCTCATGATCTGGTTTTCCAAAGAAAAATCCAGTCGTAAACTGACGATAAGTACAGTTTGAAATCTGATCCAGATACCAAGGCATGTTCTTCTTGTAAAGCTCTGGATCTTTCTGATAATCATCAATTGCTTTACGGTAAGTTCTCGCCACTGTTGCAACATAAAGTGCTGTTTTCATTCGTCCTTCGATCTTAAAACTGTCAATTCCCGCATCAATCAATTCCGGAATATGCTCGATCATACAAAGATCTTTTGAATTAAAGATGTAAGTTCCGCGTTCATTCTCATAGACCGGCAGATATTCTCCCGGTCTCTTTTCCTCGACTACTGCATACTTCCAACGGCATGGATGTGTACATGCACCCTGGTTTGCGTCCCTTCCTGTAAAATAATTACTCAGAAGGCAGCGTCCGGAATAAGAGATACACATTGCTCCATGGACAAATGTCTCAATTTCAAGATCTTCC
>ERZ831979.2700-NODE-2700-length-11522-cov-4.628325_pt1 | contig 11522 bp, 9 predicted proteins | sample MGYA00519952_ERZ831979 | MGnify/ENA primary metagenome ERZ831979 (study PRJEB31850, sample SAMEA3708723) | human gut metagenome | biome: human gut; feature: human-associated habitat; material: faeces | place: China | collected 2014 ...
GATCGGCTTTGTAATTTTTACCTATGTACCTATTATATATATTTTGAGATATTCCTTTTATGATTCAAATGGAATCCGGGCGTCATGGGTAGGAATAGATAATTTTGTACGCGTATTTACCCGCGATACGGCTTACTGGAAATCACTGGGAAACGTATTTATTTTGGCATTTGGCAAACTGGCAGTGGAAATCCCGTTGGCTTTGTTGTTAGCGGTATTGCTTAACAAGGGATTAAAAGCAACAGGAATATTCAGGGTTACTTTGTTTCTGCCTGCAATAATCAGTACAGCAATTACGGGACTTATCTTTTCACTGATGTTTGCATCCTTTAACGGAATTATCAATGGTATGCTTCAGGACATAGGATTGATTAAGCTTCCAATTAACTGGTTCAGTAAAAAGAGTACGGCAATGCTGGTACTGGGAATGGCATCTGTCTGGAACAATTATGGAATTAATATGATCTTTTTCCTGATGGCATTACAAGGTGTTCCCAAAGAATTATATGAGTGCGCGGAAATCGATGGAGTAACTCCGGTGCAGAAGTTTTTCAAAATAACATTGCCGGTGATAGGACCGACATTTCAGGCGGTTGTGCTGATGTCTATCGTAGGAAGCCTGAAGATGAGCGAATTGATACTGGCATATACCAATGGACAGCCGGCAGGAAAAACAGAAGTGGTTATTACATACGTTTTTAAATATTTCTTTGGTTATGATGGTCGCAAAGTAGAGGTAGGATATGCATCTGCAATGGCTTTGGTAACAGGAGTAATTCTGGCAGCAGTCTCTGTTGTTTACATGAAGCTTACCAACAGCCTTGGACACAGTACAGATTAATTGGGATGATGAGGTGTGACAATGAATAAAGAGAAAGTCAAAAAAATCAGTGCCCGTGCATTAATATATATTGTTTTAATTGTAATTACAATTATTTTTTTTAAAAATTTATAAAATATATAATTTTCGTTAATCGAATATAGCTTGTATATATTCATTTGCATTAAACTCTCTTAAATCTTCTATTTTTTCTCCTACCCCTATAAATTTAATAGGTTTTTTTATCTCTTCAGATATACTAAACACTATTCCACCTTTAGCGGTTCCATCTAATTTAGTTATTATAAATCCTGTTAACTCAGTAACTTCATTAAAAACTTTAGCTTGATTAAGAGCATTTTGACCAGTAGTTCCATCTATAACTAAAATAGATTCGTATTTTTGTTCTCCTAATTTTTTCTTAATTATATTATGGATCTTCTCTAACTCTTTCATTAAATTATTTTTGTTATGAAGTCTTCCAGCAGTATCTATTATAGCTATATCTGCTCCTCTTGATTGAGCTGCTACTAAAGTATCAAAAACAACTGCCCCAGGATCAGAGCCTTGAGTACTTTTAACTATCTCCGCTCCTGCTCTATTTGCCCACTCTTCTAGTTGCTCTATGGCTGCTGCTCTAAAGGTATCTCCTGCTCCTAAAATAACTTTTTTCCCTTCTTTTACATATTTAGAAGCTAATTTCCCAATAGTTGTTGTTTTTCCAACTCCATTTACTCCAACAACTAAAATAACATTTAATTTCCCATCTTCTATGTGAATTTCATTATTTTCTTTTATTAAAAATCCTTCCATTACTTCTCTAAGTACTGGATAAACTTCTTTAGGGTCTTTTACTCCTCTTCTTTTAACTTCTTTCTCAAGCTCTTTTACAATCTTAACTGTCATATCCATTCCAATATCTGATTGTATTAATATATCTTCTAATTCTTCATACATCTCATCATCTATAACACTTCTACCTAAAATAAATGACTTTAATGTACCAAAAAGTCCCTCTCTAGATTTAAAAAGTTTATCCTTTAATGAAGCAAAAAATCCTTTTTTTTCTTCTTTTACTTCTTTTATTACTTGAACTTCTTCACTATTTTTTTCAACAATAGCTTCATTTTTTATATCATCTTCTATCTCTTTTTTAGCTTCAACTTTTTCAACTTTCTTTTCTATACTTTCTTGAACAGTCTCTTTCTTTTCTTTAACCTCTTCTGAAATCTCTTCATTTTTTTCTAATATCTCATCTATTTCTACCTCTGCAATTTTTAGAGGTTCTTTTTTTTCTTCATCTTTTTTTCTACCGAACAGTTTACTTAAAAAACCCATTTTTTTCCTCCACTAACTCTTCTTACTTAATTTTACCATAATTTCTTATTTTTTTCAATTTAAAGCTATAAAAAATGGTGCTTTTTTCTCCAAAAAATGAAAAACAAAACACCATTTCTATTTTTACTTATTAATTATGTCTCTTACAGCAAGTATACCCATTACAGCAGCAATATTTAATCCACTACCATAACCTGAACTATCTCCTACTGCATATAGTCCTTTCATCGATGTTTCCATATGCTCATTTATCTCTAATCTTGTACTTCTAAATTTTATTTCTGGAAAATATAACAATAAATCTCCAGAAGCAAAACCAGGAGTTATTTTATCTAATACTTCAATAAATTCCATTATATTATCTAAAAGTCTCTGAGGACAAGCTAGAGCAATATCACCAGCAACATAATCTTCAGTTGTTGGAACAATGTTTAATCTCTCTAATCTTTCATCAGTTGATCTTCTTCCTTCTTTTAAATCAGCATATGATTGAACTAATAATTTCCCACCAGTAAGCATAGATGACATCTTAGCTATCGCTGTAGCATATTCAAATGGTTGATTAAATGGCTCTGTAAATTTTTTTGTACAAAGTAGAGCTAGATTTGTATTAGTTGATTTTCTGTCCTTATATGCATGACCGTTAGCTAATATAAAATCATCATACTTTTCTGCTGCAATAAATCCACTTGGATTACTACAAAATGTTCTCATCTTATCTCTATAGTTCCTTGAGTAATAAATCATTTTAGCTTCATAAAAGTTTTCATTTATCTCTTTCATTATTATATCTGGAATTTCAGCTCTTACTCCTATATCAATAGCTCCATTTTCATATTTAATATCATGCTTTTGACAGAGCTCTTTCATCTTTTTAGCTCCACTTCTACCCATTCCTGCTACTACATTATCAGAATAGTATCTTTCCTCTTTTCCCTTATGTGTAACTACAATCCCCTTTACATGATTATCCTCTACTATTAGACTCTCAATCTCTCTTTCAGTTATAAACTCTACACCTTTTTCTAACAGGTAATCTATAAGTTGAGTATAAAGTCTTCTCGAACCATCAGTTCCTAAATGCATAGTTGGAGTATCTACTAATTGTATTCTATTTTCAATACAACCTTTTTTTATTTTCTCCATAGTTGGATTATATTTTAATCCAGTAGGCTCCTCATTAAATCCAAATTTTCTATATACCTCCACTACATCTTTAATAGTATCGTTTACTATTTTTTTACCTGTTACAACATGTACATCTCCACCAACTCTATAATCCATATTAAATTTTGAATCAGAAAAAGCTCCAGCTCCACTTACTCCATATATTATCGCACAAGTTGGACAATTTACACATTTTCCTAGTTTTTCTTTAGGACAAACTCTTTGTTTTAACATTTTACCTTTATCTAGTACTAAAATTTTTAAGTCTGGCTTTTTTTCTATTGCTTCATAAGCTCCAAAAATTCCAGCTTGCCCTCCACCTAAAAAAATGATATCATACTTCATAATTTTGTTCCTCTCTTTAACTTATTTTAATTAATATTCACACCAATTGATACCTTGGAAATATATATTATTTGGAAGATTAGCATGAATTTCTCCAGTATGTCCAGAAAAATCAAAGTTCCATCCTCCATTATTATTTCCCTTAGTAAAATCTGAAACATCATAAACATTATTATTTTCTAACAATTCTTCTGTCCCAGAAGTTTTTGGAATAGAATCATGCCCATAAATTTGAGCAAAAGATATTAACTCTCCTTTTTCATTTATATAGTCTAAAAGTTTTAAGTTATCTTTTACCCCATCTCTTGTCAATTCAGGATAGCTATTTGTTAACTGATAATAAGTCTCTAATGCCACTCTTAATTCCATTAAATTATTTAATGTTTTTTCTGCTTTTTTAACCTCTTTCAAATCCTTAACATTATATCCACCTAAAATAACTACTCCTATTAAAACTATCACATATAAGACTGCTGTAATGAAATTTCCTTTAATATTTTTTTTATCTATTTTCATATTCACATCTTATCTCTTTGGTTTGATAAAAGCATCTCTAATAACAATTCCTGCTTCTTTAGGAGCAGTTATCTCTATTTCTAAAGGACCTCTTTTTACAGATATCCATCCTAATCCTTTAAATACAAGCTCCTCTCCTGTTTTAACTGTAACTCTATGTTTTATTTTTTCTAACTTTCTATATTCATCTATACAATTTTCACAAGGTGGAGTTAATAAATCTCCTCTGTCTGTTTTTAATAATTCCTTTAATTTATCTTCATTAGTTTCATGGAAAGTTACATCTTTGGCTGCATATAATGAAAATATTGGTTTCGTTTCATCTTCATTTAAAATTCTAAACCATAATAATTCTCCTATTATTAAAGCTCTTCCTTTAGACATTTTAAAAGTTTTCCTTGAAATTTCATTAGCTGGAACCATTTTTAAATTACAATTTTCACATACTAAATCAGATATTCTTCCCTCTGGAATAAGTCCTGGAGTATCTACTAAAGTAATTTTAGTATGTGGAATTTGATTTCTTACACTTTTTAAAGTTGTTCCTGGATATTTTGAAACAGTTACTTTTTTAAGTCCAAGAAGTCTATTTACTATACTTGATTTACCAACATTTGTAACTCCTAAAACTAATGCCTCTACTCCATCTGGATAAAAATGCTTTATTTTCTTAAAGATTCCATTAATTCCATACCCATTTTTACTGCTTACAATAGCTATATCTAAAGGAGCTATTCCCTCCTCAGCAAGTCTAACTTTTACCCAGTTAGCAACTTCTGAAGGGTGTTTTTCATCTGGAATAAGATCTAGTTTATTAATTACAACTATTGAATCCATCTCTCTTAATACATCTAATATCTCATCATCAAAAGAACCTTCAAAGTCTATTATATCAAAAACAGCTATCGCCACTTGAGAATTTACCATTTCTTCTTGAACAACTTTTCTATAGTCATCTCTTGTAAGTCTTACAGGCATATATTTCCCATAATTTTTTATTTTAAAGCATCTTTGACAATAGTGTTCTCCAGGTTCTTCTAATTTTGCTGCTGGAAGGTATCCATTTTTTTCTGGGTAATCACTTTGTAGTTCAATTCCACAACCTATACAAATTTTCTTACTCATAATATCTTCTCCTCACTATTTTATTACATCATAGGTAATATTTGAATTAGTATATATACACATCTCTCCTGCTATTGCCATTGCTTCAATAGCTATTTGTTCTACTGGCATATCCTTACCATGTAGTAGAAGGGCTCTAGCTGCTGCATAAGCATAACTTCCACCACTTCCTATAGCTGCTATATCTCCATCAGGTTCTATTACATCTCCATTTCCTGAAAGTACTAATATAGTATCTTTATCAGCTACTATAAGCATAGCATCTAAAACTCTTAATGCTTTATCATTTCTCCAATCTTTAGCCAATTCTACAGCAGATTTTTTTAGATTTCCTCCAAACTCCTCTAATTTACTTTCAAATTTATCCATTAGAGCAAAAGCATCCGCCGCTGCACCTGCAAATCCAGCCATTATATTATATTTTTCTATTTTTCTAATTTTTTTAGCATTACTTTTAAATACTACTTCACCAAAAGTTACCTGCCCATCACCAGCCATAGCAACCTTTCCATCTTTTTTTACTGCAATTATAGTAGTAGCTTTTATCATAATCTCTCTCCTCATTGCTCTATATCTTTAATTTTATTAATTCTTGATAGACTTTTGTGCTTTCCAAAGTTACATGTCCCATTAACTCTTTCAAATAGAGAATATCCATCCCATGAGAAAGCATATGGACAGCAAATGTATGCCTAAAACTATATGGACTAATCTCTCTTTCTATTCCTGCTTTAACAGCATACCTATCTATTATTCTACGTAAAGATCTATCACTTAATCTCGTAGCAGAACCATTTACAAACAATATATCAGGATTATATTTCTCCTTATATTTTTCTTTTTTTGCTTTAATATACCTTTTGAAAAATTCTCTTGTTCTTTCGCTAAAAAATACTACTCTTCTACTTTTTCCATTAGATACATATAACTCTCTTTTATCTAAATCAAAAACTCCTTCTCCTACTCCAAGCATTTCTACAGACGTAATTCCACTTGAGTATAGTAATTCTAATATCAACCTATCTCTTAAACCATTGGCATTTTTTAACGATATTACTTCTCTCAATTTATTTATCTCTTCAAGAGTTAGTATATCTGGTTTTTGAGTATAAAAACTTGGAGATGCTATAACTTCTACTGGACTTTGATTTATCCGTTTTTCTCTTACTAAATACTTAAAAAATGAGCGAAGCGATGATAACTTTCTATTTATAGTTCTTTTAGTAATACCATTCTCTTGAAGATTTATTATAAATCCTCTTATCATTACTGAATCAATAGCCATACAATTATCCACTTTTTCAATTTCATTTAAATATTCTGATAATTGGAATAAATCTTTTTTCATAGATTTTATAGTATTTGGACTTTTATTATTACCAAACTCTTCAAAATATAAAAAATCTTTTATATCTTTTTCTATATTCCAGTTTGCCATCTCTACCATATCACTCCATAATTATACCTTATTTTTATTATTTTTTCAATTTTCTACTTTAATAGATAAACTATTTTATCTCATCTAATTTTGTATCTAAATACTCTAAAGCTATGTTAGAAATTTTATTATATCTTTCTTTTTTATCTCTTATTCTTTCATCCAAGCTTCTAATTATTCCAAAATTTGGTCCCATAGGTTGAAAATTTTTCTTCTCTTCAGTAATATATTTTACCATTGCTCCTATTGCACTTCTATCATCTAATATAAATGAAGATTTTTCTTCCAATCTATGAGCTATATTTATAGCTGCCATCATTCCTGTTGCCACTGAAGAAACATACCCTTCACTACCTGTAATCTGTCCAGCAAAATAAATATTATCTTTTGTCTTTAATTTTAATGTTTCATCTAATAGCTGAGTAGAATTTATAAAAGTATTTCTATGCATAACACCATATCTTATAAACTCAGCATTTTCAAGTCCTGGTATCATAGAAAATACTCTTTTTTGCTCTCCCCATTTTAAGTTTGTTTGAAATCCTACTATATTATATAGTTTTCCCTCTTTGTCATCTTGCCTAAGTTGAACTACAGCATAGTCCATCTTATCAGTTTTAGGATTTATAAGTCCTTTAGGTTTTAATGGACCAAAAACTAAAGTTTTTTCTCCTGTCATAGCTATTCTTTCAACTGGCATACAGGCATCAAAAATTTTCTCCTCTTCAAAGGCTTTAAGTGGAGCTCTCTCTGCTGTAATAAGAGCATTATAAAAAGCATAGTATTGCTCCTTATCCATAGGGCAGTTGATATACTCTCCTTCTCCTTTTCCATAACGAGATTGACGATAAGCTATATCCATATTAATAGATTCTAATGTAACTATTGGTGCTGCTGCATCATAAAAATATAGATAATCACTGTGAGTAAGCTCCCCTATTTTTTTAGAAAGAGCCTCAGATGTAAGAGGTCCAGAAGCTATAAGTACTATTTTATCCTCTGGTATCTCTATCAACTCTTCTTCTATTATCTCTATATTCTCCATTTTTCTTAGTGTAGATGTTATCTCTTGAGAAAAACCATCTCTATCTACAGCAAGTGCTTGCCCAGCTGGAACTCTATTGTTATCAGCACTCTTTATTACTAAAGAACCTAATCTTCTAAGCTCCTCTTTCATAAGTCCAGAAGCATTAGCTAAATTATCAGCTCCTAGAGAGTTACTACAAACTAACTCTGCAAAATCATCACTTTTATGAGCTTCTGTTTTTTTTATTTTTTTCATCTCATAAAGCTTTACTTTTATACCTCTCTTTGCTAATTGATAAGCCGCTTCACTTCCAGCTAGTCCAGCTCCAACTACTACTACCTCTTTATTATATGTCATTAATTACTCCTTATTTTTTCTCTATTTTTCTAATATTCTTACACTCTGGATATCCTGTACAAGCTAAGAATTTTCCCCATCTACCTCTACCAATTTTAAATGGTCTTCCACACTTTTCACAAACTCCAGCTTCTTTCAGTATTTTTTCATCTTCAGCTAGCAATTTAGATAGATCAGCATTAATTAATACTACCCCATCTTTTTCTGTAACTTGATTATTAGCTAGAGCTTTTCTTATCTCCGGTGGTAATGGCATTCTTAGATTATCTTCAGAGTATTTTTCACTCTCTAAATAACTTCCAAACCTTCCTGTTTTTAGAAGATATCTATCACCATTTTCTGTTTTTACATCTGTTGGTTTTCCTTGCTTAGCTTTTACCAATTCTTCTACTTTATTTTTCACAAAAATTTTTCCATTTTTTATATCTTCAGCAGGTATCTCTATTCCTTTTAAAGATATTTTCTCTTGACATCCTGTTTCTTCATCTACATGTGGACAAGCTAAGTATCTTCCAAATCTTCCTGTTTTTAAAATCATATTACCTTTTCCACAAGAGCAAGGGACATCTGATTCAACAATACGATTAGATTCCTCTTCTACTTTTTTGGCAAATTTATCTATATACTCTTTCAACTCTTTATAAAAATCTGAAAGAAGTTTTACCCAGTCCTTTTCTCCATCAGCTATCTCATCTAATTCATTTTCCATTTCAGCTGTAAATTTTACATTCATTATATTAGGAAAGTTTTTATTTAAAGATTCTTCGATTTCAAATCCTAATTCTGTTGGTATAAAACTTTTTCCCTCTATCTTTACATACTCTCTTTTTTTCAATGTTTCTATTATAGTAGCATAAGTAGATGGTCTTCCTATCCCTTCAGCTTCTAATTTTTTTACAAGAGATGATTCTGTAAACCTTGAAGGTGGTTTTGTAAAATCCTCTTTTATATGAAGTTTTTCCAATTTAGTTTTATCTCCTACTTTTATATCTGGAAAATCTCCAAGTGGTAAATCCTCTTCCTCTTTAAAAATTTTATAATATCCATCAAAAATTATTTTATTGATTGTTCCTCTAAAATCAAACTTATCATAAGTAGCTACTAGTTCAAATTGTTCATATTTCATCGGTGCTAATTGAGAGATTAAAAATCTATCCCATATTAATTTATATAGCTTTAGTTGATCTTTATCTAATGAATTACTTAAACTATCTGGAGCAAGATTAATATCTGTTGGACGAATTGCCTCATGGGCATCCTGAATTTTTTGTTTACTCTTACTTTCTTTCTTTACACCTAAATACTCTTTTCCAAAGTTTTCAAGTATATAGTTTTTTGCCATTTCTTGTGCATCTTCAGAAATTCTTGTTGAGTCAGTTCTCATATAAGTAATAAGCCCTTTATGAATTCCATTTACATCTATTCCTTCATATAATCCCTGAGCTATTCTCATTGTTTTTGAAGCTGAAAAACCTAAATATGATGAAGCTAATTGCTGTAATGTACTAGTTTTTAATGGAAGAGGAGAGTTCTTAGTTCTTTTAGTGACCTTCGCTTCTGTAATATCAAACTCTTTCTTTTCTATTTTTTTTATCTCTTTTACAATACCTTCATCTGTGAGTTTATCTATTTTTTTATTTTCCACTTTATAGAGTGAAAGTTTTAAATTATCACTAAAATCTCCTTTTACTTCCCAAAATTTTACTGGAATAAATTTCTTTATCTCCTGCTCTAAATCACAAACAAGTTTTAGTGCAACTGATTGAACTCTTCCAGCACTAGTATTAGAAGCAACGCTTTTCCATAGTAATGAACTTATACCATATCCCACTAATCTATCTAAAATACGTCTAGCTTGCTGAGCATTTACTTTATCCATATCTATTTTTCTAGGATGAGTAATAGAATCTTTTATTGCATGCTCAGTTATTTCGTTAAACTCTATTCTATTAGCATCATTCTCATCTAATTTCAGTGCATGAGCTATATGCCAAGCTATTGCTTCTCCTTCTCTATCAGGGTCGGAAGCTAGATATACTTTATCTGATTTTTTAGCTAAAGCTTTTAAATTTTTAATTACCTCTCCTTTACCTTTAATCGTAGAGTATGAAGGTGTAAAGTTATTTTCTATATCAACTCCTAATTTACTTTTTGGTAAATCTCTTACATGTCCAAAAGATGCTACTACTTGAAATGTCTTCCCCAAGATTTTTTCAATGGTTTTAGCCTTTGCAGGCGATTCAACTATTACTAAGTTTTTTTTCTCTACTGCCTTTGCCAATTTTCTCACCCCTGTTGCTCTTTCTTCTTTCCCGTTTTATTCTACTAGATTATATTAAAAAAATCAATATTTAATATTTTCTTCTATATTTTCCACCAGCTATACTAACTATTATCTTTTTTACCTCTAAATCCATTAAAATTGATAATACTTCACTAGCTTTCATAGAAGTTTCCTCTATAATCTCATCTAAATTTTTCTCTTTTACAAGAGTATTGTATATTTTTTTTTCATAATCTGTCAAATCTAATTTTTCCTCTTTTAATTTTTTCTCCCTATTCCAACCAAATTCCACTAATATATCATCAACATCTGTTACTAATTTTGCTCCTGAATTTTTTATCAGAGTATTGCACCCCTCAGAAGCTGGAGAAAATATCTCCCCTGGAACAGCAAATACTTCTCTTCCCTCTTCTAAAGCTAACTCTGCCGTAATTAAACTTCCGCCCTTGGCTTTACTTTCTATCACAACTATCCCTTGAGAAATCCCAACTATTATCCTATTTCTCATAGGAAAATTATAAGCAAAAGGTTCAGTTCCCATTGGATATTCACTTAATAATAATCCCTTCTCTCCAATCTCTTCCCATATTTTTCTATTTTCATAGGGATATATTATATCTAATCCACTTCCTACTACAGCAATTGTTTTTCCTTGAAATTCTAAAGTTTTTTTATGGCAAATTCCATCAATTCCATTTGCTAAACCACTAACTGTTGTAACTCCATTTTCTACTAGTTCTCTTACTAATTTTTCACAAGCTATTTTTCCATAAGAGGTTGCTCTTCTTGTTCCAACTACTCCTATTCTCTTTCCTGATAAAAGTGAAATATCTCCACGATAGTACAAGAAAATAGGTGGTTTAGTTATATTTTTCAACTCTTCTGGATACTCTTTATCCTTTATAAAAAGAAGAGATATCTTATTTTTCTCCAATTTTTTTAACTCATCTAAAATATTGACATCTTTTGAAGAATATATTTTTTCTAAATCTTCTTCATCTAAATTACAATATTTTTTAAGATAAATTTTATCTAATTTAAAAATATCTTCATACTTTTCAAATTTTTCTAAAACTCTTCTAAAACTACTATCTTTTAATTTTTT
>ERZ831979.2704-NODE-2704-length-11484-cov-3.438446_pt1 | contig 11484 bp, 10 predicted proteins | sample MGYA00519952_ERZ831979 | MGnify/ENA primary metagenome ERZ831979 (study PRJEB31850, sample SAMEA3708723) | human gut metagenome | biome: human gut; feature: human-associated habitat; material: faeces | place: China | collected 2014 ...
GGTAGTCTCCGTTCTTTATGTTTTGCAGTAAAGCCGTGTAAAACTCGGTTTGCCAGTCTGCCAATAAATTTGCTTCGATAGCTCGTGCCAAAGTCCGCCCGGCTGTGGAGTACATCGCTTCGTAGGGGACATTCAGTTGCTTCAAACACCGTTGTGTGATTCCTTTATAGGCTTCGTTGCCCGATGCATGTCCTACGATATTACGGGCCAATGGCCCTGTTTCCATAGGCATACCTTTGTATCGGGGAGTTTTGATCCAACTGTAAGGCTGGTCTCTATCGAGGTATTCATAGGGTGGCGTAGCTCCCGTGTAGTTCAGATGAGTTTCGCCGACCGACGGGTGAAGCCCCACATCTTTGCCTTGCGTATAGGAATACCACGAATTGTTGACAAATTCCAACAGCCCGTCCATAGCCCAGGGATCGAATTCGACGACTTTTGATAAGTCGCGACCGACGACAATACCCCTCGGACTTTTATAGGTCGACAGTTCCCCGTAGTTACCCATAGGGTAATCTCCATAGGCGATATAATTATGCAGCCCTCCGCCTATTTTCGTCCATTCGGGGTAATAGGAAAGTATGGCCAGAACATCTGGAAGGTAGACTTGGCGGACGAAGGTCTGCGTACGTTCAATGATTTGAGCGACATAATTCAACCGTTCCATGTTGAGGGCGTTGGGATCGTTTATGTTGACGGCGCAGGCCATACCCCCGACCAAGAAATTGGGGTGGGGATTTTTCCCTCCGAAAATGGTTTGGACTTTGACGATTTCTTTTTGGACTTCGAGCGCTTCGAGATAATGAGCCAAAGCCACGAGATTCACTTCCGGCGGAAGTTTATAGGCCGGGTGTCCCCAATATCCGTTGGAAAAAATACTGAATTTGCTGGTCTCTATGAACGTGCGTATTTTCTTTTGTATTTCGACAAAATAACCGATGGAGTTTTTAGGCCATTCCGATAGGCTTTGCGCCACTTCGGCTGCCTTTCTGGGGTCGGCATTCAAGGCCGACATGACATCGACCCAGTCGAGAGCCTGTAATTGATAGAAGTGTGTAACGTGATCTTGTATGGTTACGGCCGATTGCATGAGGTTTCTCACCTGCTCGGCATTCGGCGGAATGACGATGTGTAGCGCATCTTCGACTGCCCTGACAGAACAGAGCGAATGTATGGAGGTACAGACTCCGCATACTCGGCCTACGTATGCCCAAACGTCGCGAGGATCGCGGTCTTTGACAATGATCTCGATTCCCCGTATCATCGTCCCGGTACTGAAAGCATCGGTGATGACACCGTTTTCTATATCGGCTTCCATGCGGAGGTGGCCCTCGATTCTCGTAATAGGGTCTACAACAATTCGTTTAGTCATAATTCGAATTTTTATCGGTTATCTTTATCTTTTTCCAGTTTATGAGCTTTTTGGTCGAGTCTTTTTTCTTCCCGTTCGATTTGATGTTCTTCTACGGCGAATTCTTCTTTATTGATATCGTCGTTGTCCATCTGATTTTTAATGAGTTTTCTTTTTTGTATGTTTGTCACGATGGCGTGTGCGGTTACTCCCGCAGCGGCTACGGCTGTCAGTCCCAGTCCTATTTGGTCGGCCGTCGCTTCGATGCCGAATCCTTTGATGTCGGGGAGGTGATGGTACATGGGTTCTGCGTCCCAGAATCCGGGTTCGGCGCATCCAATGCACCCGTGCCCCGATTGTATGGGGTAACTGACCCCTTCGTTCCATTTGATGACTGCGCACGAATTGAATGTATTCGGTCCTTTGCAACCCATTTTATATAGGCAGTATCCTTTTTTCGCATTTTCATCGTCGAAGGCTTCGACAAACAGTCCGGCATCGTAGGCGGGACGGCGATAACAAGTATCGTGGATACGCCGTCCGTAGAAAGAGACGGGTCTGCCCATATTATCCAATTCGGGTAACCGGTCGAAAGTCAATATGTAAGTGATAACTCCGGCCATGACGTCGGCGATAGGAGGGCAGCCCTGAACGTTAATGATAGGTTTTCCCGAATATATTTTGTGAACAGGTTCTGTTTTAGTCGGATTGGGATAAGCGTGTTGAATACACCCTGAAGATGCACAATTTCCCCATGCGATAATAGCACTCGCTCCGTGGGCAGCCTCGTCGAATACCTGTTTAGCGGAATGTCCGGCAATAGTGCAGTATCCCGGATTTCCCAGTGGAATCGAACCCTCCACAATCATGATGTATTTGCCCCAATTCTCTTTCATAGAACGGGTTCGGACTTCTTCTGCTTGGAAACCGCTGGCTGCCATGAGCGTGTCGGAATAGTCGAGAGAAATCATTTCAAGCAAAATTTGTCCGACAAGCGGGTGAGACGACCGTAGGAATGATTCGCTGCAACAAGTACACTCTTGAAAGTGAAACCAAAGAACCGGCTTGCGGGGTTTGGTTTGAAGTGCGTTGACAACTTGGGCTATACCGGTTTGGTGAAGGCCCAACATAGCTCCCATGATACCGCAGAATTTAAGGAATTGCCGACGGGTGTATCCTTTGGCTTTCAGCTCCTGATAGAAAGTTTGTTCTTTTTCCATTGTTTTCTTCCGATTTATGGTTTCAGCAAATGCGCGGTAATTGTTCTCCGCTCAGCATATCGAGAATCCGTGTTTGTCCTAAGGATAGTTTTAGAATTACTTCTGGGTGTCTGTCTTCGGTTACATGTCCTATTATCCGTGCGTTTTTCCCATGTATGTCACTTCGAATGATTTGTAGAGCCCGTTCGGCATACTCGTCCGGTAAAAAGACAAGCATGATTCCTTCGTTGGCGACATACAGAGGGTCTAAGCCTAACAGGTCGCATGCGGCGTTGACCGACGAGCTGATGGGTAATTCGTTCTCGTCTATGGCGATGGTTACGTTCGCACCCTCGGCTATTTCGTTTAGCGTGCTCGATAATCCCCCGCGTGTGGGATCCCGTAGTATATGTACATCGGGAACTCCGGCCAGTAGATTAGAGACGATTTGGGTGAGTGCCGCCGTATCGCTTTGGATAGAGGTCTCGAAACCTAAACTGTCTCGTGTGGAGAGAATACAGATTCCGTGATTCCCGATATCGCCGGTGACGATTACGGCATCTCCTTTCTTGATGCGGTGAAGTCCTATATCGATATTTTCGGGGACGATCCCGACTCCGGTCGTGTTGATGAAAATCTTGTCGCATTTGCCGTGTTCGACGACTTTGGTGTCTCCAGTGACGATAGAGACACCGGCTTTCCCGGCCGCTTTTCGCATGGTTTGTACGATCTGTTTCAATGTCTCTATGGGTAAGCCTTCTTCTAATATAAATCCTGCCGATAAATAGAGAGGAGTGGCTCCGCAACACAGTAAATCGTTTACGGTCCCGTTTATAGCCAAGTCTCCGATGTTTCCCCCGGGAAAGAACAATGGGTCTACGACGAACGAGTCGGTTGGGATAGCTATTCGGGCGGAAGGCAAATTCAATGTCGCTCCGTCATGAGCTTGTTCGAGCCATTTGTTTTGAAAGGCCGGATAGAAAATCTTTTCGATAAGACGGCTTGTCATTCGTCCTCCGCCGCCGTGGGCCATGACGATTCGGTCGTATTTTTGTGTCGGTGTGGGACAGTCGGGTAAATTCATATTTCGTTTTTTAGTTAGTTCTGTAACGATAAAAAGCAGAGCAAGCTCCTTCCGACGATACCATAGATGCCCCTAACGGGGTATCGGGGGTACAACGGTTGCCGAACAAGGGACACTTTTCGGGAGATATTTTCCCCTTCATGATTTCTCCTGCCCGACATGCGGAGGCTTGAATGCCCGGTTTTACTTTGCATAAAAAACGATTTCGAGCTTCGTATTGTTCATATTCGGGGCGTAGTCTCAATCCGCTGACGGGTATCTTTCCCAATCCCCTCCAATAGGCGTCATAGGGTGTGAAGAAACGCTCTGTCTTTTGTCGGGCCATTCTGTTCCCTTGTGTAGGTACGGCTCTTCGGTAAGCGTTTATGGTACGGTCGATGCCTTGTGCTTTCAACCGTATAACTTGATAAATGCCATATAATAAGTCGGCCGGTTCGAATCCGGTTACGGCGATGGGCAATTCCAATTTTTCGGCCAAAGCATCGTACTCTCGGAGCCCGGTAATCGAGCATACGTGTCCGGCTGCCAACAGTCCGTCTATTTTACATTCGGGGTCTTGGGCTAAAAACGATATGGCGGCGGGTATGGTGAACAAGGAGGTCAGCAAGGATAGATTGGTTATTTTTCGGGAGACGATTTCTTGCAACAGCAAAGTGTATAGGGGTGTGGTCGTCTCGAATCCTATGGCGAAGAAGACAATTTGTTTTTCGGGATTTTCACCGGCTATCCGTAATGTATCGAGAGGAGAATAGACAATACGTATATCTTTTCCTTCGGCTTTGAGTTGTTGTAAATTTCCTTTTGTCCCGGGCACACGCACCATGTCTCCGAAGGTACAAAATATGGTTTGGGGATTCCGAGCTATTTCGATAGCTTGCGATATGGTATCTTCATGGGTGACGCATACCGGGCATCCCGGTCCGTGAATCATTTGTACCGTGTCGGGGAGTAATTCTTCGATTCGATACCGGGACAGGGCATAGGTTTGTCCCCCGCATACTTCCATGATTCGTATCGGGAACGTAGCTATTTGTCGGATTGCTTGAAGTAATGTCGTAAGATTACCGTTATCCCTGAATTGTTTTTCATACCACATGGTTGTCGGGATTAAGGTTATCTGCGAGAATCCTGAAATCCTCTAATGTAGCTTCTGCTTCTTCACTATCGAGACGGGTTATCGCCATGCCGGCGTGAGCCAAGATGAAATCGCCGGGCTCCGCGTCGACATATTGTATGCAGATGGATTTATGTATACCGCCGAAATCGACTGTCGCCATACGCAGGGAACAGGAAGTATCTATATCGAGAATTTTTCCGGGAATAGCTAAGCACATAGTTTGAGTAATAGTTTTGGTACGGATAATGAACAACTTTTACAATTGTATTGTTTAGAAAGAAATCTGAAAAAACTTTTGCAGATGAATCAATATCACATACATGTCAGAGGTCTTGTGCAAGGCGTAGGATTCCGCCCTTGTGTATACCGCTTGGCTACTGAGATGGGTTTGCGTGGATACGTGGATAATAGCAATGACGGAGTTCTTATCGTGTTGCAATCTACCTGCATTCAAAAGGAGAAATTCTTGAAGGCTTTGATAAAATCGGCTCCGGCTGTCGCTTCTATCGAACATATAGAAACAGTACAACACCGTGTCTCGAAAGAATATGAAGGTTTCTATATCGCTCCCAGCCGTAGTTCTGGCGATGAAATCACACGTATAAGCCCCGATATAGCTATTTGCTCCGATTGTTTGAAAGACCGGAAACACCAGTTGCATCGCATGGGGTATCCCTTTATCAATTGTACGCATTGCGGGCCTCGTTTTTCCATTATCGAAAAATTACCTTACGATAGAGCCGTTACGACTATGAGCTCTTTTGGTATGTGCGATACGTGTCGGGAGGAGTATGCCGATGTAAATGATCGCCGTTTCCATGCACAACCCATCGCTTGTAACGAATGTGGCCCGCATTATGCGCTGCGGGATTCCGAAGGGAATAAGGATACGGTTTATATCCGTATAGTTTCGCGAATATCCGATGTGTTGTCGAATGGAGGTGTCGTCGCTTTGAAAAGTTTGGGCGGTTACAACCTCATCTGCGATGCCGATAATGAGCAGGCTGTCGCCCGAATACGGGAGTTGAAAGGTCGTTATGCCAAGCCTTTGGCTGTCATGTATCGGGACGAACGGGAGGTAATGGCCGATTTGAATCTTTCCGATGAGGAGCGAAAAGCGTTGAACTCGTGGAGGCGACCTATCGTGCTGGCGGAGGAGAGAGTGCATAATGCGCCGTGGCTGAACGAAGGTTATCGGTCTTTGGGAGTTCTGTTGCCTTATATGGCGATACATTATGATTTGTTTGCAGAAGCTCCCGAATTGAGACGAATCGTGGTAACCAGCGGGAATATGGGGGGACGTCCTATCGTCATAGCAGATGAGGAGGCTCATGATTTGTTTGATTCCAAGGTCGATTCGGTCGTTTCGTACAATCGGGATATTTACAACCGGGTCGATGATTCTGTCGTACAGGAATATGACGGGGTTTGTCGTTCCATACGAAGGTCACGGGGATATACTCCCGAACCATTACGCAATGTGCAGGCTACCGAAGGAATATTGGCTGTCGGAGCCGAACAGGTTTCCTGCTTTGCGATAGGGAAAAAAGAAGATATTTTATTGGGTCAACATATAGGTGAGTTGTCTTGCCGGGAAAACCTTTCTTTTTTTGAAGAATCGATTTCTCATTTTTCTCGAATGTTTCGATTCGAACCGAGGTGTGTGGTCTGTGACCTACATCCCGACTATTTCGCTACGGCATGGGGTGAACGATGTGCAGCCGAGAGGCATATACCTGTGTATCGGGTACAGCATCACCATGCCCATGCCGTAGCTGTAATGGCCGAATATGCGCTCACCGGCGATGTATTGGCGTTATGTCTCGACGGAACCGGTTATGGCGATGATTGCACGATTTGGGGCGGAGAACTGATCCGGTGTTCTCGTACGGAATATAGGCGGTTATCGCACCATCTTTATTTGCCGATGCCGGGAGGCGATATTGCCGCTCGTGAACCGTGGAGAATGGCCGTATCGCTGTTGTACTCGTTGTATGGAGAGAATATGCCTTTACCCGACAATTTCGTAAAACGGATAGGAGAGGACCGTATTAAATTGGTGAGTCGTATGATTGCCCGTCGTATCAATACTCCGTTAAGTTCCGGGGCAGGCCGGCTGTTCGATGCAGTCGCTTCTCTATTGGGTATAGCGGATTTCAATCGATATCGATCGGAAGCTCCTCAAAAGTTGGAACAGGTAGCCGACCGTTCTATCTTGAAAATTTATCCTTTCGACAAAGATAATCCTCTCGATTTTTCGTGGTTGGTGAAGTCTGTTTTGAACGAATTACAGAAAGAAGTTCCCCGCTCTGAGATAGCTTCGGCTTTTCATCGAACCTATGCGGCTATGTGGTGCGTTGAATTGGCGAAACAGGCTGTCCGGCAAAAGTTGTCGAGAGTCGTCCTGTGCGGGGGTGTTTTTCAAAATAAGTTGTTGGTCGATATTTTGATGCCCATGTTGAGACAGTTGGGGTTACAACCCTATTTGCCTGCTTCTGTCCCTTGTAACGATGCCGGTATTGCCGTGGGACAAATGGCCGTAACAGCTGCATGGATAGAACAATCGATGAACCATAATGATAAGAGGCATGCACGAGTTGTCGTTGGCTTGTAGCGTGGTGGAGCTGGTGGAAAAAGAGCTGGCACTACATGGTGGTGGTTCGGTTCGATGCATCGAGATAACTATTGGCGATTTATCGGGTGTGGATAATGATGCTTTTTTATTTTCATTGAATATGGTTTTGGAGAGAAGTGCGTTTGCCGGTGCTCGGGTAATGGTCGATCGGGTGAAACCGTTGGCGGTTTGCGGTGTTTGCGGTGAGTCGTTTTCACCGGTTTCGTTATATGCCTCGTGCCCGAAATGCGGAAGCTATAAAACACGGTTGGTTTCGGGACAAGAGTTTCGTCTTACCTCACTGATTGTAGAAACAGATAAGTAATAATATTAAAATTAAAAAGATATGATTATGCTTATAAAATAGGTTTTGATAAAAATAAGGAGATTGCTCTTGTTTTTATTAAGGAAAATGAAAATTCTTTATCTTTAGCAGAGCAGAATTTTTTATCTGAATTATTTATTAAAAGTGCAAATCTAATAAATAAATTGAGAATAGAATATCTTTATAGGGAGGTAAAATAGATGAAAATAGGTTTGAATGTAGATGAAAATTTGAAGACCCTTTTTGATGAAATTTCCTCTTTAGAATATTTAGATATAGAAGTAGATGAATGTAAGTTAGATGATATTGATATAATTATAATTGATACAAGGAAAGAAAAATTAAATGAATATTTAACCAAATATAAGCAAAAGGGAATTTTGATAATAGCTCTAGTAGGAGAAGAGGATATATATAAAATGAGAGAGTTATTTTTAAGTGGATTAATAGATGATTGTATAGTGAGAAAAGATATTTTTAGGGTAGAAGAGAGTATTGCTAAATTTTTATCTCAAGGGAAAAAATATGATATTTTTTATCTTTCAGATACATTTAAAAAGGGAGTGTATAAATTTTCAGAAGTAAACTATATAACTTATTCAAGTGTTAATAGAAGAGTTGAATTTCATTTGATTAATTCTGAAATTTTTGATGTGAAAAAAAGTTTTTCTGAGATAGAAGAAAGAATAAAGAATGTAAATAATTTTTATAAATTAGATAGAAGTACAATAATTAATCTCAATCTAATTCAAATTTTAGATTTTAAAGAGGAACAGATAATATTTAAGAATAAAGAGTATATTTATACAAGTAAAATAAAATTAAAAGAGTTAGAAAATAATTATTTAAAGGATAAAAAATGGAACTTTTTAATATTTTAAACTAGATTAAAATATTAGGTAAATAGAATAAAATTGATAAATGTGGTATAATATAAAAAAATATAGTTTAAGGAGTAAAAATGGCAACAAAAAGTTTAGAAAGACTTATAGATGAATTTAATAAATTACCAGGAATAGGAAGAAAAAGTGCTGCTAGACTTGCTTTTCATGTATTAGAGATGAGAGAGGAACAGGTGGAAAGTTTTATAGAAGTACTTCGTGAAGCTAAAGAGGTAATTAAAAGATGCCCTAAGTGTGGAGATTTTTGTGAAAATGATCTATGTGATATCTGTAGTAATGAACTGAGAGATAGTCATACTATATGCGTAGTAGAGGATAGTAGAGATGTTATATCTTTTGAAAAAATGGGAAAATATAAGGGAATGTATCATATATTAGGTGGAAAAATTGCCCCACTTAATGGAATTACTCCTGATAAATTAAATATAAAATCTCTTTTAGAGAGAGTAACAGTAGATGAGGTAGAAGAGGTAATCTTAGCTCTTAATCCAGATTTAGAGGGGGAAACAACAGCTTTATATCTAACGAAATTATTAAAGCCTTTTGGTATAAAGGTAACTAAGATAGCAAGTGGAATTCCAATGGGAGGAAATATAGAGTTTGCTGATAGTGCAACTATCTCTAGAGCTTTAGAGGGAAGACAAGAGGTATAATGACACATACTAGACATATAAAAATAGTAAAATAAAAAAAAGGAGATATTATGATAGAAACACCTAGAGGAAATAGAGTACATATAGCAATTTATGGTAGGACTAATGCTGGAAAATCTAGTCTTATAAATAAAATAACAAATCAAAGTATATCTCTTGTATCAGAAACAAGAGGAACTACAACTGACCCAGTATATAAAGCTATGGAACTTTTACCAATAGGTCCAGTAGTATTTATAGATACAGCTGGAATAGATGATACTACTGAGTTAGGAGAGTTGAGAGTAAAAAAGACAAAAGAGATTTTAAATAAGATGGATATAGCTCTTCTTTTAATTTCAACAGAGGTAGTTCTAGAAAATCAAGAGTTAAATTATGAAAAAGAGTGGATAAGAGAGATAAAAAAAAGAGAGAAACCCTTTATAGTAATTTTAAATAAGGTGGATTTAGTTTCAGTAGAAAAACTTCAAGAGATAGAAGAAAAAGTAAAAAGAGAGTTAGGATGTGAAATAAGTAAAGTTACTACTTCAAGAGAGGAGAGTATACAGACAATAAAAAATAAAATTATAGAGTGTGCCCCAAAGATTGTAGTAGAGGAAAAACTTATAGGAGATAAGATAAAGATAGGAGATAAAATTTTATTAGTAGCTCCTCAAGATATACAGGCCCCTAAAGGAAGACTTATATTACCACAGGTTCAAGTGATAAGAGATATATTAGATAATGGTGGGATTCCTACTGTTGTAACTTTAGATAACCTAAAAGAGGGATTAGCTATTTTCCAAGGGAAACCAGATTTAGTAATTACAGATTCTCAAGTATTTAAGACAGTAGATGAAATACTAGATAGAGAAGTACCACTTACATCTTTCTCTATAATTATGGCAAGAGCTAAGGGAGATTTAGAGACTCTATATAGAGGAGCTAAGAGAATAAATAGTTTAAAAGAGGGAGATAAGGTTTTAATAGCTGAAGCTTGTACTCATCATCAGCTAAAGGGAGATATAGCTAGGGAAAAACTTCCAATGCTATTACAGAAAAAAGCTGGTAGATTAGAGATAGATAATTGTTCAGGTAAAGATTTTCCAGAGGATATTTCTAAATATAGTTTGGTAATACATTGTGGTTCTTGTATGTTAAATAGAGCAGAAACTATAAGTAGATTGGGAGAATGTTCAAATAAAGAGATTCCAATTACAAATTTTGGAATGGCAATAGCTGAGATAAATGGAATATTAGATAGAGTAATGGAGATTTTTAAGGAGGGATAATTATGAAAAAGTTTATAATTATGTCAATGTTAATAGTGGGAAGCATTGCCCAAGCTAGCTGGTGGGGAGAATTAAGTGGTGGAACAAGAGCTGCTATAATTGGTGGTTCAGCACTGATATTAAATAATTCTTATCAAAATAGTGAGATAAAACATCAAAGAGATTTAGATAAGTTAGATACTCAAATAAGAAGGGATTATGAAAAACAAGCAGTAGCTGAAAATGCCCATAGAAAATATAGCGGTTCAGGAGTACCAGCTAGATTAAAATATCCTACTGCCAATAATTATAGTGGACAAGGATATGAGGCAGAGATGAGAAGAAGTGCTCCACAACAAGGAAAAATTATATTTTCAGATGGAAAAACTCAGATAATAGAGTTAGCAGATGGAACAAGAATTACTTTAAATCAATAAGCAAAAATAAAAATATTGCCCACTTTTTAGGAACTTCTGAGGAATCTATAACACTTACACCAAGACCTTTATACATTTTTATTTGTAAAGCTCCTATATAATATAAGATTGAAAATAAACCTACTATTATTCCTACAAATAAATCTCTTTTCTCTTCCATTGACTCCCACTCCTTTATTTTCTCCAACGAGGATGATTGTATGCTTCTTTATTTACAACGTTATCAATTTTTTCACCATTCATTGTTTTTAGACATCCTTCTACACACATTGTTGCCATTTTTATTACAGCTTCTCTTGTCTGAGCTGCTGTATGAGGAGTATAAATTAAATTTTTAGCACTTAATAATGGATCACTTTCTTTTGGAGGTTCTACTTCAAAAACATCTGTAGCAGCTCCTGCAATTATATTATTATTAAGAGCATATACTAAATCCTCTTCTTTAATCAAGCCACCTCTAGAACAATTTATTAAAATTGCTGTTTTTTTCATTGTTTTAATTTCATCTAAAGTTATCATATTCTTTGTTGAAGGCAATAAAGGAACATGAAG
>ERZ831979.2706-NODE-2706-length-11481-cov-8.686067_pt1 | contig 11481 bp, 9 predicted proteins | sample MGYA00519952_ERZ831979 | MGnify/ENA primary metagenome ERZ831979 (study PRJEB31850, sample SAMEA3708723) | human gut metagenome | biome: human gut; feature: human-associated habitat; material: faeces | place: China | collected 2014 ...
CGCCGCCAGCGGCGGAAACAGGGAGGAGTTGTTGGGGCAGCGGCCAGCAAGACGCGAGTGCCGCCCAAGGCACGAAGCGGATGCTGGGTGCCGCAACCCGGAAGCAGCGGAGGCCATTCCAAATCGTCCTGCTTCAAAGAAAGCTGCTGCAAAATGGCAAGCCTTCGGCGGCAGCTGCGCGGCACATGGAGATGCTGCCGCGCAATGGACTTTTTGCGCCATTTACGACTTTTCGGTGAAAAAAACTGCTGCGGGTTTGATTTTTTGGCCGTTTTCATGTAAACTAAAAGATAACCATGCCCGCGTATTTTTTGCCCGGCAGAACCCTGCAAAACGCGCAACACATGGGATAAAAAATGCTAAAAATAACGGAGCGTAATGAAATATTATGGCCATCGTAAGTCCTTCGATTCTTTCTGCTGATTTTGGCAAGCTGGGTGCAGACTGCCGCATGGTGCTGGATGCCGGCGCACAGATGCTGCACTACGACGTGATGGACGGGCATTTTGTGCCCAACATCAGCTTTGGCGTGCCGGTGCTCAAAAGCCTGCACAAGGCGCTGCCGGATGCCTTTTATGACGTGCATCTGATGATCAGCCACCCGCTGCAATACGCCGAGCCCTTTATCAAGGCCGGTGCGACCCTGTATAATTTCCATCTGGAGTGCGAAGATGATATTCAGGCCACCATTGACGCCGTCCGTGCGCTGGGCTGCAAGGTGGGTCTGACCATCAAGCCCGGCACTCCGGCCGAGGCGTTGGCACCGTGGCTGGAGCAGCTGGATCTGGTGCTGGTGATGAGCGTGGAGCCCGGCTTCGGCGGGCAGAAGTTCATGCCCTCGGCGCTGGATAAGTTGCGCTGGCTCAAGGCAGAGCGGGAAGCACGCGGCCTTTCCTACCTGCTGGAGGTGGACGGCGGCGTGGATGCCGCCACCGCACCCCTGTGCGTAGAAGCCGGTGCCGACGTGCTGGTGGCAGGCAGTGCCGTGTTCGGCGCCGCCGACCCTGCTGCGGCTGTGGGCGCACTGGCCAGCCTGTAAGGAGGCCCGTATATGGATGAAGCTTTGATCCAAGAGCAGGAGCGGCAGCTGCAAAAGACCGGCCGGTACTATAAGCACGTTTTCTGGCTGTGTGTGCCGCTGCTGTGCATGGCCTGCTATTTCTATGGGGCGCGTCCGCTGCTGCTGTGCGGCATCGCCCTGCTTACCGGCAACCTGTGCGACCGTCTGGTGGCGCTGCTGCGCCATCGGGTGTACACCAATAAAGATCTCTCCAACGAGAGCTTCAGCCTGATCATCGCCCTGCTCATGCCCGCCACCGTGGACATCTATGTGCTGGTGGTGGCAGTGCTGGCGGGCGTGCTCATCGGCAAGGAGTTTTTTGGCGGCTACGGCAGCTACCCCTTTAACCCCGCTGCCGTGGGCTACGCCGTGGCGGCGGTATCGTGGCCGGAGCAGGTGGTGCGCTACCCGCAGCCCTATACGCCGCTGCCCCTGTGGAACGCCTCTGCCGTGCCGGTAAGCAGCACCATCGAGGATACCCTGCGCAGCGGCGGCATCCTGAACCTGAACGCCCTCGCCGTTGTGCTGGGCGAGTTTGCTGCCCCCATGGGCACCGGCGCGGCGCTGGTCATTCTGGCCTGCGGCCTTGTGCTGTGGACCCAGAAGGACGTGCACATCGGCGCATCGGCAAGTTTTCTGATCACCTGCGGGCTCATCGCCTTCTTCTTCCCGCGTCAGGTGGGTCTGGCGGACAGCACCCTCTTCAGCAGCCTGCTGCCCCGCCTGCAGGGCATCCGGGACGAGCTGCACACCGGTGCGGTGCTGTTCTGTGCGGTGTTCCTGCTCAACGAACCCTACACCTGCGCCCATCACCGGCTCGGACGCATCCTGTACGGCGCCCTGGTGGGTGCTGCCACCATGGGCTTCCGCTATTTCGGCGTGTACGAGACCGGCGTCTGCTTTGCACTGCTGGCCGTCAACAGCGTGTCCGCGCTCATTGACCGCACCGAGGAGCGGCTGTACCGTCTGCTGCACCGTCTGCCGTCCGAACGAAAGGAGGCTGCGGAATGAAAAAGCGTACTGCGGAACTGATTTTAAAGGACCCCGAAAAGTTTGCCCATCACGACCGCGTGTTCCTGAATAACCCGGTGGTCATGCAGGGCATGGGTCTGGCACCGCTGGTGGTCGTGGCTACCACCGGCCAGAACGGCCTGATGCTGGCGGCGGCGGTGACGCTGCTGCTGGTGCCCTCCCGCGTGCTGGCCTGCCTGCTCAGCCGCCTTGTACCCCTGCGGGACGAGGAGCCTACCCCGGAGCAGCTGCAAAAAAAGCTGCTGCCCCGCGCACTTTTGTACGCAGCCAGCGCCGCTGTGGTGTACCTGGCGGCATATCCCATTTTGAACTTCGTGTTTGGCACCGGGCTTTTGAACCTTGGCATCTACCTGCCCATGCTGGTGGTGGAGCCGCTTCTGACCTACCGCTTCGGCCGCGTGCAGGAGACAGTGCACAAGGCCGTTTCCAAGGGCGTGCGCATCACCGTGGGCTACGCGCTGCTGCTGCTCGTGGTGGGCGTGGTGCGCGAGTGGCTCAGCCTTGGCACCGTGTTCGGTGCCCCGGTGGGGCGCTGGGCGCTGCTGCCACTGGCTAAGATGCCGGCGGGCGGCTTTATCGTGCTGGGCATCCTGTGCGCCATTTGGCGCGCTGCGGCTGCAAAGCGCAAGGAATATCTGAAAAGGGAAGCACGGGATACCCTGACCGTGCACTACCAGAAGGAGGTGGACCGCGAACCGTGAAGGAAGTTGTAAGCAGCTCGGCAGTGTTTTTCAGCTATGCACTGCTGGCCATTTTTGCACAGAACGCTGTCTTTACCCGTGCACTGGGCGTGTCCCGCATGGTGCAGCTGGTGGGGGACGACCGCACCAGCAGCGCCTTGTTCGGCATGATGCTGTGCATCACGCAGGTGCTGGTGGCGCCGGTGGCTTTTCTTGCCGGGCGGTTCATTGCCCCGCTGGATAACCGCGCCCAGCTGCGCCCGCTGGTGTATATTGCCAGCATTGCCGTGGTGTGTCTGGCGGAGCATCTGGTGCTGTGGCTGCTGCGCAGCCTGCCCCGCCGCGCCCAGCTGCTGCGCATCGTGCCGCTGGCCGCGCTGAACAGCGGCGTGCTGGGCACGGTGCTGGTGGAGCGCACCCAGTCCTTTACCCTTGGCCAGAGCCTTGGCTTTGGCCTTGGCAGCGGCCTTGGCTATGTGCTGGCGGTGCTGCTGGTCACCGAGGCGCGCCACCGCCTGCGCAGCAGAGCCATCCCCAAGGCATTCCGCGGCCTGCCCATCACGCTGGTGTATATCGGCGTGCTGGCGCTGGCGATCTATGGCTTTACCGGACATTCCGTCATCCTGTAATGCAGACAGGGAGGAAAGGATACCATGGCTAAGAATAAACGTCAGAAGGTCAAGCATTATAACCGCAGCTTTTACAGCAGGGAAACGCGCGTAAAGCGCGGCATCGGCATCGTGGTGCTGGTGGCGGCAGTGCTGGCAGCCGCATGGTTTGCCGCACCCCATGTGCTGGATTGGGCCACCCACACCTGGTATACCGTGGTCAAGGATCGGGATCTGGAGGCCGAAAGCGCTTCCCGCGCCGAGGCAGCAGCCTCCTCTGCGGCGGCAAGCAGCGCCGCTGCTTCGCAGGCAGCGTCTGAGCCGGAGGAGGAAAAGCCGCTGGACGGCAAGGCCATTACCGGCGGCAGCTGGGCAGAGCTGGACGTGACCACCCTGACCGATGAAGCCGCCATCCGCGCCGCCGCCCGGCAGCTGAAGCAGCAGGGCGCAGACTACGCCCTTGTCACTCTGAAGGACGCCGCTGGCACGGTGTATTATGCTTCCGGCGTGGCAGCTGCTGCCCAGAGCATCACCGAAAACCCGGTGGATGCGGCCAATATCGCCGCCATCCTGCGGGAGGAGGGCATCATCCCGGCGGCACAGCTTGCCGCCTTTACCGACCCGGTGTCGGTGTACACCGACCGCAGCATGGGCGTGCACTACGATGGCAACAGACTCTGGCTGGATAACGTCAGCGCAGCCAAGGGCGGCAAGGCATGGATGAACCCCTTTGCCGCAAGTGCGGTGCAGTATGTCGGCGACCTCATTGAGGAGGTGCAGGGCATGGGCTACGAGCAGGTGGTGCTTACCGGGGTGCAGTTCCCCAATATCATCACCCGCAAGCAGGACTTCGGCGCCTCCGGCGGCAAGAGCCGGGAGGGACGCGCCGCCCAGCTGACGGCGGATATCGCCGCATGGCAGACCCGCTTTGCGGGCAGCGTGACCCTGTGGGTCAGCTACCCGGACGCACTGTGCACTGCTGCCACCGATGCCCTTGGCACCACCGGTACGTCCCTTGGCATGGAAAATCTGCTGGTCACCAGCAGCACCGCGCTGGACGCGGACAGCCGCGCTGCGCTGGAGCAGGCCGCTGCCGACGCCGGTGTGAAGCACGTTGTGGTGCACGATACCGCAGCGTTCCGCTGAGAAGCGGCTTTTAAAGAGGGGAGGAAACGACTATGAAACCGACTACCTGTTTTGCACCCGCACACATCCTGCTGCCTTCGGAGCAGGTGCCGCTGGAGCAGTGGGGCTGCATTGCCTGTGACCAGTTTACCAGTGACCGCAGCTACTGGCAGCGGGCAGAAGAGACCGCTGCGGGTGCGCCCAGCACCCTGAACCTGATCCTGCCGGAGGTGTATCTGGAGGACGGAGACGCCGACGCGCGGGTGGAAAAGATCCACGCCACCATGCAGGACTACGCCAAAAATGTGCTCACCCGGGCGGTGGATGGCTTTATCTATGTAGAGCGCACCGAGCAGAGCGGCCGGGTGCGGCAGGGTCTTGTAGGGCGTGTGGACTTGGAAGCATACAGCTACCGCCGGGGCGAAAAATGCACCGTGCGCCCCAGCGAGTGCACCGTGGAAAGCCGCATCCCGCCCCGCATGAAGGTACGCACCGGCGCTGCGCTGGAAACGCCCCACATCATGATGCTGGCGGATGACCCGGACTGCACCCTCATCGAGCCCATTGCCGCCCACAAGGACAGCCTGCCCAAGGTATACGAGGGCGAGCTGATGCTGGGCGGCGGCCATGTGGCAGGCTGGGCGGTGGAGGACCCCGCCCTCATCGCACAGATCGAAAATGCGCTGACCGTGCTGGGCAGTCAGGAAGAATTTGACAAGAAATACCCCGATGCCACCCGCCGCGACCCGCTGACGCTGGCCGTGGGCGATGGCAACCACTCGCTGGCTACCGCAAAGGCCTGCTGGGAGGAGCTGAAAAAGACTCTGACCCCGGAGCAGGCAGAAAACCACCCCGCCCGCTGGTGCTTGGCAGAGGTGTGCAACGTGCACTCCCCGGCTATTGAGATCGAGCCCATCCACCGGGTACTGTTCAACGTGGACTGCGCCACCGTACTGCTGAGCCTCATTACATGGAGCGATTCCAACATGGCAGGCTGCTGCTTTGGCGGCAGCAAAAAGCAGCCTTTTACGCTGGCGGGCCCCCACATGGCCAATGTGCTCAGCTTTGAGGACCCCACCGAGCCGCTGACCGTGGGCACCATCGACGATTTTATTTCGGATTATATCGAGCGCCACCCGGAAGCAAAGGTGGACTATGTGCATGACGAGCCGGCTGTGCGCGCTTTGTGCAAGCAGGGCGCCGTGGCGTTTTTGATGCCGCCCTTCGCCAAGAGCGACCTGTTCCGCGGCGTCGTGATGGGCGGCGTGCTGCCCCGCAAGACCTTCAGCATGGGACATGCGGAGGAAAAGCGCTACTACATCGAGTGCCGGAAGATCACAGAATAATAGGAGAACCATGACATTTAAAGAACTGAATCTGTCCGCCCCGCTGCTGCGTGCTGTGCAGGAAGCGGGCTACGAGACCCCCTCGCCCATTCAGGCAGCGGCCATCCCGCCGGTGCTGGCAGGCCGGGATCTGATGGGCTGCGCCCAGACCGGCACCGGCAAGACGGCGGCTTTTGCGCTGCCCATGCTGGACCGGCTCACCGCCAATGCGCCCCGCCGCAAGGGCGCTGTCCGTGCGCTGATTTTGACCCCCACCCGGGAGCTGGCCTTGCAGATCGGCGAAAGCTTTGAAGCCTACGGCAAGCACCTGAAACTGCGCAGCACCGTCATCTTTGGCGGCGTGGGACAGGCGCCGCAGGTGGAAGCGCTGAAAAAGGGCGTGGATATCCTCATCGCCTGCCCGGGACGGCTGAACGATTTGATCGGGCAGGGCTTTATCGACCTGTCCGCTTTGGAAATTTTTGTGCTGGACGAGGCCGACCGGATGCTGGACATGGGCTTTGTCCATGACGTGAAAAAGGTCATTGCAAAGCTGCCCGCCCAGCGCCAGAACCTGATGTTCAGCGCCACCATGCCCGCCGAGATCGAGCAGCTGGCCGCCGGCATCCTGCATGACCCCGCCTTTGTCAAGGTGGATCCGGTGTCCAGCACCGTGGACCGCATCCAGCAGAGCCTGTACTATGTGGAAAAGGGCAACAAAAAGCTTTTGCTGCCGTGGCTCATCAAAAATCTGCAGCCGCCGGTGGTCAATGCGCTGGTGTTCAGCCGCACCAAGCACGGCGCGGATAAGATCGCAAAGGATCTGACAAAGCAGGGCATCCCCGCCGCCGCCATCCACGGCAACAAGAGTCAGACCGCCCGCGTCACCGCGCTGGAGGATTTCAAGTCCGGCAAGACCCGGGTGCTGGTGGCGACCGATATCGCCGCACGCGGCATTGATATCAGCGAGCTTTCCCATGTGTTCAACTACGACCTGCCCGAGGTGCCGGAGACCTATGTGCACCGCATCGGGCGCACCGCCCGCGCCGGTGCGGACGGCACCGCCGTCAGCTTCTGCGCCCCGGAGGAACAGGAGTATCTGGCAGGCATTGAAAAGCTGAACCGCCGCAAGATCCCGGTGGTATCCGGTCATCCGTGGGACGGCGTGCCCGCCCCGGTGCGCCCGGTGCTGCCCGTGCGTGGCAAAAAGCCCCGCCCCGAAGCGGAAAACTTGGCCGAAGCGCCGAAAAAACAGGCCGAAACTGCGCCCGCAAAAGCTGCAAAGACAGCTGCGCCCGCGCCGAAGCAGGAGCCGAAGGCTGCAAAGAACGCGGTGCCTGCAAAACCGAAAAAAGAGGAAACACTGATGCAAGACAGCAACACAAAGCGCGGAGCCCGCAACGACCGCCGCGCCAACAACCGGGGCGCAAACGCCCCCAAGGAAGCGGCAGCGCCCCGCGCCCGCCGCGAGAATGCCGCCCCCGCCCGAGGCAGCAACGTCCAGCCCAAATTTGACCCCCATTTTGTCAGCGCCCCGGAGGCTACTCCGCTGCGCCCGGCACGCAAGACTCCTGTTGCTCCGGCAGCACCCGCCATCCGCAGCGCACAGGAGCCCCAGAATAACCAGAACGCAAACCGCAGCGGCAGCCGCCGCAACGACCGCAGCGACCGGGGTGAACAGCGCAATGCCCGCCCCGCTGCCCAGAATAATAACGCCCGCCCTGCCCGCAACGAGCGCGGCAATGCCGGGAATCAGAGCCGCACCGGCAGCGCACCCCGCGCTCCCAAGGCCGAGCCTGCCCGCCGCGGCCGCAATGCTGCCGCCCGGGACGAGGACCCGGGGCTGGTGCTCATCAGCCGCCGCCCGCCCCAGCAGAAGTACACCAGCTTTGAGGAGTATATGGACGCCCACGGCGGTGCCACTGCACCCATTGAGGATCACAGCGAAGAAGTATGAGCCAGAACGAAGCCTTTGCCCCGTGGCAGTGCCCCCTGTGCGGCGGCGCGCTGCAAGGGGAGAATGACCTGAAATGTGAAAAAGGCCACTGTTTTGACCGCGCCCGGGAGGGCTACTGGCATCTTTTGCCGGTGCAGAGTATGCGAACCAAAGCCCCCGGGGACAGCAAGGAGATGGTAGCTGCCCGCCGCGCCTTCCTGAACGCCGGATATTACGGCATTTTCGGGCAGGCGCTGGGGGAGTTGTGCCTTACCCACGGCGTGCCCGCCGCGAAGGACGCCCCGCTGCATCTGCTGGATGCAGGCTGCGGCGAGGGCTGGTACGACCGCTGCATCGCGCAGCAGTTTGCGGCGGCGGAAAAACCGTTGCAGCTGGCAGGGTTCGATATCGCAAAGCCCGCGGTGCGGTTGGCGGCAAAGGCGCTGCCCGCCGCGCAGTATGCGGTGGCGTCCAGCTTCAGCCAGCCGGTGCGCACCGGCTGGGCAGACGTGCTGCTGAACTGCTTTTCGCCCTTTGCACAGGAGGAGTTCAGCCGGGTGCTGCGCCCCGGCGGGCGCATGATCTACGTTGTGCCGGGGGCAGAGCATCTGTACCAGATGAAGGCTGTGCTCTACGAAAAGCCCTACAAGAACCCGGTGCAGCAGGTGGAGTACCCGGGCTTCCGCGCCATTGATGAGCGTGAGGTGCAGGGTACCATCACCGTGCCCGCCGCCCAGCTGGAAGCCCTGTTTGCCATGACCCCCTACTACTGGAAAACGCCCCGCGACGGTGCCGCCCGCCTTGCGGCTCTGCCGCAGCTCACCACAACCATCGCCTTCCGCTTTCTGGTGTTTGAAAAGCTGTAATAAGATAAAAAGGACTGCCGTGCAGAGTGCATGGCAGTCCTTTTTTGTACCCATTCTCATGCTTGTTGATTTTCACAAGAACTGACATACTAATATATCAATTTCACACAAAAACAACAAAATCTATTTACAAGCTCGTTATATTGTGGTACGATTTGTGCAGATTTCGATGGCATAATACAACTGGAATGTCTATCGGGCCCGGCAGCAGGGCGTTTGCTGCACAGCTTTGGGCGGCTTTGCTCTGCACAAATGAGCCGTCTGCATTTAAAAGGAGAAATGATGATGAACAGAAGAGACTTTATGAAGCTTTCTGCCGCTTCTGCTGTGACCATGGGCGCAGTGGCTGGCATGGCGCCCGCATCCTTTGCTGAAAACGCTGGCGTGCACACCGATGCTGAGGTGCAGGCCATGGTGGCAGAGGAACTCCGTCTCTCCCGCGAGGTGGCCTTTTATCCGGCTGCTTTCCGGGGCGATTTTGACAAGTTCTATGTGCTGTTCCACAAGCTGTCCCGTGCTCAGTACGAGAAGGTGGACGGTGCACCTGTGCCCGGTATCAACGCCTCCCACTACGATATGTGTGTTGCTCTGACCAATGCCCGCAAGGCGCTGCGCCAGATCAAGGACCCCAAGAGCACCGTTTGGGAAATTTGGGGAGATCAGATGGCCGTGGAATCTCCGCTGCCCACCAACTGGGAAAATTGCTACGATAACGAGGGCTTCCGTCCCTTCCTGAACCCGTACCTGCTGCGAGATCAGGGCAAGGTGAAGGGCAACGTGATCATTATTGCAGGCGGCGGCAGCACCCACCGCAACAACGTGGTGGAAGGCTACCCGGTGGCCGAGTTCTTCAACAAGAACGGCTACAACGCCTTTGTGCTGCAGCGCCGCGTCAACCCTTATGCCGCTGTGGATCAGCAGCTGGATCTGGCCCGTGCTATCCGCTACATCCGCCACAACGCCTCTGAAAAACACATCGGCAAGACCGATATCATGATCGCTGTGGGCTTCTCTGCCGGCGGCATGAATGTGATGCAGGTGGTGGCCGACCAGTTCGGCACTACGAATACCCCGGATAAGGTCTACCCCAGCTACGTCTGCGATGCTGTGGACCATGAGAGCGCTGACCTGAATGTGGCGATTCCCATCTACGGACTGTTCGTCACTGGTCTGAACTTCACGAAGAACCCCAACCTGCCTCCGGTCTTTGGTGTTGTGGGTCAGAAAGATGGCCTGAGTGCGATGATGCTGCCCTCTCTGCCGGAGTGCGCAAATATCTTCACGGACTTCAGCTTCTATCTGGCACCTGATGCGCCCCACGGTGTGGGTCTGGGCACTGGCACCAAGGGCTATGTGGACTACTACACCCAGATCGCCCAGTGGCCGGATATGGCTGTCAACTTCATCGAGAGCCGTCTGGGGCTGATGGAAAAGAAGATCGACATGGACTCCGTGGGCTTTGCATGGTAAGCTGCCCCGACAGGAGTACCTGAAAAACAACGACCCGCCGCATCTCTTTCAGTGCGGCGGGTCGTTGTTTGTAAAAATATTATGTATGATACTCCATCCATTTGCCCTTCCACGCATACAGGACCATGAGCAATGCGCCCAGACCCCAGCTGACGGGGTAGAGGATGAACACGCCCTCGATGCCGGAGAAGAAGGGGAGCAGAAACTGGATCCACACCACACGGAACAGGCACAGCGAGACCAGCAGCACCACCATGGGTGGGATGCTGGCACCCGTGCCGCGCACGGCACCGGCAAGGCCGTGCAGGATGCTGAGCAGGAAGTAGAACGGACAGAACCACCGCATGGCCAGCTTGCCGTAGGTGACCACGGCCTCGTCGGCGGTGAACAGGTGCAGAATGGCGTCCTGTCCGGCCAATAGCGCCGCGCCGGTGCAAAGGGTGTAGATGACCCCAATAGCAAGGGTGACCCACACCGAGCGCTTTACCCGGTCCAGACGCCCCGCGCCGTAGTTCTGCCCCACAAAGGTGGTAGCTGCCATGCTGATGCTGCTCACCGGCAGAATGTTGAAGCCATCGATCTTCATGTAGGCTGCAAAGCCCGCCATGGCGGCGGCACCGTAGCTGTTCACGCTGGCCTGCACCAGCACGTTGGAAAAGGAGATGACCATGTTCTGGATGCCGGTGGGCAGGCCCACCCGGATGATGCGGCCTGCCATTTTGCGGTGCAGCCGGATGGCGGAAAGTTCCACCCGGCAGGCGTCCTCGCTTTTCATCAAAAAGCGCAGGCTCAGCACGCAGGACACCAGCTGGCTTAAGTCGGTAGCGATGGCAGCGCCCGCCACCCCCATCCGCAGCCCCACGATGAACACAAAGTCCAGCACGATGTTGGTCACCGACGCCCATGCCAGATACACCAGCGAGCGGCGGGAGTTGCCGGCGGCGTTCAGGATGCCGGCGGTCATGTTATACACCACGCTGAACAGCACCCCGCCAAAGTAGATGCGGATATAGGTCACAGCGTCGGCCAGCACCTCGGCGGGGGTGTTCATGGCCACCAGCAAAGCGCGCCCGCAGGCAACGCCGCCCACCGTCAGCAAAAGCCCCATGACCACCGCAATGGCAAGGGAGGTGTGCACCGCCTCGCGGGTCTCCTTGTGGTCGCCCGCGCCCAGATACTGCGACACCACCACGCCCGCGCCCACGGCAAGTCCCTGACTGAAGCCGATGAGCAGGTAGATGGGCGACCCGCTGGAACCCACGGCGGCAAGGGCATTGCTGCCCACAAAATTGCCCACGATGATGCTGTCGGCGGTGTTGTACATCTGCTGCAGCAGGTTGCCGAAGATCAGCGGCAGGGCGAACAGCAGCAGGCTCTTC
>ERZ831979.2709-NODE-2709-length-11468-cov-2.868220_pt1 | contig 11468 bp, 5 predicted proteins | sample MGYA00519952_ERZ831979 | MGnify/ENA primary metagenome ERZ831979 (study PRJEB31850, sample SAMEA3708723) | human gut metagenome | biome: human gut; feature: human-associated habitat; material: faeces | place: China | collected 2014 ...
CCGTACCCCGGGAGAAGTGAAAGCCGCCACTTGGATGCCGCCTATCTCTCTCGAAAAATGTTACAGCATGGAAATCAACGACTACTCTCCCGAATCGACCGTATTAGGAGTACAAGGTTGCTTTTGGAGCGACCAATTTATTCACGGCACTGTATTGCAAGAGATAGATTATCTGAATGAAAATCGCTCCGAAAACTATGCCGAATACTTCACTTTCCCCCGTCTGTTAGCTCTTTCAGAAGTGGCATGGTGTCGACAATCCGACCGCAATTATTCCGACTTCCGTCGCCGGTTGAGTCACCATTTCAATCGGCTCGATTTCAAAAATTGCCATTACCGTGTACCGGAACCCCTCATAGAACAAATGAATCCGACTGCTACCGGTGCAATAGAATTTACATTATCTCCGGCCGTCGCCGATGCCGACATTCGCTATACCACCGACGGCTCCTATCCTACGGTTCATTCCCCCCTTTACACCACTCCGGTAACCGTCGATGACAAAAGCGACTTCCGGGCTATCACCGTAGTAAATCCCCGTCACTATTCGCTGCCCATTTATTTCGCCCCCGACTATTCGGGCTATAAACAGTACGGTGAATATACAGCCGAATGGAAACCTCTGAACGTACAGCCCTATCTAACTCCTTGGCGATTCGAATGTACAGGCAAAATATCAGGCAATGGCACATATACGGTATCGTTCATCTACACAAAAGGTGAAACCCCGTTCCGGTTAGGCGCATTGAAACTTTACAAGCGAGACGAACTCCTCGCAGAAGTTCCGCAGTCGGTTCTGATAAATGCCGATTCCCCCGTAGCGACCTACCGCTTTACCGTCGATTCCTTCGAAGCCGGTACTCCCTTTTTCATAGAAGTAGAAGCCTGCGGAGAGAAAGGAAACGATACCTCGGGATTAGTATTCATAAACAAAGTCACTCAATAACCCATAAAAAATAAGATACACAAAAGGCAGCTAAGCTGCCTTTTGTGTTATATAACATTCGATCGAAATACAGACCGATTCTTCGAAAAGACTATCTTTGTAAAAGAAGATATCATAAAATAATTTTATACCACGTAACACAGAAATTTTTATCATCATGGCAAAAGCGCATATTTTTATCAGTTACGCCCACGAAGACAAAGAGTGGGTACTGGAAGGCCCGGGAAACATTCATCTGATACCTCGAATTAGACGACACACGAGTCCGGATGCAGAAATATGGTTCGACGAAGGATTGGTTATCGGCGAAAAATGGGACGAAGAAATACACAATCACATCGTTCAATCACACATTGCCATTTTGCTGATTAGCGAAAGTTTCGTATCCTCGGATTATATCGTAAACAAAGAACTCGTTTGGATTAAAGAGCAAGTAGAAAAAAACGATATGAAAATCGTTCCTCTACTCATCGGAAACATTACCGAAAAATCGAAACGAATAATCGACTGGATATATCAAAGGCAAATACACCCTTCCGAGACACAACCGCTTTGCAACTATCTCAACGATAAAGCACAATGGGACCACATGATTACGAGCATATTGAACATCATCGATGCCAAAATCGACCAAGTGCTCGAAACTCTTTTGCTGAACGAAAGCACCCGGCAAACCGAAAATTCGATTAAACCGTCTGTCATGCCCGACAGTAAAACAGTTACTGGATATATCGAAAACCGAGACACGAAAATTACCGATAAAACGACAGCGGCACACCCGACAGGAGTAAACCCCGCACTTTATCAAGAAGCCATCAGACTATACCGGAATCACAAATACAAAGAAGCATCGGATATCCTTCTGAAATTAGCCGCCGCAAACAACACCGAAGCTCAAAATCTCCTTTGCGACATTCTTTGCAACAAAGTAAAAGGGTATCAACTATGGCCCGGAATTTTAGAAACATTCCTACCCTACGCAGAAAAAAATCTTGCCTTCGCTCAAACTATCGTAGGAAAAGTTTACTATCGGGGAAAACTGAATGAGCGCAATTACGAAAAAGCTTTCGACTGGTTCTCCAAAGCAGCTGAAAGCGGAAATTCATATGCCCAATACTTGTTAGGCAACATGTATGAAAACGGGACATTCGTAGAACAAAATTACGATACAGCTCTCTCCTATTATAAAAACTCGGCAGCACAAAACAACATCATGGCCATAGGAGAAATGGCATTCATGAAAGATAATGGTTACGGTATGCCCATGAATAAGGAAGAAGCCGAAAAAATATACCTCCAACTGGCCGAAGAACGCGACGACGAGTGGTCCATGATCAAACTGGCCTATATCGAAATGGATAGAGGAAATTCCGAAGAAAGATTGAAATGGATACAAAAAGCGCTTGAAAAAGAATATATCGATGCCTACGTAGATTTAGGCATCTTCTATCAATCCGACGAAAAATACGAAGACCTCGAAAAAGCGCAGCAATCTTATTATCAAGCGGCACAATTAGGCAATCCCGAAGGAATGAATGGATTGGCGCTGATCTATTACAATATGCCGGACAATAAAGGAGACGAACAAGCGTTTCGATGGTTCTCTAAATCGGCCGACTTGGGCGATAGTTTCGGACTATATTATCTGGCTGTTATGTATGAAAACGGCTTCGGAACCAATATCGACAAACAAAAGGCTTGGGATCTATATCTAGCTTCGGCCGATCAAAAATTCTCGCTAGCCTATCGTAAAATAGCGCAACTCATCGAAGAAGGCGAAGCGCCTGCATCATTCACAGGCCGAGAATTGGAATACTATATAAAAGCAGCCGAAAGAAACGACATAGACGCTATACACGATGTCATACGGTTCTTGGAGAATGATCCCGACCGGCAGAAAGAATTGTTCTCTTGGTGTCAACGAGGAGCACAGCTCAATGACGGGAAATGTATTTGTAAATTAGGGAAACTCTATTTCTACGGCATGGGGACAGAAATGGACGAATTCAAAGCGATGAACTGTTTCCGCAAAGCCGAAACGATGGAAATCCCCGAAGCCTACTATTTCTTGGGGCTGGCCTACTACGAAGCCAAAGGTGTGGTTAGCCCGAACATACAAAAAGCCGAGGAATATTTTAGAAAAGCTGCCGAAGCCGGATATTCCGATGCGATTAAAGCAATCGCCGAACTTTATATGCAGTCGGGACATGAAAATGGATATGAAAAAGCCATCGAATATCTGAAAACGATTGCGGAGGGAGAACATGCCGACATCGCCTATGAAGGACTCATGCGAATCGCCGTAGAACAAATGAACGCTCAGGATTACGACGACCCGCAGAACAGCGAATTATATCAAAAAGCTCTCCGATTCGAGACATCGGGAAAAGAAGCCGGTATGACCGAGTCGTTAAGTAAAGCATTCCTCGATCGAGGAATAAATTTATACAATATCGAAAAATACGAATCGGCCATAGCACCCTTGCTTTTAGCAGCACAAATGGGAGAATCGGAAGCAGCGACGCATTTGGGAGATCTTTACTTCTACGGCTATGGTGTCGATACCGATTACGAACAATCCTATTATTGGTTCTCCAAAGCAGCGCAAAGCAATAATGCTTATGCTCAATATTCCATTGCATTCATGTATATAAAAGGACTGTTCGTAGAAAAAGACGACACACAAGTAATCAAATGGATGAAATTAGCGGCAGAGAACGGCTACACCGAAGCGCAAAAAAACATGGGAGAATACTATTATTATGGCTCTTTCGGTTGTCGAAGAGATATGAAAGAAGCCATAAAATGGTATGAAATGGGAGCAAAAAGCAACGAACCGACATGTGTGTTTACTCTGGGATTAATCTATGAAGAAGGAGACGGAGTACAAAAAAATATCCTGAAAGCTGCCGATTGGTATCAAAAAGGAGCACAAGCCGGCATTCCTTCTTGTTTGTATAATCTTGGGAAGCTAATTATCAATAAAGAAATATCGGGAGAAGAAGAGAAAGGATTCAACCTCATACAACAAGCCGCGGAAAGCGGATACTCCTTTGCCCAAAACTACATGGGACGTGCATACCGTTTCGGGTGGTATGTCAATGCAAACCCGGTCAGAGCCACCAACTGGTTCACCAAAGCGGCAGAACAAAATATGCCGGACGCAATGTGCAATTTAGGCGACATGTACTCCTATGAAGACGGATTGACCATCGACTATGAAAAAGCGTTCTATTGGTACGAAAAAGCCGCCGAAACAAAACACAGCAGAGCTTTGACCGAACTGGGAGACATGTATTATGCAGGGAAAGGTGTCCGACAAGATTACCAGAAAGCAATGGAATATTACCAGAAAGCGTGTGACGAAGGTTATCCTTATGCATTCTATTCATTAGGCTTTATGTATTGGAAAGGACAAGGAACGCTCCCCGACAAAGAAAAGGCTCAGGAATATCTCAGTCAAGCCGCTGCTATGGGAAATGAAAGCGCTTTCCAACTTTTGAACCGCATGGATCACGAATCGGAAGAAGAAAAAGACATCGACCCATTCGCCCGACAAGCCTATTTAGAAGCTCAACAAGCCCTTGCCGACAAAGAAACAGAAAAATATATCAACCTTCTATCCCAATCGGCGAATTTAGGATATGTTCAAGCCCTGAACGATTTGGGAGACCTCTATTTTAATGGAGAATTGGCCCCTAAACATATGGGCAAAGCATATGAATATTTTTTGAAAGCCTCTCAAAACGGATCGGGATATGGTTCATACAGTTGCGGATTCATACTCATGAAAGGGTCTTCCGATATTCCCCGGGACATTGAAAAAGGACTTTCCATGTTCCGTTTGGCGGTTGAGCAGAATTACAAAGCGGCAACCCGGGACTTGGCTCGATATTACTATTCGTTGGAAACCGAAGAAGACAATCGCAAAGCGTTGGACTACTACCTGCAATACATTGAATACAATCCCAAAGACACCGATACATTGCTTCATATCGGATTGATTTACGAATCGGGGTTGGGAGTTCCGCTCAATATCGACCTCGCCCGTAGATATTATGAAAGAGCTGCCGAACAAGACGAAACCGGCATGGCATACAACTTCTTGGGAGGGACCTACATGAATGACGAAGAAACCGAGAGCAACGAACAAAAAGCCGTGCACTATTTCCAAAAAGCTATCGAATTGGGCAACACGAATGCAATGTTCCGAATCAGCTACTACCTCCACAACGGTAAAGGAGGATTACAGGTCGACATACCTCGGGAAATCGAATTGCTCACCGAAGCCTCCAAACGCGGGAACCATCAAGCCACGTATCGGCTGGGATTATTATTCGAAGATAACGAAAGTGGAATGGCTCAAAATCTCGAATTATCCGTCAAATACTTCCAATTAGCCGCCGACAACGGTATTCTCGCCGCCATCAACAAGATGGGAGAATTATATCTTTTCGGGGAAGTAATACCGGCAAACCTGACGAAAGCCATATCTTGCTTTACGGCAGCCTCGGAACAGGGATATGGGAAGGCCTCATATTGGTTGGGAAGGCTTCATACCGATGGTATCGGACAACTCGAAAAAGACACTCAAAAGGCGATGAACTATTACCGTAAAGCTATCGAACAAGGTTATGAAGAAGCCCGAGAGTGGATGGAACAACTCCAAAAAAATTTGGTGGACGAGACCATAACAGATATTGAAATACCCCAAGACAAGTCAGACGAAGAGCTATACAAAGATGCTAAAAATGCATTGGAGAAAGCCCAATTCAAAACGGCTTATGCCTATTTTTCCTATTTAACGCAAAGAAACCATGCCGAATCGTTCAACGAACTAGGAGACATGTATTTCTACGGCAGAGGAATGGCAATCAACCAAGCCAAAGCTCTGGAACTATATAAAAAAGCCGCGGCACTCGATAGTGTTTATGGTTTCTTTAATGTCGGATTCTTATATTGGAACGGACCCGAAGAAATACAAGATCCCGAACAAGCATTACAATATTTGAAAAAAGCGGCCCAAATGGGCTATACCTACGCACTGAGTTTCATCGGAGATATCTATCGAACCGGACCGGAAGAACTTATCGATTATGCCGAAGCGAAACGATACTATCAAAAAGGAGTCGACGTTAACGAAATCAATGCAATAAAAGGTATGGCTCTTTTATACCTTTTGGGACAAGGCGTAACACAAAACAATGCTATGGGAGCATTCTATTTGAAGAAAGCAGCCGATAAAGGCAACGCATGGGCCATGTATCACTTAGGACGTCTGTATTATTACGGCGAGGGTATTCCCCGTAACCCCAAATTGGCATTGGACTATTTACAAATGGCTTATGATGCGAACTATCCGGATGCATGCAGTCTGTTAGGACTACTCTATGAAAGAGGCGAAGGCACTGCACCAAATATAGAATTAGCCAACAAGTTATACATCAGAGGGCATGAATTAGGAGACGACCAATCCATGTGGTACTTGGCTTGCAATTATCTCGATGGAAACGGTCTGCCCAAAGACTACAAAAGAGCCGAAAAACTCTTTATACAAGCCATCGAAAGAGGGAACGAACCGGCTCGAATCGACTTAGCCAGAATGATATTCCACGGATTAGGAACAGTACAAGACCCGCAAAAAGCATACGAAATCATAAAACCCTGTTTAGAGCAAGGATACGGACGAGCATATATGTTAATGGGAGAAGTTTACGAAAACGGATTAGGTGTGGAAAAAGATTATAAACAAGCCAAAGAACTGTATCGAAAAGCGCTCGACTTAGGATATAGTTTTGCACAAGAAGCACTCGACCGTTTAGACAAGTTCTGCTAAAAATAAAGCTGTTAAAAACAAAGGAGCACCTCCTTCCCTTTCGTACTCTATGGCATTGCGTGACATTTCAGTCCTCCTCCCCTGTGTTTTGTAATGCAAAATATAGGGGAGGTGGCACGAAGTGACGGAGGGGTTGAAAAAACCGGCAACAGTAGTGACAAGGTTAAGCCCCCTCTCTCCCTGTCGTGTCCCGTAGCATTACGGGGTGTTTTCGAAGAAATATAGGGGGAGTGCCCGTAGGGCGAGGGGGTTAAAGCAGAAAAGGCCTCTGCACGTCTGCAATGAATATAGCCACACTCCTCCCCTGTGTTTTGAAACACAAAATATAGGGGAGGTGTCCATAGGACGGAGGGGTTAAAAAGACCACAGCAGAGGAAATGGATTAGGGCATCACCCTCTCTCCCTGCCGTGTCCCGTAACATTACGGGGTGTTTCCGCAAGGAAATTTATTTTGTCCCCTTATTTTTCAATGACAAGTTGTACTTTCTTTGTCCCTAAACGAGCCTGTAACCACTCCTTGAATCTTTTTTGCTCCGACAAAGAAAAGACTTTGGAATGACGCACCACAGCAAGAGTTGTCGTGTCTCTCGCCTCCGTATCGATACAGCTGAAAATCGTTTTCGAAATGGCAATATCGGTCACATTAGGGAAAAGAACCTTTATTTCAGGAGCGACTTCCACCCCCACAGAATCATATTGTTGGTAATGCGATGCCAGATTTTCCAAAGAATCTATCGTTTTCTGCTGGCAAGCTATCTGCTCTTGATTATGCAAATAAATATCTTTAAACATCGCACTGCTCAAAGTACTTATATCCGCTTGATTTTGCCCATACCCTTGACGAACCTCCAATATAGCACCGCCCAATCCATACTGGGGCAATCTCGCCTGTGCCACAGCTATGGAATCTTTCGGGATTTCGGCTCCCACCAAAGAGACGCGTATGATGCGCTTTCCGTGCTCCGTCACGGCACTTTTACTTAAAACCTGAGTATCGGCATAATTGAAATTCTGGGAAACAAAGCGGGATGCTGCGACCTCGAAAAAGTTCTCTTTCACCATATTGTAAGTAAGGTAAATACTCGGAGCCATAGTCAGTATCAAAATGGTATACACCATTCGTTCCACCTTCTTACGCCGTTCGTCGTCCACAAACTCCTTCTTCGAATATTTCATTAACTTCACGCCCAAAGTCGTCGCGAATGCAATAAAAACCGAATTGATGAAAAACAAATAAAACGCTCCGAAAAAATAATAGAAATTACCGGTAGCCAACCCGAATCCCGCCGTACACAACGGCGGCATCAACGCCGTGGCGATGGCGACACCGGGTAAAACATTTCCTTTTTGTTTGGACGACATCGCCACGATACCCGCCAATCCTCCGAAAAAAGCGATCAACACATCGTAGATAGTCGGCGAAGTACGAGCGAGTAATTCGCTTCGAGCCTCATTCAGGGGTGAAACCCAAAAGTAAATAGTCGACGTTATCACACTGAACAACGTTGCGACTGCCAAATTCCGAAAAGAACGTTTTATCAACTCATAGTCATTGATACCTAAGCCCAATCCGATACCCATGATGGGCCCCATCAGAGGTGAAATCAACATAGCGCCGATAATCACAGCGGCTGAATTGGTATTCAGTCCCAACGAAGCGATAAATATCGCGAATACCAAAATAAGAATCGTAGAACCCTTAAACTCCACTCCTGCACGAATCGCTTCTACCGAAGCCGCCTCTTCTTCCCTGTCTTGACTCATATCGAGATAATGAGTCAAAAACCTTTTGACGGAATCAACGAATTTGGGAAATGACATAATTACTTTTATTAAAATACCGGAAACTCAAAACCGCTCTTTCAAAACTTGGACACGAAACGTCTTAACCCGGGAACCTCGTTCATCGGCAAATCATGACGGAACAAATAGACCAAGAACACACCCAAAAGCAGAGTCCTGAATGCCAAACGCAAAAAGAGGGATTCGATAGGGACAACCATTGCCACCGCATACAGCACAACCGTCAACAGTGTATAGCGGAAAGCCGACTTCAAATCATAGCGTATCGGGTAAACACGCTGCCCGATAAAAAAAGAGGCCAACATCATACTCGCATAACAAACGAACGCCCCCCAAGCACAAGCCATATATCCGAAACGGGGAACCCCCACGATGTTGATAATCGCCGTAATGGCAAAGCCGAACAAAGAGAACCAAGCGCCCCATTGTGTCCGGTCGGTCAATTTATACCACAAAGAAAGATTGAAAAACACACCGAAGAACAATTCGGCGAGCATGACGATAGGAACGACTTTCAATCCCGTACAATACGTCGCCGGCATAAAGAACCGCACGAGGTCTATATAAAACATCACTGCGAGGAAGATGAAAAGCCCGAATATGATGAAATACTTCATCGCATCCGAATACGACTTTTTATTTCCGTCGCCGGCATCTTTATTTCGGGCAAAAATAAATGGTTCGTATGCAAAACGAAAAGCCTGTGTAAACATCACCATCACGATCGCTATTTTATAAACCGCACCGTATATGCCGAGTTCCGACATGGCATCCGGGCGATTGCTTGCCAGTTGAGGATAAAACATCTTGTCGAAGGTTTGGTTCATAATACCGGCGATCCCCAATATTAATAACGGAAAAGAATATTTCAACATGCGTGACAACAAATGCCGGTCGAACCGATAACGTATCCCGAAAATCTCTGGGAACAAAACCAACAATACAACTCCCGAACTGATAACATTCGAGACCAATATATATCCCACCAAAAAATCGGGGTCGAAAAACCAAGAAATCCACTCGGGGTGAATACCATACAGCCACGGGCAAAGCAAAATGAAAAACAAATTCAATGCTATGTTCAGGAATATCGAAAACAATTTGATCGAAGCGAACCGTATTGGACGACGCCGATAACGCAAGTAAGCGAACGGCAACGCCGTAAAAGCATCGACGGCTATAATGGCCGCCATCATCAATACATAATCCTCATGTTCGGGATACCCCAACAACCTCGACAGAGGTGTTATAAACACCCACACAAGAACAAAAAACAACGTCGATGTAGTCGCCAGCGAAATAAGCCCGGTAGTATAGACCCTCTGCGGCTCTTTCTCCTCCTTATCGTTGGCAAACCGAAAAAAACCGGTCTCCATGCCATAAGTCAGGATAATCAACAAAAGAGCCATATACGCATACAGATTGGTCACGATGCCATACTCGGCGGTCGTTTTCAATACGTTGATATAAAGAAAAACGAAACACCAGTTCAAGAACCGCCCCAATATACTGCTTAAACCGTATATGGCGGTATCTTTCGCCAAACTCTTCATGCCGGCCATACGTCTCTGCTTATACGTGATTAAAACAATGTACCCTGCTCCGAAATCCGTCGCCGATTCAAATGGGTATAAGCCAAATCGGTCACCTCGCGTCCCCGGGGCGTACGCTTGATAAATCCCTCTTTAATCAAATAAGGCTCATATACCTCCTCCAACGTTCCGGGATCCTCACCCAAAGCCGTCGCAATAGTCGTCAACCCTACGGGGCCGCCTTTGAATTTATCGATAATGACCGAAAGTATCTTATTGTCGATCTCGTCGAGCCCGTATTTATCGATGTTCAACGCTTCCAAAGAATACCTTGCTATTTCCAAATCGATACTCCCCGACCCTTTCACTTGGGCAAAATCACGAACACGACGCAACAAGGCATTCCCGATACGAGGCGTTCCACGACTGCGCATAGCGATCTCGGTAGCCGCCTCATGCGTACAAGGCACACACAACAGCTTGGCCGACCGCTCTATAATATGAGTCAATACGGCATGATCGTAATATTCCAAATGACAGTTTATCCCGAATCGAGCACGCAACGGACTCGTCAATAACCCGCTTCGGGTAGTCGCACCCACCAGCGTAAAAGGATTCAATTCTATCTGTATGGAACGCGCGCTCGGCCCTTTGTCGATCATAATATCGATACGGAAATCTTCCATCGCCGAGTAAAGATATTCCTCCACTACCGGACTCAGACGATGAATCTCATCGATAAAGAGGATCGTCTTCCTGCCGTACATTCCCTGGTTGTTCTTCGCCTGCGCGATCACTTCCTCCATGTCCTTCTTGCCGGCAGAAGTCGCATTGATCTGTAAAAACTCTGCGCTCGTCGTATGCGCGATCACCTTGGCAAGTGTTGTCTTGCCGGTGCCAGGCGGGCCGTAAAAGATGATGGAACTAAGCTTGTCAGCCTTAATCGCCCGGTAAAGCAGCTTGTCCTTACCGACAATATGCTGCTGCCCGACAACTTCATCAAGTGTCGTCGGACGAAGTCTCGATGCAAGCGGTGCTTCCGACTCCATATTCTGTGATCTCATATACTCAAATAAATCCATTCCCAATCCCCACTGTCTCTCGCCTTTCTCTCAAGGCGAAAATGAATAATTTATTTTTTCATCTTGCATTTTGGCTCTATATTTCATCAATATGAACCAAAACGCTTTTCCATATGACAGAAAAAGTGCCGAAAAATTCATTTCATCTCTACTAGAATACATGATTCTTCGACACTTTACAATACAAAAGTTATTTTTCTACATTATGACCATAAAGCCTGACTTTGTTTTCGCCATACTGTCATAAATTTCCAAATGTGCTTTACGCT
>ERZ831979.2712-NODE-2712-length-11460-cov-2.103463_pt1 | contig 11460 bp, 7 predicted proteins | sample MGYA00519952_ERZ831979 | MGnify/ENA primary metagenome ERZ831979 (study PRJEB31850, sample SAMEA3708723) | human gut metagenome | biome: human gut; feature: human-associated habitat; material: faeces | place: China | collected 2014 ...
AGTGATTATTGACGGAACCCCCGTGCAGATGCTGTTGGACAAACAGATCTCCAAATTCCGAAACACGAAAATCGGATTTGTATTCCAGTTTCACCACCTGCTGCCGGAGTTTACCGCTTTTGAGAATGTCTGCATTCCCGGCTACATTGCCAAACGTGAACGCTACGAGGTCGAACGCAAAGCACGCGAACTGCTCGAGATGCTCGGCATGGAGCATCGCATCAACCACAAACCGGCCGAACTCTCTGGAGGCGAACAACAACGCGTGGCCATTGCCCGTGCCCTAATCAACTCACCGGCCGTTCTGCTGGCCGACGAGCCTTCGGGAAATCTCGACTCCAAAAACCGCGAGGAGATTCACCAGCTCTTCTTCACGTTACGGGATACCTTGGGTCAAACCGTCGTGATCGTCACCCACGACGAACAGTTGGCCCGGATGTCCGACCGGGAGATCGTCATGATCGACGGCATGATTCGACCCTAACCATGTCTCCAGCAAAACTACCCTATTCTTCCGACGATTTTACCCCTTCGTCCGGTGAAGAGCTGCACCAGTTGCTCGACTACTTGTGGGATCGGTACGACCGCCCAGAATTTATTCCCGATGATCCGATCGCCATTCCGCATCAATATTCACGCCGGGAAGATATTGAGATCAGCGCCTTCTTTGCTGCCACTATCGCCTGGGGAAAACGGTCAATGATTGTTTCCAACGGCCATCGGCTGATGGAACGAATGGATCACGCACCATACGATTTCGTAGTCAACGCATCGGAGCAAGAGTGGAGTGCACTGGTCGGTTTCGTTCACCGTACTTTCAACGACAGCGACTGCATCGACTTTGTCCGGGCCTTACGACCATTTTATTTGTCTGACTACTCCATCAACCCTGCGCACGAAACCGACCAAATTCATCAGCAGAGCCCCAACATTCAATCTGAACATACCGAACCGTCTGGGAAACAATTGCCCCAATCTGTTTTCGCTACCGAGAACGTCTCTTGTGCGGATACCTCACCGCAAAACCTATTCCTTTCCGCACCACAAACTCCATCACAAACCTTATCGGGCGCCTCATCGCCTGCTAAGGTGCCCGGAAACACCCTGTGCCCACACCCTCACATCGATTCACACGACAGTTTCCACAGCGGTGCGCATCAGTCGATCTCCACGCCACTACTTACCACCGGGCTGGGAGGCTTCTTTGAACAGGAGTATGCGGCATGTGGCGATCTAAGCAAAGTTTTATCACGTTTCCGGAGTCGTTTTTGGCAAACTCCACACGCTGCACGGGCCGAAAAACACCTTGCCTCCATCGATCGAGGGGCCAGTTGCAAACGGCTCAATATGTTTCTGCGCTGGATGGTCCGCAGGGATGACCGTGGGGTAGACTTCGGATTGTGGTCGCACATCCCCACTTCTGCACTCTACATTCCGCTTGATCTGCACTCCTCGCGTACTGCTCGTGAATTAGGACTGCTCTCCCGCAAACAGAACGACTGGCAAGCTGTCGAAGAACTGACTGCCGCTTTGCAAAAATTCGATTCCGAAGATCCAATCAAATACGACTACGCCCTCTTCGGTGCCGGCATCCACAACGCTAAATAGCATTTCAAATCAGAGAAGATTGCCCCCAATGCCTACGGCCTGTATAATATGGCATTCCCATTAAGACACTCCCTGACGGAACGTTTATCTATCAGTAAGCCTTTCATAACATTCACTCTGAAAGGGACATTTTCCCGGAATGGGCTACCCTTGAAGACGTTTAGTGACATTACCTTTGTAAAATTGGTTCTGAATAACGATCTATACGCAGAAACCTTTTTTCATGTTCATAGTTACAGTATCTGATCCCGACCATATGATCATCTGACGCTATTGTCTCCTCTTACTCACCCAATTCAGAAGCAGTCCAACCAACCATAATTACCCTCATATCACTTGGCATTGCGCATCACAAAATTAAAGATGCTGCCGCGCGGACAGAGGCTAACTTCTACAAATTGACCTGTTTCCCCGCAAAGTACAGCAACCATTCGTGTGAATTGAGAATACGTGCTAAACCGCAAGTTTGTGCCCATACGCAATCTAAAAGGTTCAAAGAGCTTCTACCTTCATGGCGCATGCAGCACCTTCATTCTATCTCGCCAACTACGAGCCTCCACCTTCCCCTCGACATGAACAGTCGCTCCATCACAACACATTAAAATAAAAATATTTTGAAATCAGCCGGATAGTCCATTATTTTGCGACCAATGTATAAATAAGGTTGATATGGTAGAGGCTTTACACAACGTTCCGGGAAAGATTCTGCAACAATTCAAAAACTGGATGCTCCCCATCGCAATGATAACCGGCGGAATTTACCACTCCTTCTTCGCTAAACTCGCACCAGCCAATCCATACCTTATTTTCTGCATGCTGTTGGTCCCTTACTGCAAAATATCCCTCAGCAGACTTAAAATCAAACCCTTGCACTGGATTCTAATTCTAATCCAAATTATCGGAGGATTGTGTGTTTACGGTGCCGTAAGCCTCTATGATCCCATCATCGCTCAAGGAGTCTTTATCTGTGTACTGGCCCCAACGGCCACATCCGCTGCCGTCATCACCGGAATGCTCGGAGGAAATGTAGCTTCACTGGCTACCTTCAGTCTAATCAGTAATTTAAGTGTGGCTGTTCTGTCTCCGGTTATCTTCTCTTTTATCGGGGAGCATGTCACCATGCCCTTCGGTGAATCATTCGGTATCATCTGCCGACAAATGATCCCCCTACTGATTCTGCCGTTCGTATTGGCCATTCTGCTGCGCCGTTTTCTGCCCCGTGTCCATCACGAAATCAAAAAACGACAGGAACTCTCTTTCTACATGTGGTCTGTGGCATTAGCCACAGTAACCGGCAATACCGTATCATTTCTGATTCGACAAGACTCCTCCGACTTTTGGACTGAGATTACTTTAGCTCTGTTAGCCTTAGTGGTTTGCTGCCTGCAATTCTTCGTTGGAAGGCGTATTGGCCGACGCTTCCGTGATAAAGTGGCCGGTACGCAAGGTCTGGGACAAAAAAATACCATCTTGGCGATCTGGATGGCGCAAACTTACCTCAACCCGATTGCATCCGTAGCTCCGGGATTTTATGTCGTCTGGCAAAATATCGTCAACTCCTACCAGCTTTGGCGCTACCGCAAACAGCACCAGCACTGATCCAAATAGATCCGTGCACATACAGACTTACTCTGACTTCTAACAGTTGATTGACTCTTCCAAGAAGAGGAGGTAAAGAGAGGATCTTTAAGCCAGGTATGCCGGGGCTGTAACTTCTCCTCAGTTATCTGTATGCCAAGTATCTCTAAGTCCTGCTTAACCGCAAAGATGTATGCTGCTGATTTTGCAGAGGGGAGAGACATCAAAAAAATAAAAATTTTTGGAATGGGGAGCAGGTAGTCACAGCACATCCCAACAAATTGAGCACAAACTGCGCAGGGACAGGTTATTGCAAGTTGGTCTACCTTCTTTATAATTTCAACCGCCATTCGGTCTTTACTCCCGCCAGCAACGGTAATAAACCCCTAACGGCAGAGCTTTCCCAAACGAATCGTTGAAATAAAGCTCCCCGAACTGTTCGCCCGACATCTTACCGACACACTGTAGGACCGCTGTACGAGCCAAAAGCGCTGACAGCCCCATCGAATAGAGATTCAACACCAAAAAAGAGTGGCGGGACTCCAACAACTCACCACACAGATGCAACAATTCGTTGATATTCTCCTCCAAAATCCACTTTTCACCCTCAGGTCCTCGACCGTAAGCTGGTGGATCGAGAATGATTCCGTGATATTTTCTTCCACGTTTCACCTCCCGGCGGGCAAACTTCAACGCATCGTCCACAATCCAACGCACGCCATCCAGCCCCGAAGCCTCCATATTCTCGCGGGCCCAGGTAACCACCGGTTTGACCGAATCGACATGAGTCACTGCAGCCCCTGCCGCCCTTGCAGCCAACGTCGCACCTCCTGTATAGGCAAACAGATTCAACACCTGCACCCCACTCGCAGCGGTAGTCTGGTTGGCAATATCTGCTGTACGATCCTGTCGGCTCACCAAACGAGCAATCCGCCTTACCTGCTCATCAATAAAAACCCAATTGGCCGCCTGCTCCGGAAAAACGCCCACATGTTTGAATGAGGTGAGCCCCAACCGCAGTTTCAACTCCGACGATCCGATCCGATAACCAATCCACCACTGCTGGGGCATTCCCGGCCGTAGCGTCCACTCACCCCGATCGCCGCTGCGTTCCAATCCTCGGGGATCACGCCGAAAATAGGCATCGGCCCGACGCAACCACTCCCGGTCTCCCAAAGACTTATCCCATACCGCCTGCGGCTCGGGACGTGCCACCAAATAAAGACCGAAACGCTCCAACTTCTCAAAGCCTCCGCAATCGACCAATTCGTAATCGCTCCACCCATCGGGTGTCATTAATTCGGAAGTTATCATCATGATTGATTTTTATCGTTTTTTTGTTTTGATAGCAGGATGCCCCTGTTGCCGACGATATTGCGTCGTGTTCTGACAAGTCGGAGTTACACAGGTACGTGCAACCTTAACACCTAAATCAGACCTACGCCCTACCTGCTCAACAACTTTTTTATGAGAATCTGTTCCTGCTTCTCTTTTTATCGATCGGTCAACAGCTCTCTCTGCCGTTGCACCACGCGCTCCTCTCTGCCGGCCATTTTGTTGACCCGGACGATTGGTAGCCATCCCTGAATGTTCCCCATTGCGTCGATGTGCTTCAGGATTCTGCTGCGACATTGTGGGCTCGGGAGTTGAACCACAATAGTGGACTGTCATCATGCACCGTGCACAATCAAAACGCAATTCGTACAAAAAGGTTCCGTGACGCAAGTAGAGTTTTCCCGTATAATCAGGTTTGTCTCGCAGGCACATTCCCAATTCTCGGCGGATACAATAACGCATGCGCATCACATCCACCCCCTTCAGATCAGACCGCAGATCGTAACCCGGTTCAATATGGGTCACCCCATGATCCCGATAAAAACGCTCCGCCAACGAATTGATCACATTCGCGTCACCCTCAAGAATCGCCTGCGGGAAACGCACATTCGGATCTTCAGGCAACCGTTGCCGACGACGGTAATGCTCCAACCGTTTGGTAGCAAGCCGTTGGAACGCCTCTCGACGCAGTACATTCAACACCGAAACCGGCACAAAACGGACCTCTTCATCCGAAAACTTCACATCAGTCAAGTCGAAAATTGTCTCCCCCGTTTTGGAAAGCTGGGTGCGTATGGTAGCCAATGCTTGATCGAGCTGTTGAGCTAACTCGAAAACCCCGGATCGAGAGACAGTAACTTGCAACGTACCATCCGAAAGGGTCAACTCAATCTCCGATGCGGTCACCCGAACCGAAGCGGTCACCGGCACCGCCCGACGCAAACGGCTTCGACTCAAAGCCGTCACATAACGATGATCGTAATTGCGATAGAGCTCTACACCCGGCCGGATCCCCTCCATGCGGTTGGGCCAGATCCAATCCCCCTCAATCCGGTTAACGTTGGTCCCGGAGGGTTCTCCCACTGCTGTCACAAAACAGAGCCCGTCTCCAGCGTTCAATTGGGCCCCTTGCCCAGCCGCTCGCTGTATCTGAAAACTATCCCGACGTACCGCTCGCACTTGTCCCAACGGTTCTCCAAAGGCCTTCGGGGTATCAAATGAAGCTACCCCTCTGCGTGCTCCATCCAAAAAATAGGAGATGCCACCCCGCGAGAAACTTTTGGCCGGATTGGGTTCAAATTCAAAGGTCGAAACACCTTCGCTGGCCCGGCACAAATCCGGACGCTGGGCAATGATCTCATCCATCCGGCGACGATACCACCCTACCACATTGCGAACATAGTTCTCATCCTTAAGACGGCCCTCGATCTTGAAAGAGGTCACGCCGGCATCAATCATCGCCTCTAAACGTTCAGTGGCATTCATATCCTGCAACGAAAGCAGATGACGATTCCGCACCAACGGCTGCATCCGTTCATCGAGCAGGTCATAAGGCAGGCGACAAGCCTGTGAACAGTCTCCCCGATTGCCGCTGCGGGCACTCATCGTCCGGCTCATATAACACCGGCCGCTGTATGAAACACAAAGTGCCCCATGGATAAAGGCTTCGATCTCTACATCCGCTGCCCGAGAGAGCTTTTCAATCTCCTGTAGGGTCAAAGCCCGCTCTAACACCACACGCGAAAACCCGACATCGGCCAAGAAACGCACCTGTTCAGGGGTGGTGGTGCACATTTGCGTAGAGGCATGCAGATCGATCGGAGGCAACCCCATCCGCAAAAAGGCCATATCCTGCACAATCAGAGCATCGGCCCCGATCTGCCACATCCGGGTAGCCATCCGTTCCGCCTCAACCAGCTCCTGTTCGTACAGCAGCGTATTCATGGTAACGAACACCCGCGCCCTGAACCGATGAGCCAACTCACACAAGCGTCCGATCTCTTCGACAGACCCTCCGGCCGCTGCCCGCGCTCCAAATTTGGGTGCCCCCACATACAACGCATCGGCACCGCACAGCAAAGCTGCACGTCCCGATTCGAAATTTTTCGCCGGGGCCAACAGTTCAAGAAAACGAGGCTGAGGAGCAGACATTTCCCAAAGATTCAGACAGCTATATGGAAGATTTTGGTATATTTGTGTTCCAAATATCGGCAAAGATATAGAGAAAGGGAGAGAAAAGCGAAAAAAATCATGTTTTTCACCTGCTATTCCCAATCCTCCTGCAACAAAATTAACAAGATAAATACAACTTACACTTCCACTCAAGGAGTGTGGGGTAGCATCCAATAAAACAGATGAGTAACCGGGGTTCATTTACCAGTCGTTTCGGAGTTATTGCCGCCGTAAGCGGATCAGTCATCGGACTGGGCAATATATGGCGTTTCCCTTACGTAGCGGGCGAAAATGGCGGAGCTGCTTTTATCCTGATTTACATAGCCTGCAGCTGCCTGATCTCCATCCCATTGATGCTCTCGGAATTCAGCCTTGGCCGCAGCACCCAATGTAATACCAAACGGGCCTTTCAAAAACTGGCACCGGGAACCCCTTGGAAATATGTAGGGTACATGGGTATCTTCTGTGCCTTTGTTCTGCTCTCGTTCTATTGCGTCATTGCCGGTTGGGCTCTCGAATTTATCAAAGAATCCATCGGCAACGAATTCGCCGGCAAAACTGCAGCAGAAATCCAAACCAACTTCAACACATTCATCGACAGTGGCTGGCGCCCAATTCTGTGGATGGGGATCTTCATGTTAGCCACCGCCTTTATCGTATGGTCTGGTATAGAAAAGGGTATCGAACGGTTTACAAAAATCTTCATGCCACTCTTTATTTTGCTGTTGGCAACGCTGGCCGTCAACTCGCTGATGCTTCCCGGAGCCCGTGAAGGAGTCACGTTCCTGTTACGTCCCGATTTCAGCAAAATCACAGCCGGGACGCTGCTTCAAGCAATGGGACAATCCTTCTTCTCGATGAGTCTCGGACTGGGGTGTATGCTCACCTACGGTTCTTACATCCGCAAAGATGAAAACCTGCCCCGAATCGGTGGCTTTGTCGCCATATCCGATGTTACCGTCGCCATTCTGTCGGGCATTGCCATATTTCCAGCTGTTTTTTCATTCGGCATCAGCCCGACATCAGGGCCAGAACTGGTCTTCTTGACCTTACCCAACATCTTCGCCCAAATGCCCGGTGGATATTACATCGCTATCGCATTTTTCACGCTGCTGTTTTTGGCGGCAATCACCTCTTCCATTTCCATGTTCGAAGTGATCGCCGCTTACTTGACCGAAGAGCTGCACATCAGCCGTCCCAAAGCCGTTATCGGTGTCCTGATCACCATTCTCTGCACTGGCTCGTTTTGCGCGCTTTCCCAACGCTCAGGTTCAACCCTGCTGATCGGTAACACCAACCTGTTCGACGCCTGTGATCACCTCAGCTCCAATATTTTGATGCCGCTGGGCGGACTGTTGATCGTCATCTTTACCGGCTGGTTCTTCTCGCCTCAAAAGCTACGGGATGAACTAACCAACCACCTGACTACCAATCGGTGGAGTTATCCCGTCATCCGACTGCTGATCAAATTCGTCGTACCGGTAGTCATCGCCCTGCTCTTCCTGACCCAAATTGGTTTGCTATAAACTTTTGTGGTCGGTCAAACTCGTCATTCCAGCCTCAACATATTCCAATAACTTTTGACTATTCAATTCATTCGCTTCCAATAAATTTTCCAATAAAATTTTCGAAATAAACCACCACCATGATTACCTTTTCGATCTGTTTCATTCTGTTGATCGTCGCCTATTTCCTCTATGGGAAATACCTCGAACGGGTTATCGGTGTCGACCCTAATCGCCCCACTCCGGCTAAAACAAATTATGACGGCGTAGACTATCTACCGCTACCCAAATGGAAAACGTTTCTGATTCAACTGTTGAATATTGCCGGATTAGGCCCCATTTTCGGAGCTCTTTTAGGAGCGATGTACGGTCCTGTAGCCTTTTTATGGATTACTTTCGGAGGTATTTTGATCGGAGGCCTGCACGACTACGTTTCAGGAATGATCTCGATGAAAAAAGAGGGACAAAGTCTGCCCGAATTGGTTGGCCACTATTTGGGAAATGTCATGAAACAGTCGATGCGAGGCATCACCCTATTGCTAATGGTATTGGTAGGCGCAGTATTTTTGGTCGGTCCGGCTGGTATTCTCGAAGGCATGACCTCGTGGAGTCAATCCATTTGGGTCTGGATCATCCTGATATATTACATCTTGGCGACCCTGCTGCCGATCGACAAAATTATCGGACGTATCTACCCCATCTTCGGTGCAGCCCTCTTCTTTATGGCGCTGGGAATTCTCTATGTCCTGATCTTTGGAGACTATGCCATCCCGGAATTGAGTGCCGATAACTGGCGTAATTTCAAAAGCGATGCAGCCGAATTTCCCATCTTTCCTACGCTGTTCATCACCATCGCCTGCGGAGCCATCTCCGGTTTCCATGCCACTCAATCCCCTCTTATGGCCCGCTGCCTGACCAATGAGAAACAGGGCAAACCGGTCTTTTTCGGAGCCATGATCGCCGAATCGCTGATCGCCCTGATCTGGGCCGCTGTAGGTATGGCCTTCTGGGGAGGACCGACTGAACTCAACACCACCCTCGCCGCACACGGCGACAACGCAGCTTGGGCGGTCAACGAAATTACCCGCACTACATTAGGTAAGGTGGGAGCCATTTTGGCCCTACTCGGTGTGGTGGTTGCTCCAATCACCAGCGGAGACTCTGCATTCCGTAGTGCCCGACTGATTGCTGCCGATTTCCTGCATATCGAACAGCGATCTATCCGCAAAAGACTCTATATCAGTATTCCGCTTTTTGTAGTCGGTTTTGCTATCACCATGATGAATTTCGGAGTGATTTGGCAATATTTTGCCTGGATCAATCAAATGTTGGCTGCCGTTACGCTATGGACCATAACCTCTTATTTAATCGTAAACCGTAAAAACTATTGGATTGCCCTGTTGCCGGCAATTTTCATGACGCTTGTTGTCTCGCTCTATATCCTAATCGCACCCGAAGGATTGTTGATGCCTTATTGGAGCGGATTTGCCATCGCCAGTGTCATTACGGTTGCCGTCACGATTCTCTTTTTACGTTACGCCTTTTACCGTCAGAAGAACCTGATGGTCTAATAACCCGATCCCTTGTGTACAAAAGTCTCGAACACCCTCTACCTCCACTTGATGGGCACGGTCAGGAACGGGTATACACCTCAACAAACCGGTAAGAGTTTTTATTTAATTCTACTTCTCGTTTAAATCACGGCTGCGAAAGAGAAGGGACAGAGAGAACAATCTCCCCAAAGGCAGAGGTAACAAGCAATCCTGACAATCAAGGTAATTCTATACGCACAAAACGTTTCTCATACATCATCAATAAAAATCCCGAAGAGCGATCTCTTCGGGATTTTTATTGAAAAGGCCTCTAATGTGGCACGGATCCGAATCATTAATGATAATAGCGGTACTCCGGTTCGAAATCCACATGACGTCGGCCGATCGGAATATTGAGGCCCATGCAGAAACTGGCCGAAGCCTTGCCGGTTGGAATCCACTGCGGAGTCACCCGGGTGATCATATAGTCCGATCCCAAAAAAAGATTAACACCTTTGGGACAGAAATTCAACAACCATCCCCAACCCAAACCGTAATTGGTCGCAGAACCCGAAAAGGTAACATTAAACCAACGGCAGGGACGGAAATTGGTTGTCAACATTCCTTCGGTCCAGACTCCCGGCTGATAAAACCGTGTTGTAGAAAGCAATCCGAACGATATTTTGCGGTTGAGAATGGCATACTCCAAACCGACACGAACCGTCGGGTGCAGCATTCTCATCAGATTGCCCGGCGCAGGTGTATCATAAAGGCGGAACAGGTCCTGCAAATCATCCTTGAGTCCGTTCCACTGCTCTTTGAATGAAGAGGGATTATCCGGATCATCCACTACGATATTGTCGAATCCATCGAAATAATAGGGATCATTCTGCAAGGTTCCCCGCAAATTTTGTGACCAAGCGAGAAAACCTAAATCAGTTAAAGCCGCCGAAAGGGTCAGATGATCTTCGACCAATTCATAACTCATTCCCAAGTCGATGGCCAATCCCCATCCAGCCACACCGGGAGAGGCATAATTTAAGCCATTGATTTCCCCTCCGTTTGTTTGTTCAAACGAGGCACCGGCCACCGACACATCGGCATAGCCCTGAGCATCCACCACCCAACGATCCTGCGACATCTCCACTCGCATTTGATCGATATGGGTACGAACACTTCCTGCCCCCAAAAGTACCTTGAACTTACCTCCCAGCACCAATCTATCGTTCACCGGATGGGCATGTCCCAACCCAATCTCCACATAATTGTCAGTCTGAACAGAAAGGTCACGCAGTTGATACACATTGCCTGCCGGATTATCCATCCCCAATTTCATAAACTTGAACAGGCTGCCTGGCAGATTCACCTCACTGGTTGAACGCACCGAAATATCAATCGTATTAAAACCGTTCCAGGCATAAAATCCGGATGAAAGCAACGTCACATTCACATCAGCATTGATCTGATTCCGATTTTTGATCCGGTTCAGAAAAGCGTCTGCCGCAATATCGGGGTTCATAAAGGTGGTCAATCCTCCATTGGAGGTCGGATAAAACAGCGTGGTCATCGACAGATTCGACTGCGTTCCCACACTGATATTGCCCAAACCCGGAAAAACGGCGCTACACACATTGCTGTGGTGATGAGCGGCAATTTTGTCCAGCGCGGCGCGCCGGCACTGTTTGATAAGACCGTTCGCGCCCGCGCGGCGGTCGAATGCGGTGCGAGCC
>ERZ831979.2713-NODE-2713-length-11446-cov-4.059345_pt1 | contig 11446 bp, 14 predicted proteins | sample MGYA00519952_ERZ831979 | MGnify/ENA primary metagenome ERZ831979 (study PRJEB31850, sample SAMEA3708723) | human gut metagenome | biome: human gut; feature: human-associated habitat; material: faeces | place: China | collected 2014 ...
GGCGATTTAAAATGGCGAGATGCGTTGCTGGTCGCACATCGTGTGAACAGTAACAGCATTAAGCTGCCATGATCGTGGCTCTTTTTATTCATCCATTTGTTACTATTCTATACTCATTCTCACTTCAAATGTTGTTCCGCCCTGCTCATTTCCGCGAACCTCAATCTTTCCGTCATGCACACGCACGATTTCACGCACCATCGCAAGTCCAAGACCTACCCCTCCAAGCTCACGGCTTCTGGACTTATCCACCCGGAAAAACGGTTCAAAGATCTGTTCCCGGAATGACTCGTCAATTCCATTTCCTGTATCCGCAACTGTAAGGACAACTTCATTCTTCTCTCTCTTCGCCGATACCGTAACGATTCCATCTACCCGATTATATTTAATCGCATTTTCAACGAGATTATAAATCATCCGATAGATCAGAATATCACTTCCTGTCAATATCAATTCATCCTCTGGCTTTTCGTTACTGTTCACACTACATGCGACCAGCAACGACTCTTCTGTTCCATCTAATCTTCCATCCAGCGAATTCTGTGCCTTCTGTAACAGTTCGATATTCTTTTCCTGTGCCAGTGGTTCCAGATCCGTCAGCACTTCTTCTATCAATCCCTGAATCTCAATCTTTTCATTACGTGCCACCGTCTGTAATTCACTCATATCCAAAAGTGTTCTGACAAGCTTGCTAAGACGTTCATTCTGCTCCGTCACCATCTGGATGGTTTCTTCTGCCGCATCTCCACTCTCCGGATGTTCTGTTGTATGATAAAGATCTAGTTGTGCTTGGATTAATGCTAAAGGAGTTCGTAGCTCATGTGCTGCATTTCCTGTAAACTGACGCTGTGTCTCAAATGATTCCGAAAGTCGCAAAAGCATCTTGTTATAAGAAGTACGAAGTCTGTCTAATTCTGCGATTCTATTCTCTTCAATCGTATAATCCGCCAGATTCTGTGCCTGAACCTTTTCTACTGTCTCTGAAAATTCTTTGAGTGGTTTTAATGCCCTGCCGCTGACAAAAAATGTAACTGCGCCACCAATCAGTGCCACGACAGCAGTAATCAGAAGACTTCTATTTCTATAATCTGATTTCGAATTATAAACCTTCGTAGCAAACTGCGCTGCAAAGTCATCCCACTCATTATCTGGAATATCAATGTAGACTGCCTCCGGTGTAGTGCCCTGATCTGTGACGGTCTCCTGAAGCGTATCGATATAATAGACACCATTCTTATATAAGAAAAATGTCAGACATCCACACAATACTGTGATCAGCACGGTTGTAAGAATCGTCAGTCTCCACTGGAGCGATATTTTTCTCATGCTTTTCCATCTCCTATCTTATACCCCTCACCAATCTTATTCACGATGGGATCATAACCAAGTCCTGCTTTCAGTTTCTTTCTCAGAGAAGACATATGCACTCGGATCGAACCGCTGAAACTATCTACAGAAGAATCCCAGACATGCTCGATCAACTCTTCCTGACTGACCGGTCTTCCCTGATTCAAAAGAAGATACTCCAGAATTCCATTCTCTTTTCTTGTCAATGCAACCGGCTTGTCTTTTGCATATGCAGTCCTTTCTCTTGTATCAAAACGAAGACTGCCACATTCCAGACAGACATTTTTTTGTACAAACTTTCTTCTTGTCAGACTTCGCACACGGGCTTCCAGCTCTTGCAGATGAAAGGGTTTTTCCATATAATCATTTGCCCCCGCATCAAGACCGTCAACCTTATCAGCGATCTGACTTCTCGCAGACAGAATCAATACCTTTGTCTCTTCATTTTCCTTTCGAAGTTCCCGGAGAATATCCATCCCATCCATCCCCGGAAGGTTAAGATCAAGCACGATCAAATCATACATTTCCGCATAGATCATATCCAGTGCTTCCTCTCCGTCATTACACGTGTCTACCTCATAACCTGCCTGATGCAGACTTTTCGCAATCATATCACATAATTTCTTCTCATCTTCAACAACTAATAATCTCAATTTATTTTTCTCCATTTTCTTAACAGGAATTTTACACCCTCTATTGTATAATGCAAACATCGAAAGGTCAATAAACGGTTACTGTTCACACGATGTGCGATCAGCGGAGTGATTGACACGGGAGTGAACAGTAACAATAAACGGACTTTGAACATTGAAAGGAGTATCTAAATGAAATCTGAAAAAGCAACACAGATTCTTTTACTTGCAGCCGGTCTGGTGTTTTTCCTTGTCGGGATTTTCCGCGGAGAAGCAGCGGTTGTACTTAGTAAGGCAATAAAATTATGTATGGAGTGTGTCGGAATTGGATAAGAAAATGAAATCAAACAAAAACTTTCTGGTCCGCTTCCGCGGATGGATTCAGGCAGCTGCTACACTGCTGACCAACATTCACATCCCGAATCTGTTTAAAGGGAAAATTTATCAGGGAAATGTAAAAACGATGTGCGTCCCGGGACTAAACTGTTACTCTTGTCCTGCCGCCACAGGTGCCTGTCCGATTGGAGCTTTTCAAGCCGTGGTCGGTTCTTCAAAATTCAAATTTACCTACTACATCACCGGATTTTTCATCCTGTTAGGTGTTCTGTTAGGACGGTTTATCTGTGGATTCCTCTGTCCGTTTGGATGGTTCCAGGATCTGCTGCATAAGATTCCGGGCAAGAAACTTTCCACCGCAAAACTGAAGCCTCTGCGGTATCTGAAATATGTGATTCTGGTCGTCTTTGTTATACTACTTCCGGCATTTGTAACCAATTCACTTGGTATGGGAGATCCTTTCTTCTGCAAATACATTTGCCCACAGGGCGTACTTGAAGGCGCAATTCCGCTGGCACTTGCCAACTCAGGAATCCGTGCCGCACTCGGACATTTATTTACATTTAAGTTCACAATCCTTGCGCTTTTCATCATCCTGAGCATCTTGTTTTACCGTCCATTTTGTAAATGGATCTGCCCGCTGGGTGCTATTTACTCACTGTTTAACAAGGTATCTTTTCTTAAGATTCAGGTTGATCATGAGAAATGTGTTGGCTGCCAGAAATGTAGTCGTGTCTGTAAGATGGATGTCAATGTAGTAGACACACCAAACCATCCGGAGTGTATCCGATGCGGAGAATGTATGAAAGCCTGTCCGACTGATGCAATCTGCTATCATTACGGATTTTCAACTAAGAAACAGGCTGAAAATAAAAACTAATAAAATGTAATTTAAAGGAGATTTAAAATCATGAAAAACAAAACACTTAGAACAAACTCAATGAAATTAAAAAAGGTAATTGCTGCATCCCTTGCCATTTCTGTACTTTTTGCGTTTACAGGCTGCGGAAGCTCTTCCTCAACAAACAATACAAACACAAAACAGGAATCTTCTTCCACAACAGAAACTGGCAGCGCAGACGAGCTGAACGAAAAACTGAACGACCTTTACCAGCAGGAAAACCAGCTTTTTGCTGATCACAAAGATGCATGGGACAAAGCCTTTGGTCTTATGAACAAGAACGCTGCCGGTGATGCCATGAGCGAAAACTATGCTGATTCCCTCGCAAACACAGTGGAATCTAACAAAGACTCTTTCTCTGAAGAAGAATATGAAACTCTGTGCAAAGACATCGAGACAATCCGCGGAATTGAAGAAGAAATTGCCAAGCTTGAGAAAGAGATTGCTGCATCCGATTCCTCTGACAGTTCTTCCTCCAAATCAGACGAATCCACAGCTGTATTCAAAGGTTTCAAAGGAAAAGATCTGGATGGAAACGATGTAGATGACAGTCTTTTCGCTAAAAATAAAGTTACAGTTGTAAATTTCTGGTTCAGTGGATGCAAGCCATGTGTCGGAGAGCTCTCTAAGCTGAATGAATTAAATGAGAAACTCAAAGAAATGGGTGGCGAAGTTGTTGGTATCAACACGGATACTTTAGACAACAATGAAGCAGGAATTAAAGAGGCAAAAGAAATCCTGAAAGCTCAGGGCGCTTCCTACAAGAACCTGACTTTCGATTCTAATTCAACAGTTGGAAAATATGCTGGAAACATCATGGCATTCCCTACAACTGTTCTCGTAGATAAAGACGGAAATATCATTGGCGAGCCATTCATGGGCGGAATCGATGATCAGTCAAACTACGATCAGCTGATGAAGCAGATCCAGTCCGTACTGGACCAGAAATAATTTAGATTTGTTTTTCATCCATCAATGAAATCTGCCTGGAATATCAAATTGTCGAAAATAGTAAAATGCTTTATAATGATATTACAAGCTGTAACATTAAAATAGTAATGAGCTGAAATCTCTTTATATACAGAAGGGACGAACTGATATGGATGAAAACAAACAGGAACAGATGGTTTCGATCATTGTACCGGTATATAATGCAGAAGCATATTTACCTGAAATGATAGAGAGCGTTATCTGCCAGAACTATAACAACTTGGAACTACTTCTGATTGATAATTGTTCAATGGATAATAGCTTCGAAATCTGCAAATCATATGAAAAGAAAGATGTACGAATACGAGTTATGCAAGAAACAGAAAACGGTCCGGCGGCAGTCAGAAATCATGGTCTGCTGGCTGCCCACGGTGGCTATATAATGTTTCTGGATGCAGATGACTTTTTAGCAGACAATACAGTACTCGACAGATTCGTAAATGTAATGAAGCATGAAGAAGCAGATATTGTGGTTGGAAATTATGAACGGCTGTGGAACGGACAACGTTTTGCAGCCGCAAGTCATACGTCCTTTTCTGAAAAGAATCCGGATTCTGAAGACTTCAGATTTCAGGGATTCTTTTCAGTTGGGACACTTTCTTATGTATGGGGAAAACTTTACCGAAAACAATTTCTAGAGAAAAACGAAGCTGTTTTTGAGAATCTACCTTACGCAGAAGATAAACTTTTTAATATCCAGTGCTATTTATGCAATCCGAAATATGCTTTTATCTAGGAGACAGGATATATTTATCGAAAAAATGATGACTCCATTTCGTTTACTTATCGGCCAAATTCCCTGGAATGCTGGATGGCAATTGCATATCGATTACAGAAGCTCCTGACAGAAAAGGAGGAGATAAAACAGATTCGTTGCTTAAAGGATGAAAATGCAGAAAGAGAATGTCTTGAAAAAAAATATTGGGGATTTATTTATTATTTAATATTTTTTGCAATTTTCTTTGACGCTAAGATGGAATATGTAGAACACAATCATTCGATTTTGGCCGTAAAAAAATTGATAAAAATGTATCAGACAGATGATTTGGTCAAAGAAACATTTGTACAACTAAAACGAAAAACATATACGGAAAAACTGTCTCAGAAATTGTGGAAAATCATGATTCAAGGATTTTCTATGGCAATGTGGTTTCACTTATATTGGGGACTCGCATTTGGTATCAAATTATTAATTGATCTAAGAATTGATGAAAAACTTTCAGATACAGGGCTACGTGAGTAAACAGTAAAGATCACTGCAGATTCAACCAATACTTACTCAGAATTAATTTACATCCGCCACCACGCTTGCTATACTGAAATCATATATATAATCAGGAGGCTATTTAAAATGTCTTTTATCAGTGTTTTTGATGTTATGGGGCCGAATATGATCGGTCCTTCCAGTTCTCACACTGCCGGTGCGGCACGCATTGCTTATCTTGCACAGAAGATGATCAACGGGCCGCTTGCAAAAGTAGAATTTATTCTCTACGGCTCTTTCGCCAGAACGTATCACGGACACGGTACTGACCGCGCACTTCTTGGAGGAATCATGGGATTTTCCACTGATGATATGCGAATCCGGAATTCCTTCGAGATTGCTACAGAAAACGGATTGAAATACTCTTTTACTCCAAATGAGGAAGAAACTGATATTCATCCGAATACCGTCGATATTATTATGACCAATACTGCCGGTCAGGAGATGACGATCCGTGGAGAATCGCTCGGCGGCGGTAAAGTCCATATCACACAGATCAATCATGTAGAAGTTGATTTCACCGGTGAATACAGTGCTATCATTGTTGTCCAAAAGGATGTTCCGGGTGTTGTTGCCTGGATCACCAGCTGTCTCAGCGACCGCCGGGTCAATATTGCTTTTATGCGTCTGTTCCGTGAATCGAAAGGACACACTGCTTACACGATTGTAGAATCCGACGGAAAACTTCCGGAAGAAATTGCCGACACCATCCGCCAGAACGAACATGTTCTGGATGTTATGGTCGTACAGATGTGATTGTGTTCAAGGAGGTTTTTTATATGGATTTTAAAAATGCAAACGAACTCCTTACACTATGTGAGGAACAAAGTATTTCTATCTCTGAAGTTATGCGTAATCGAGAGATCATAACAGGAGAATGTCCTGCTAAAGAAACAGATCAAAAAATGGTACGTGTTCTTGAAATCATGAAAGAAGCTGCCCGTTCTCCGATTGAAAAACCAATCCGTTCCATGGGCGGGCTGATCGGCGGAGAGGCGCAAAAACTTGCACAGCATTCTGCCAGTGGTCAGGGACTGTGCGGTGAACTGCTTGAGAAAGCTATCACTTATGCTATGGCAACCCTTGAGACAAATGCGTCCATGGGACTGATCGTTGCTTCACCTACCGCCGGTTCCGCAGGCATTGTTCCTGGACTACTTCTCGCTCTTCAGGAGACGCATGATTTCTCTGATAAAGAAATTCAACAGGCACTCTTCAATGCAGGCGCTGTCGGTTACCTCGCCATGCGAAATGCCACTGTTGCCGGTGCTGTCGGAGGGTGTCAGGCTGAGGTCGGTGTTGCATCAGCTATGGCAGCATCTGCCGCTGTTGAACTTATGGGTGGAACTCCAAAGCAATGTCTGGATGCCGCTTCTACAGTTCTCATGAATATGCTCGGACTTGTCTGCGATCCGGTCGGTGGACTGGTGGAATACCCTTGTCAGAACCGTAACGCAGCCGGGGTTGCCAACGCACTGATTGCAGCTGAAATGTCCCTTGCCGGCATCCCACAGCTCATTCCTTTTGATGAAATGCTCGAGGCGATGTACAAAGTCGGAAAACGACTTCCCGTTGAACTACGAGAGACAGCACTAAGCGGATGCGCAACAACACCATCTGCCTGTGAAGCATGTCGTGTACATGAATTATAATTCTTTACACAAAAAGAGGCTGTGCACTAAAGTTGATTAGTGCGCAGCCTCTCTTTTAACCTCTCTCATATGCCATCTGATAAATTACCAGAATATCCTCATATGCCAACGGTTTATATCCGATCAATGAACGCGTTTTGTTTCTTGAACAATCAAGTGCCAATTTCACAAGATCATCTTCTTTTACACCAAGTTCTTTCAGTCCGATTGGCATTCCAATTGATGCATAATACTGCTCCTGCATATCAATTGCAGCTTCTATCGTCTTCTCCGGATGTTCAAAATCAATATCCATCCCCCATACATTAGATGCATACTGCAGCCAGCGATTTATATTTGCTTTGTAAACATATCTTGCCCAACTGCACCACAGCGCTGCAAGTCCTGCTCCATGCGCTACTTCCGGGTACATTCCGGATACTTCATGCTCTAACTGATGAACAACGAGCTGGAACTCTCTTCCACACTGTGTAAGTCCATTATGTGCAAGTGAAGATGCCCACATCATATTTGCTCGTGCGGCATAATCTTCCGGATTCTTAAGACAATCTCCTGCAGCTTTTCGTACACTCTTGATCACAGCCTCTGCAATCGAATCTGTCAGATAGGTATCCTCACCCGGACAGAAATATCTTTCAATCGTATGCATTGCAATATCTACTGCACCGCATGCTGTCTGATAAGGACTTACTGTATAAGTAAGAACCGGATCCTCAATTGCAAAATTCATACGGTTAAAGAGTCCGTTACATCCACGTTTCTCTCCTGTCTCCGGATTACTGATCACACAAGAAGAACTCATCTCTGAACCTGCTGCCGCCAGTGTCAGAATCGCTCCCTTCGGAAGCGTCTTCTGTGGAACCGCTTTACCACAATGGAAATCCCAGACATCTACTTCCGGGTTTGCCAGTCCATTCGCAATTGCCTTTGAAGAATCTAGAACAGAACCTCCACCAACTGCAAGGATAAAGTCTACTCCTTCTTTCTTTCCAAGCTCAATCCCTTCTCTTACAAGCGGAAGTTCCGGATTTGCAACTACTCCGCCAAGCTCTACAAAACTGATATTTTCTTCCCTCAGGCAATTCTCCACCTTATCAAGCAGTCCACTCTTTCTTGCGGAATTTCCGCCAAAATGTACCAGCACTTTCTTTGGATGGAATTCTGCAATAATCTTGCCGACCTTTAATTCTTCGTCTTTTCCGAAATATACTTTTGTTGGTGTTTCATAGATAAAATTATTCATATTTAGCACTCCTCATTGATGTCCGCACGGTCTATCATAACATTCAGGATTTCTGTATCCGTTGCACGCATACCAACTCTTCCAATATATCCCATACTCTTAATCGTTTCTTCGATATCATCTTTGATGATACCTTCTCCCGGAAGGAAGCTTTTGTTTTGGATGCTGAGCTGAAAGGCCATAAGTGCAGCATCTACAGAAGTTGCTATCTTTGCGGCACAAGACGGCTTCGCTCCATCGCAAACGATTCCCCCGATATTCCCAAGTGTATTAATGATTGTCAGGGAAACCTGCTGATAGGTTCCTCCATACATATATGTGATACCTGCACCGGCACCACAGGCTGCGCTGACTGCACCACAATACGCCGAAAGACTTCCAATGTAATATTTCTGATGGATTGCGATCAGATTGCTGACAACCAAAGAGCGACAAAGCTTCTCGTGAGATACTTCCCACTCATCCGCAAATACAATAACCGGAAGAGAAACGGTCATTCCCTGGTTTCCACTTCCCGAATTGATAACAACCGGCATAGAACAACCACCCATACGAGCATCGCTTCCGGCTGCTGCCCTTGCACAGGCTCTCGTAGTAACACTCTTTCCCCATACATGCATCAGTGTTTTACCAATCTGCGCTCCATAGTTATTATCAAGTCCTTCCTGAGCAATCGCAGAATTCAGTTTAATCTGTCGATCAATGATCGGCTGCACATCTTCCATGCGAACCTGATCCGCAAAATCAAGGATATCTTTAACCGTAAGTTTCGATTTATCTACGGTAGTCTTAACCTCTGATTTATAAGGATTATCCAACAGCACTTCACCATCCTTTTCAATTCTTGTAATATTCGTGTGCTGATGTTCGATTGTTACAGAAGCAAAATGCTCTCCTTTTCTTACTTTAGCTGTAATATAGAGGTTATCAACTCCTTCAACTAAAGAACAGGAACAGATCTTCTGACTGATTAGTTCTTTCGTTTTCGCAATATCTTCACAAGTCACTTCACTCAACACTTCCAGTGCCTTATCCGCATTTCCCCCTACGATACCAAGAACTGCTGCCACTTCCATTCCTTTCATTCCTCCGGAATTCGGAACTGTAACGCCCTTAACATTCTTGATAATATTTCCACTGAGTTCCATTTCTACAGAATCTGGAAATTCTCCAAGAATCTGACGTGCTTTTGCCGCTGTATAGGCAATTGCAATCGGTTCTGTACATCCAAGTGCAGGTACCAGTTCCTGTTTAAGAATATTCAGATAGTTTTCGTATAATATAGAGTCCATTTAAAAGGTGCTCCTTTCTCAAAATAACGTAAATGTATATGAAACAAGTATATACTTTTTGAGAAAATAAAACAATCATTTACGGATAGAATCACATTTGTGAAGAATTGCTATATATAAAAAAATAAGAGTAGATATCTTCTCTCAAGACATCTACCCTTATTTTTTATTGTTTATTTGATTTGATTTTTGTGTATATTCCATGGCTTACAATCTTCCGCCCCATCCATAAGTATTACCCATTAATTTTACATAACTTTCAAGTGATTCTTCAAACCATTTTGCTAATTTTCTCATAATTTTCTTTCTCCTTTTTTCTTTTATTTTCTTTTTCTATTTTTCTTACTATTTCTTTATAATTCTTAACATAGTTATTTTGTAAAAAAACATTATTATATTTAGTTTTCATTAGTTTATCCTCTTTAATTCTTTTTTCAAGTTTCCAAAACTTTTCTGAAGCTGCTCCCTCTCCGCTTAATATCTCCATATATTCTTCATTCAGCCTGTCCATATAAGCTTCCTGCCATCCGGCTATCTTGCTGCGGAATAATTTCCAATCTTTTTCTGAAAATCTGTCCATGTTTTTTCCTCCCATTCTGCCACAAATTCATCAAGAAATCCTTCCATGACAGCCTGTCTATGCTCTGTCAATTTCTCTGCTGTGTTCGTATGCATCATATATTTTAACAATACTAATTTCTCATAAAACGATTGATACTCGTCAAATTCTGATATTCCTCTTTCCTTATTCCAATTGTTCCTATCACATCCTTCACACATTTTTCCTCAATCGTACTCCTTATGCATAATCAGCATTTTCAAGATACTCTCTTAATTCCACCTCTTCCTTATATTTTTCAAAACTTCTACACCGCTCTTCAAGATATTTTTTATGCTCTATATAATCAATTCCTTTTAGATTATCCTTTAAAGATTTTAGAAATTCTATTTTTTCGAGAATAAGCGGAACCTCACTTCCTGACCATGAGCAGAACACCGGAAACAGATGTAGTTTCTCAAAATCTTCCATTTTCTTGTTATCTTTTAAAAATTCAGTGATAAATTCTAACTTCCATTCTGGCAGAACCGTTACTACCACATCAATAAGTTTTCTGCATTTTCCAACATCTAAACGGTTCTCATGAAGTTTATCAAACAACCATTGTTTTTTTCGTTCTAATACGATATTATCTTGCGTTTTCATAAACAATAATTTTGCTGGTTCTCCTATCCAAAACTCCATATCATCAACTAGAACCTTAAATGCATAATCAATACATTCATGCCATTTTTCTACATACCATATGCGTTCAAAAATCTTTTGTTCATAACCATCTCGATGGATATTATCCTTAACCCAATCTACATACTCCTTCCATATTGTAGGTCGTTGTTCAAATATTTTTATAAAAAGCTTTCCACAATAATCCATATAATTATCATTCTCAATTGCATTCATGTAAATCTTTGCTAACGTATTTATATTATCTCTAAAAAAGAAGGATTTTTGTAATGTCATCATCATGGTGTACATAACCCAAAAATCTAGTCGAATATTTTGGATGGACAACGATTGCATTTAATACTTTCTCCTTGAAATCCCGATCTTTTTCCCCATACCTACTTATCACTTGAACTGTTGGCACAATAGGATTATCTTCATCAATATTATTTAGTACAATTTCTTTATAGTCATTGATAACCTTCTCACTGATACTTTCTTCTGGTAAACACTCCCATATAAAAGACAACCACGCATTCTTTTTATCAAATACTTTGCTGCTCACTA
>ERZ831979.2715-NODE-2715-length-11432-cov-3.339633_pt1 | contig 11432 bp, 8 predicted proteins | sample MGYA00519952_ERZ831979 | MGnify/ENA primary metagenome ERZ831979 (study PRJEB31850, sample SAMEA3708723) | human gut metagenome | biome: human gut; feature: human-associated habitat; material: faeces | place: China | collected 2014 ...
GGTTAAGAAATAATGAGCAACGCAATATTGTATATCAATAAAATAAAAGCTAGTATTCTTTTTGATGAGAAGAATAAAGAATTCACAATTTGTGATGGTAGTTTAGGAACTTACAAATTTTGTGATATTGTTAGAAGCCAAATAGTTTATGAACATGCTAGATATAAAGGTAAATCACCATTGTTTTCTCATAGAGTGTTAATTAGTACGTTTAATACGAGTATTTTTATTGAATTAAAAAAAGTGTATGTAGGTGTTGAAATTGAATTATCAAATATAGGTAAGGTATATGTATATATATCGAAAAATCCGGTCATACAACATAACTTTCAATTTGAAGAAGATTATAAAATCGCAAAACAGATAGATAAAAAGTTAAAAAGAATGGCTCTTGAAAAAAACAAATTGGATTAACATATTAAAAGCAGTTAAGGTTGATTTATTCTTGTTTTTTTGTCTTTGTGTGTTTGTGTTAACACAATGGTTTGTAAAAAGGATTATTATATACATAGAACTACTACAAGACTACTACTTGCAGATGTGTTCTGAAAACACTCCTCTCCGTCTAACTAACGGAGTCTTGGGTGTTTTTTTTATTTGCTAATTCAATTAAAATAGTATTGAAAAGAGTAGCCAGGTGGTTTTGTGAAACGAACGAATGATAATTTGACTATAATAAATGACTTACAAAAAGAGATTCAATGCTTGAAGAACATTTTGGATCGAGAAGGAATTTCTTATCAGAAAGAATTGGATCAATTAAAGAATTCTATAAATACAGAAACTTTTGAAACGAATCAAGGCAGTCGTATTGTTTTTCCAAATGAAATCACAAAAGATATGGCAAATCGGTTTTTTGCACGTTTTTGGGGTCGTACAGATGTATACGCAAAAAGAGTAGAAAACAAGAAAACAAATAAAGCGGGATACTATCCACAATGTATTAATTTTTGGTCGGATGGTTGTGGCAAGAAGTGGAATGCAGGGTTTCGTTGCCAAGATTGTCATTACCAAAAGTATAAAGCTTTGACAATTGATAGTATTAAGTCACATTTAAAAGGAAGTGAAATCATTGGTGTTTATCCATTGCATAAAGATAATACGTGTCGTTTTTTAGTCTTTGATTTTGATAATCATGATAAAGATGCAGGAAATGATTTTGCGAATATAGATGATAGTTGGAAAGAAGAAGTTAATGCGATGCGTGAGATTTGTCAATTAAATGGAATTGATCCATTGATTGAACGTTCTAGATCAGGTAAAGGAGCACATATTTGGATTTTCTTTGATAAACCGATTTCAGCTATTTTGGCAAGAAATTTTGGAAATGCTTTGTTGGATAAAGGGGCAGAACAAGTGAATTTAAAATCATTTAAATATTATGATCGTATGATACCGGCACAAGATAGTATGCCAAAGGGTGGTCTGGGAAATTTAATCGCATTGCCATTACAAGGACGAGCATTGAAAGATGGCAACAGTGCATTTATTGATGAAAATTGGAATGCCTATTCAAATCAATGGAATATATTGTGGTCTAAGCCTAAGCTTTCACAGGTGTTTATAGAAGAAAAAATAAAAGAATGGCATGGTAATCTAAATGATAAACCATGGGATTCAATGAGTGAATTTGAAAAGAATGAAGTGAATGGAAAAATGCATATCACTTTATCAAATGGTATTTATGTGGATACTTCAAATTTAAGTGTGTCTATTCAAAATAAAATTCGTAAATTGGCTAGAATTAGTAACCCTATTTATTATAAAAATCAAGGTATGGGAATTTCTACTTTTGGCATGTATAAATATATTTATCTTGGTGAAGATCACGATAGTGGATATATACAAATTCCTAGAGGATGTTATGATGATTTAATTTCGTATAATAAGAATGCTGGGATTCAAATGATGATTGATGATAAAAGGCAACAAGGAAGAAGTATTGATGTTACTTTTAAGGGAGAGTTAAAACCTGAACAAAATGTAGCTCTAAATAAAATGATTGAGCATGATAATGGTATTTTATTAGCGGCTACAGCTTTTGGTAAGACTGTTCTTTGTGCAGATTTAATTGCGACAAAGAAAGTGAATACATTAATTTTGTTGGAGAGTTCATCTTTATTAGAACAATGGAAAAATAAGCTGCAGAAATTTTTGGATATAAATGAAGAGTTACCTGAATATACGACACCAAAGGGGTTGATCAAAAAGAGAAAATCATTGATAGGTACTTTACAGGGATCTCATGATTCTATGACAGGTATAATTGATATCGCAATGGCTGGTTCTATATGTAAAAAGGGAAAATTTCATAAACTGTTGAATGAGTATGGCATGATCATTGTGGATGAATGTCATCATGCGGCTTCAAATACAGAAAGTGCTGTTTTAAAAGAAATTAAAGCTAAGTATGTGTATGGTGTTACAGCCGTTGATCGAACGGATCAATTGGATAAGATGAATTTTATGCTTATTGGTCCAATACGACATAAATATTCCGCAAAAGAACAAGCAAAACAACAAGGGATTCCTCGTTTGTTATATCCTCGGTTTACACATGTGGTTGCACCAAGAGGAATAATGAAAGATGAAAAGAATCCCAATGAAGCATACTCAATATTACGAGATAATGATTTGCGAGATCAAATGACTGTTCAGGATATAAAAGATTGTATTCAAAAAAATCGTACGCCTGTGGTTTTGTCTAAATATGTAAATCATTGTAAGAAGCTATATCAACAATTAGAAGGTGTGGCAGATTTTGTTTTCTTGTTGATAGGAAGTCAATCAAAAAAAGAAAATAATCGTATTATTGAATTAATGAAAAGCGTACCTGAAGATAAAACTATGATATTAATTGCGACAGGATCGCTCGTTGGAGAAGGATTTGACCTTGATAGGTTGGATACTTTGTTTCTAGCAATGCCTGTAGCTAGTAGTAGTGTTATAGAACAATTTACAGGAAGAATTCATCGATTATATGATAAAAAAGATACAATACTTGTATATGATTATGTAGATGTCCATATTCCGATGTTTGATCGAATGTACGGAAAAAGATTAAAGGCCTATAAAAAATCAGGTTATGAATTAATTTCAGATACTAACGGCATAAAAAGTGAATCGCAAATTTCTCAATCTATATTTGATGCAAGTAATTATTATGATATGTATAGTCAAGATTTATTGTGTGCTAATAAGAATATTATTGTATCCAGTCCTTCATTATCTGGCGATAGAGTTGTAGAATTTACTAAATTGATCAAAGAAAAGATGGAAAGTGGAGTTGAAGTAACTATAGTTTCTTGGATGCCAGATAAAATCAGGTTTGGAAGTTCAAATTATAGAATGCAGTTGTTAGAGGAAATGAGACAATCTGGTTTTTATCTAAAATCGGCAGAAGATAATTGTGAACATTTTGCGATTATTGATCAGGAAATTGTATGGTATGGAAATATAAATTTATTAGGTAAACAAGATGTAGAAGATCATATTATGCGGATTCAAAGTAAAGAAATCGCAAGTGAACTTATGGAAATGACTTTTGGGAATAGTTTATATAATTATTTGAATAACTTCTAGAAATTTTCCTAGAAGTTTTTCTATTTGTGATAAAATAATGGGCAGGTGATATTTGATGAGTGAAAAAAGAGAAGGTTACCAATTTGTTGGTTGGTATATAGATAAAGAGTGTACAAAAAGATTAAATCCAGGTGGGGTGCTTCCTCATTCTGTGACTTTATATGATAAATGGATTCCTATTTGGTATCCCATTGAATATGATGTGGACGGCGGAGTTATGTCGCGTCGTAATCCAAGATATACATGCATTGAATCGGAAGAATTATTGTTGTATCCGGCATTTAAGAAGGGCGTTATGTTTGTAGGTTGGCAGTTGAATGGTGAAATTATAACGAGTGTACCAGCAGGCATTCATGAACCTGTTATATTGACAGCTATTTATAAAGAATGTCCAGTTATCCACTTTGAAACGTGTGGTGGAGCCAATTATATGGATGTATGTACGGATGAACATGGTTTATTGGAGGATTTAAAGCCGCCAGTTCGAGTTGGATATACCTTTGATGGATGGTTCTGGGATTGTGATTATCGTTGGCGTTATAACTTGGATGAACCCATTCATGAGTCTTGTACTTTATATGCTCATTGGCAAGTAAGTCAATATAAGATTACATATGATTTAAATGGTGGACTAAGTAGTCGAAGAAATCCAAAGTCATATACGTATTTTTCGGATACGATTCATTTGTTGCCGGCAACAAAGCCAGGATATGAATTTGTGGGTTGGTTTGATGAAAGAGGAAATGAGTTAAATGTCATTCGTGAGCATTCAATGGGGAATAAGCATTTAATTGCACAGTTTAGAAAGAGGGAATTGAATTAGTATGCAAAATCCATTAGGGTATGAAAAAGAGTCATCATTATTAAAAAAGTTTGCGATACCAAGTATTATCTCAATGCTTGTATCGTCACTATATAACATTGTGGATCAAATCTTTATTGGTCAAGGTGTTGGTTTTCTAGGAAATGCGGCAACCAATGTAGCTTTTCCATTGACAACAATTGCACTTGCGATTGCATTGTTGATTGGGATTGGTTCAGCAAGTTTATTTAGTTTATATCTAGGTGAAAAGAAGCCAGAACGATCAAGTAGTATTGCTGGGAATGGTATTAGTATGTCTGTTCTTTGCTCAGTAATCTATGTTGTTTTAGTACTTGTATTCCTTGAACCACTATTAAAATCGTTCGGGGCTACAAGTACAATTATGCCTTTGGCACTTGAATATACACGAATTACAACTTTGGGTGTTCCGTTTTTGATTACGACAAATGTGATTAGTAACTTGATTCGTGCAGACGGGTCACCAAAATATTCAATGATATGTATGGTTGCGGGTGCTGTTGTGAATACTATATTAGATCCTTTGTTTATTTTTGTGTTTCATATGGGTGTCGCTGGAGCTGCCATTGCTACAGTAGCTGGTCAAGTGATTTCATTTTTTATTGCTGCCTGGTATATTAAGAGTTTTCAACACATTGAATTTAATAAAAAGAGTTTACATATTTGTTTGAAGGATACAAAGGAAATGGCAACCATTGGAATGAGTGCTTCACTAAATCAGATCGCGATTTTGTTTGTGCAAATCGTATTAAATAATTCATTGACGTATTATGGACAGTTTACTAAGTTTGGTAGTGATATTCCTTTAGCTGCATGTGGCATTGTGATGAAAACCAATGCGATATTATTAGCTATCATCATTGGTATTTCGCAAGGTATGCAGCCAATCATTGGATTTAATTATGGAGCGCAAAAATATGAGCGTGTTAAAAAGACGTTCAAGCTTGCGATAAGTGCAAATTTGGTTGTTTCATTTATTGGTTGGGCCTTATTTCAATTCTGCACAAGTACTGTATTATCAATATTTGGATCAGGGGATGCGAACTATTTTGAATTTGCGACAATGTTTATGCGAATCTATCTAATGCTAGTATGTATTGATGGAGTACAGATGTTATCGTCTAGCTTCTTTTCGTCAATTAAAAAAGCATATTTAGGAATGTTTTTGTCTATGACTAGACAAGTATTATTTTTGATTCCACTTGTTTTGATTTTACCTAAATTTTTTGGGTTGAATGGAATCTTATACGCGGCTCCCATTGCGGATTTTGTAGCCTTTGTAGTATCGGTTATTTGTATTTTAGCTGAATTCAAGAAGTTAAATGTATTAGAAAAAAGTAGGAAAACAAATTCTCTGTAAAAGGAGAGTTTTTTTCTTTAAATGACATTCTACGGATTCTGTATTTTAGAAATGCGTAGAATTGATTATTATCGATATTTATGGTAGAATACTAATGTTTCGCATGGAGGTATAAGTGAACGCATATTATCATTCTTTAATCGAAGAAATAAAAAAAGAGATAGATGAAAAAAGTTATGCCCAGGCGTACGAATTGATTTGTCAGGAACTGAACATGCCTTATGTTCCAGAAGATGCATTGGAGTTATTGGAATATTATAAGTCTGAATGTAAACCTTATTTGGAACAAAAGAGTAAGAGTATGGATTTCAGTAAGTTACAGGATTATGTTCATGGTACTCTAGAACAAAAAATCTATGCGATTTCTATTTTAGAAAACATGAATCTAAGAATGTGTCATGATGAAGTTCAGGAATTACTAGATTCAGATTTACCTGATGAATATAAGGGTACATTGATTGAAGCTTTAATGGAGCAGAAAATTGATGATCCGTTTGATTTGATAAAATCCGGGTTGAACATTACGTTTATACCAAGTGCTATTTTACCTATGGAGCAAGATCAGTCAATCAATGAGGCTAGCTCATTATTTGAAAGTTGGTTTACAAATGAGGATCCTACTATGATTCAATTTTGTATGTCACTTTTGATGCAGTTAGTTTTATATGAAAGACCATTCGATCAAGAAGACAAAGATCCTTACCAGCTTGCGAAAGGTATTTGTAGACTTGTGTATGATGCAATGCAGAAATCCGATGAATGGCCTGGTTTTGTTAAAAAACAAGGTCTTGAAAGAATTGAGGATATTGAGTTATCCATTGAAAAGCGAGGAGAAAACAATGACTAGTACTTGGACTTTGAAAGAAAATTCTACTGGTGAATTAGAAGTAACAGTAGAAGGTGAAGCTTGGAAAAAAGCACAGAAAAAAGCATTAAACTATGCTAAATCTCACATGAATTTGAAAGGATTCCGTCAAGGACAAATTCCTGATGCTTTAGTTAAAAAACAACTTTCTTCAAAAGCATTATATGATATGGCTAGTGAAGAAGTAGCTAATGAAGCATTATCAGAAGGAATCAAAGAACACAACATCGATTTAGTAGCTCGTCCTACTTTAGATGTTAAAGAAGCTGATGATGAAAAAGCCGTATTAGTATTTACATGTACAGTACTTCCTGAAGTAACTTTAGGTGAATACAAAGGATTAGATATCAAAAAAGCGGATGTAGAAGTTACAGAAGAAGATGTTGAAAACGAAGTTAAACGTGTTCAAGATCGTTATGCTGACTGGGTTGTTCGTGAAGAGGACGATGCTGCTCAATTAGGTGATCAAGTAGTTATCGATTTTGTTGGAACAAAAGATGGTGTAGCATTTGAAGGTGGATCTGGAGAAAACTATCCATTAGAACTTGGTTCAGGATCATTCATTCCAGGTTTTGAAGAACAATTAGTTGGAGTTAAGAAAGGTGAAGAAAAAGACGTTGAAGTTACTTTCCCTGAAAACTACCAAGCAGCTGAACTTGCTGGTCAACCTGCAACTTTCCACTGCACAGTTCACGAAGTAAAATATAAAGATCTTCCTGAATTAAATGATGAATTAATCAAAAAATTAAAAATTGAAAATGTTGAAACAGTAGATGCTTACAAAGAAAAAGTAAAAACTGATTTAACTGCTCAAAAAGAAAGAGAAGCTGAAGAAAATTTCACAAATGAATTGTTAGGAAAAGTTTGTGACAACGCTAATGTTGAAATCCCTGCAGTAATGATTGATGCTGAAGTTGATCGTATGTACAAAGAATTCGAAGGTCGTATGCAACAATCTGGATTCACTGCTAAACAATTCTTAGAAGCAACTCACCAAACTGAAGAAGCAATCCGTGCTCAAATGAGTCCAGAAGCTGCTGCTCGTGTTAAAACTCAGTTAGTATTAGAAGCTATCGTTAAAGCTGAAAGCATTGAAGCTAGTGATGAAGATGTAGAAAAAGAATTTACTACAATGTCTGAAATGTATAACATGGAAGTAGAAAAAATCAAATCATTGATTTCTCCAGAAAGTATTAAAGCAGATTTAGCAAATCAAAAAGCATTAGACTTCATTAAAACTTCTGTAAAGTAGTATAATGTAAAAGAAAAAAGACGCTTAGCGTCTTTTTCCATATTTAATATAAGGAGGTTTTCGTATGGAATTAAATACCTATCCTTTAGTTTGTACCAGAGGGGTTGTCCTATATCCAAATCAAGAAATTGTGATTGATGTAGGAAGAGATACTTCTGTACATGCTGTTGAAAATGCGCAGGATAATTATGATAAAAAGATTTGTTTATTTTCTCAAAAAGAACTTGAAAAAGAAAATCCTGGAAAAGAAGATATATATCCTGTAGGAACTTTATGCGAAGTTCGTCATATTCGTCGTTTTGATAACTTTTTACGTGTAAAGTTTCGTGGAATTAAGCGTGTTAAGCTAAATAATTGGATCAATGGAAGCCTAAGTGATTTAGCCGAAGTTGAAATTCTTGAAAGCGAAAAGCAGGACGCTGTCGAAGAAGAAGCTTTGATTCGTATGATTGCAGATGAACTTGATCGTATGCAAGGACAAGATCGTTTTGTGACTAAAGAAATTGTTATGGAAATTTCAAAGGGTATGGGCGGTGAATTCTTAAGTGATAAAGCTGTTCAAGGATTGCCTTTAGATATTGAAAGAAAACAACAGTATCTTGAAACATTAGGGGTGAATGATCGTCTAATGATGTTGCTTCAAGATATGGCTAAAGAGAAAAAGATGAGTGAAGTTGAACAACAAATCAACGAAACTGTCAAAGAAAGAATTGATCAAGGACAAAAAGATTACTATCTTCGTGAAAAGATGAATGTCATTCGTGAAGAATTAGGGGATACAGTTGCCCAAGATGAAGATGCGGCTAAGATTCGTAAGCGTTTAGCTGAAAATCCATACCCAGACTACATTAAGAAAAAGGTATCGGATGAAGTGAGTCGTTATGAAATGCTACCTATGGCAAGTGGAGAAACAGGTGTCATTAAATCTTATATTGATTGGTTAATGGATCTTCCTTGGTGGCAAGAAACGAAGGACAATGAAGATTTAAATGAAGCTGAAGCTATTTTAAACGCAGATCACTATGGTCTAGAAAAAGTAAAAGAACGTATTCTAGAGTATTTGGCTGTTAAACAAATGACAAATTCATTGAATGCACCAATTATTTGTTTGGTAGGTCCTCCAGGAGTTGGTAAAACGTCTTTGGTAAAAAGTGTTGCTAGAGCTTTAGATCGTAAATTTGTGAAAATGTCACTTGGTGGTGTTCGCGATGAAGCAGAGATTCGTGGTCACAGAAGAACATATTTAGGAGCTTTACCTGGACGTATCATTCAAGGTATGAAAAAGGCAGGCGTTACGAATCCAGTATTCTTGATTGATGAAATTGATAAAATGGCAAGTGATTATAAGGGAGATCCATCAAGTGCAATGCTTGAAGTATTGGATCCTGAACAAAATTCAGTATTCTCAGATCACTATATTGAAGAGCCTTATGATTTATCAAAAGTGTTGTTTATCGCGACGGCAAACTATTTAGAAAATATTCCACCTGCATTAAGAGATCGTTTGGAAATTATCGAATTATCAAGCTATACAGATGCAGAAAAGGTTCATATTGCCAAGGATCACTTAGTTCCTAAACAAATAGAATTAAATGGTTTAAAAGCGTCTCAGTTAAAAATTGATGATGATATGTTACTATATTTAATTCGTTACTATACTCGTGAAGCGGGAGTTCGTTCTTTAGAGCGTACAATTGCGACAATTTGCCGTAAAACAGTATTGGCTATCTTAAAAAACAACAAACGTAGCATTAAATTGACTAAAAAATTAGTTCATGAGTGGTTGGGTAATGAAAAAGTTGATTATGGTAAAAAAGAAAAGAAAGATCAAGTTGGAACTGTAACAGGACTTGCCTATACAAGTTTTGGTGGGGATATCCTTCAAATCGAGGCAACTCGCTTTACAGGTAAAGGAAGACTTGTTCTTACTGGACAATTAGGTGATGTCATGAAGGAAAGTGCTAGTATTGCGCTAGACTATGTTCGTACGCATGCAAATGAATTCAAAATTGATCCTAAATTGTTTGAAGAAAATGATGTACATATTCACGTACCAGAAGGTGCGGTTCCTAAAGATGGACCAAGTGCTGGTGTTACAATGACAACGGCATTGGTATCTTGTTTCTCTAATATTCCAGTTAAGGCGAATTTAGCTATGACTGGTGAAGTTACACTTAGAGGAAATGTTCTTCCTATTGGTGGATTGAAAGAAAAATCATTGGCAGCACATCGTTCTGGAATTGATACGATCTTGATTCCAAAAGAAAATGTAAAAGACTTAGATGATATACCTCAAGAAGTAAAAGATGCAGTTACTTTTATTCCTTGTTCAAATGTATCTCAAGTGTTACATAACGCATTGGTAAAATAGTATGATCAGTGAATTTGTGATTAGTGCTGTTGAAAAAGAACAATGGCCAGAATCTGATTTACCAGAAGTTGTAGTCGTTGGACGTAGTAACGTTGGAAAATCAAGCTTTATTAATGCATTGACTAATAAGAAAAAACTTGCCTATGTAGGAAATACACCAGGTAAAACACGTTTAATCAATTTCTTTAAGATTGATGATACTTGGATGTTAGTGGATGTTCCTGGATATGGTTATGCGAAAATGTCTAAACAAATGCTGATCAAGATGGGTAAAATGATGGATACATACTTTAACCAAAGAGAGCAGATTTGTTGTGTTGTACAACTTGTCGATGCAAGACATGGCGCCACGCATGATGATTTAGATATGATCGAAATGATTCAAAGTCTTGGAATTCAAATCGTTATTGTAGCTACAAAAGTTGACAAGATTCCTAAGACAAAACGTGTTCGTGCGTTGAAAGATATTTCTCAACAACTTCATTTGCCAATGAAAAACATCTTTGGGATTAGTAGTACAGAAAAAACAGGTTTTGGACCTGTCTTAGAAAGAATCAATGAAATTGTAGAACAGGCTAAAAAATAGTCTGTTCTTTTATTATAATGTATGATAATCGATTGCGTATGTAAGTACATCGACTTATAATAAAGAAAAAAGGAGCTTATTTTATGTCAAAAACATCAAATGTATACGCAAGAATTGAACCAGAAACAAAAGAACAAGCAGAAGAGTTAGCACTAGAAGAATTAAAAGTATCAAAAGAAGATTTAATAATCAACAGCGCAGAAGAAAAAAATAACTTATTAAAAAAATCTGTAAAAATAGAAGTTCTAAATATGAATGAAATAGTAGCTTTTATTAAAGACACTATAAATGAAATAATAAAGAAAATGCATGCTGAAGCAAATCTTGAAGTAAGAAGAAGAGAAAATAGTATATCAATTACAATATTCTCAGACAATAATGCTTTATTAATTGGAAAAAACGGTAAAAATATATCGGCTTTACAACTTTTAATAAGACAAATGGTTAATTCAAATTTAAAAGAACCATTATCAATAGTAATTGATGTAGGAAATTATAAAGAAAAAAGAGCTAGAAACATAGAATATCTAGCAAAAAAATTAGCAAGAGAAGCATATAAAACAAAAACAGAAATA
>ERZ831979.2717-NODE-2717-length-11419-cov-11.321014_pt1 | contig 11419 bp, 9 predicted proteins | sample MGYA00519952_ERZ831979 | MGnify/ENA primary metagenome ERZ831979 (study PRJEB31850, sample SAMEA3708723) | human gut metagenome | biome: human gut; feature: human-associated habitat; material: faeces | place: China | collected 2014 ...
AGTCCGGCCTGAACCTTGACACGGACGATTTGAAACAGGCGGGCAATCTGGGCTTATGGAAAGCTGTGCCGAAGTTCGATGCAGCGCGCGGCATGAAGTTCCTGACCTATGCGGCTCCTGCCATCCGCAACGCCATGATGGACATGGTGCGGGATGCCTTTAACGCTTTTGAGCAGCGGATAGTGACGGAGGACAAGGATGGTATCTGCTACCAGCGCGTTTCGCTGGATGATGTTCTGCCGGGAGAAGAGCAGCTGCGGCGCATCGAAGCCATAGCCGACCCTTATGCCATGCAGCCGCAGACTATTATGGAAGAACAGGAATCGCGCCGGGAGCTGTACGATGGTCTGAAACGGCTGACCCAGCGAGAGCAGACCTATCTGTTGTACCGCTATGGCTTCACCGATGGCGAGGAACATCCACTGATCGGCACGGCGATATACTTCCACCTGACAAAAGGCCGCGCCAAAAAGACCGTGGAACAGGCCATGGATAACCTGTGGCTGGAACTGCCGTGGTGGTATATCTAAATGGAAGTTCCAGTGTTGATATAAATCTTTTGATTGTTCTCAGAATAAATGTATCCCGATGTAAAAACGGCAGAACTTTCTTGAATGGTTCTGCCGTTTGCGGTTGGCTTCACTGCCGCACCAGTTGGCGGTAAGAGGCCGGAGTGATGCCGTATTCTCGGCGGAATGCGCGGTAAAAGTTGGAGTAATCGCCAAAGCCTACGTCGGCGGCAGCCTGTTCCAGAGAGGCTCCGGTTTGGATGAGATTTTTGGCCGCGATGAGCCGCCGCTGCGTAACAAAATGGTAAAAACTGATATCCAGCCGTTTACGGAACAGCTGACTGATGGTGCTTTCACTGACGTGGAAGCTCTGCGCAGCCCGCTCAAGAGAAATTTTCTCGGTCATGTGATGTTCAATATAGAGCATGATCTCGTCCAGCAGTTCGCGCTGTTCGCTTTGCGGAGGGGGAAGATTTGCTTTTGCACGAGAAAGAGCAACACAGAGAAGCTCGGTTTGCGCTACCATGGCAGCTTCCCATCCCAATTCCTTTTGCCCGGCTTCCTGCACCGTGGCGCGGAAATACTGCTCCAGACTTTCCCACTGGGTGCCTGCTGTGCGCACCAGATAATGCTCTGATTTTTGCTGAAAAATGGGAAACAGCCGGGAAAACGATGCAGCAAAGTTACAACTGATCCAAAGGACTATCCTCCGATACGGTTCCGTGAGCAGGTCCAAGAATAACGGGCGGTGGCTAATGCCCGGCGGGATGATGACGATATCGCCGCGCTGCAGGCGATAACGCTGCGTTCCGACCAGATAATCCAGACTGCCGCTGTGGCAGTAGATCAGTTCATAAAAGGTGTGGCTGTGAAGCTGCACTTCGTCCCGGGAGGTGCTGATGTCTTCGTGCGCATCCACATAAGCGGAGTCCATTTCTATTTCCTGATAAAGGTTTCCGGCAGAAAGGCCTCTCTCCAGTAAGAGCTGCTGTAGCTCCTGATGTGTTAGGCGTTCACCCGTTTCCTTGAATTTCTGCGCAACCAGATCGAAAAAGGAGACTGTTTCGGATGGCTTCACAAAAATCACGACCGTTTCTTGTTGATTTTGTCAATATTCTAACACATCATAAGAAAGCACGACAGTCAACCGTAAGAGTGCCGTAAGGCAGAAAGGACGCAAGATTATGAAGTACGATGCAAGGGCTTGCCACTATAACAGGGATACTGGGTGCGTGGAGCTGCTGCTCCGGGGTGGGCGAAAAATTTCCATCGACTGCACCGGGGTCGAGGATATGTTGGATGTTACCATGGCACAGAGGCCAGAACTGGACTACCTCATCTACAATGACCCGCTGGCGTATGCAGACCTGATTCTCAATGGTGAGCCGGAGAAATACTTGAAAAACGTAACCGGGAGCCACAGGCTAGAAATCTGAATGAATGCTGGACAGTACCATTTTTTGAGCTGGTGTTGTCCAGCATTTTTTGGGCGTTGGCTGACCAATTTTAATGGAATCTTTATACTTCTACAATTTTCTTTACGGCTCTTTTATCTATTCCGTGCTAATCTTTATGCACACGGATAGGTAAAGGAGCTTTTATGATTCAATATCCTCGTTACAAGCGGCACCGTTTTTCTTCTTTTCAGGTCATTATTGCAGGTTTTGCGGCAGTCGATCTGGTGGGCGCATTGCTTCTGATGCTTCCGATTGCTACACAGCAGCGGTGCGTCACACCGTTCCATGAGGCACTGTTTACCTCCACTTCTGCTCTTTGTGTGACCGGTCTTGTAGTACAGGATACCGGCAGCTACTGGTCGGCTTTTGGGCAAAGTGTGATCCTTCTTCTGATCCAGATCGGAGGATTGGGTGTCATTACAGTGGGCGCTGCCTTTGCGCTGCTTTCTGGGCGAAAGATCTCACTCAAGCAGCGCAGCACGATGCAGGAAGCTACTGCTGCCCCGCAGATGGGCGGCATCGTACGGCTGACAGGCTTTATTCTGCGGATCACCGCCCTGTTTGAATTGGTCGGTGCTGCACTGCTGCTACCAACATTTTGTGCCGATTATGGATCGCGAGGGATCTGGTATGCGTTGTTTCATTCCATTTCGGCGTTCTGCAATGCAGGTTTTGACCTGCTGGGAACAGAGGGGGCAAAATTTGTTTCGCTGACACAGTATGCAGACGATCCGCTGCTTACCACAGTGATCGCGGCACTGATCGTCTTTGGCGGTCTTGGCTTTCTGACATGGGAGGACATTTATACATATCGCCTTGATTTTCACCGTTACCGGATGCAGAGCAAGGTGATCCTTGTCACAACGGCGTTTCTTCTGGTACTGCCGTCGCTGTACTTTTATTGCTTCGAGTTCACGGCAGGCTCTGCCCGGCAGCGCATTTTATTGTCGATGTTCCAATCCGTTACCCCCCGTACTGCCGGTTTTAACACCGCCGATCTTGCTGCGATGGGCAGCACTTCACAGGCATTGATGGTGGTTCTGATGCTGTTGGGCGGTTCGCCCGGCTCTACGGCAGGCGGCATGAAAACCACAACATTTGCCGTTCTGCTGGCCAATATGTGGGCGACCTTCCGCCGCAGAGAAGATGCCGAATTTTTCGGGCGGCGCATAGATGGTTCCGCGGTCAAGAATGCTGCCACGATTGCAGGGATGTATTTGACGCTGTTCTTCCTCGGAGCCTTTGTCATTGCTACGGCAGAGCAGCTGCCGATGTCGGTCTGTTTGTATGAGACTGCTTCGGCTGTGGCAACGGTAGGTCTGACATTGGGTATCACGCCGCAGTTGGGCATCCTTTCGCAGGGGGTGCTGATCGCACTGATGTTTTTGGGACGTGTTGGCGGATTGACGTTGATCTATGCGGCATTTGGCAGCAGCCCTGCCCACTCTCGTCTGCCGCAGGAGAAAATCGCAATCGGATAAAGGAGACAAGTATGAAATCGATTCTTTTGATTGGGCTTGGCCGTTTTGGCCGCCATATTGCGCAGGAACTGAATGAGCTGGGTCATCAGGTCATGGCGATCGACAGCAACGAAGACCGTGTGAACGCCGTGCTTTCCTATGTGACGAATGCACAGATCGGTGACAGCACCAGCGAATACTTTCTGCGCTCCCTTGGTGTCGGCAATTTTGATGTGTGTATCGTAACCATCGGCGGTAATTTTCAGAGCTCGTTGGAAACAACATCACTGCTCAAGGAGCTGGGGGCAAAGCTTGTGGTCTCGCGTGCAGAGCGGGATGTACAAGCCAAGTTTCTGCTGCGCAACGGTGCGGATGAAGTGGTCTACCCGGAAAAGCAGCTGGCAAAGTGGGCAGCGATCCGATACAGCTCCGAACACATTCTGGATTATATCGAGCTGCAGGACGACCACGCCATCATGGAAGTGACCATTCCGCCGGAATGGATGGATCGCACGATCGGCGAGATCAATATCCGAAAAAAGTATAACATCAATATTCTTGCGCTGAAAAAAGACGGAAAGCTCGATATGAACATCACGCCGGATACGCAGCTGTGCCGGGATGAAAGTATGCTGGTTTTGGGAAAATACGCATCGATCCAGAAGTGTTTCCGGCTCTAAAAAGATAGGACGGATCATATGGATGTCGTTTTGTTGTTGATGGTTCTTGGAGTCATGTTGAGTGGCTTTTGGGCAGCAGATGCGCTGGATCACATACGAAAGGAGATCATTCGACAAGAAGGAAAAAGACGTGGCTGGTGGTCGTGACCATCAAATTGTGCTATACTGTGGGCAAGGCAGGTGATCTTTATGAATCAGAACGACCCACCCACTGAACATATTCTGGCGTGTCTGTCGTCCTCTCCCTCCAATGCAAAGATCGTGCGGACGGCAGCAACGATGGCAAAGGCTTTCGGCGGCTCTTTTACTGCGTTGTATGTCAAAACACCGGATGCCGACTGGATGAGTGCGCAGGACAAACAGCGCTTGCAGCAGCATATCCACATGGCGGAACAGGCGGGCGCAGATATTACGACCCTCTACGGTGATGACATTCCGCAGCAGATCGCAGAGTTTGCCCGGATCTCCGGCATTACAAAAATCGTACTGGGGCGCTCCAGCGTACATCGCCGCCATTTCTGGAGTGGACCGTCACTGACTGAAAAATTGACGCTGACTGCGCCCAATCTGGATATTTATATCATCCCGGATGCTTCTGCAGAGAACGGCTACGGTTCAGGACGGAAGCTGTTCACCCGTCCGCTTCTGCCGTCTGTCCGTGATCTGCTGATCACCGCAGGCATCCTGAGCTGCATCACGCTCATCGGCTTCTTTTTCTTACAACTGGACTTTGCACGCTATAATATTATTATGCTCTATATGCTGGGGGTGCTGTTCACCGCATTGTGTACCAGCGGCTACACCTGCGGTGTGCTGGGGTCCGTTGCCAGTGTAGCATTGTACAATTTCTTCATGACCGAGCCATACCTGACATTCCATGCGTATGATCCCGGTTATCAGGTTACATTTGCCCTGATGCTGACCTCTGCAATCATTACCTGTGCGTTGACAACACGGCTGAAGGATCATGCAAAAATGTCTGCGCAGGCAGCGTTCCGTACAAAAATACTGTTTGATACAAATCAGCTTTTACAGAGAGCAAAAAGCGAGGAAGAAATCCTCTCTCAGACAGCGTCCCAGTTGATGAAGCTGCTGAACCGGAGCCTGATCGTTTACCCGGAACAAAACGGAGATCTTGGGTCAGAACAGGTTTTTGAGATTGATGGGGAAGTGCCGTGTAACATCTTTTCTGCACCGGAAGAACGTGATGCAGCAAACTGGACGTTTGCCAACAAAAAGCGTTCCGGCGCAGGCACGGATAGCTACCCGGATGCAAAGGGGCTTTATCTTGCGCTTCGGACCGGAGGCGGCGTGTTTGGAGTGATTGGGATCGATCTGTCCGAAAAACCGCTGGATGCCTTTGAAAACAGTGTGCTGCTTTCCATTCTGGGCGAAGGTGCGCTGGCCATCGAAAACCGCAGAAACGCGCTGGAAAAAGAGCAAGCTGCATTGCAGGCAAGGAATGAAGAACTGCGGGCAAACCTGCTGCGCACGATCTCCCATGACCTGCGCACCCCGCTGACCTCCATTTCCGGCAATGCCAGCAATCTGCTTTCCAACGGAGAAACGCTGGATACAGAGACCCGGAACAAGATCTGCACCGATATTTTTGACGATGCGCAATGGCTGATCGGTCTGGTGGAAAATCTGCTTTCCATCACCCGCATTGAGGATGGGCGGATGAATCTGCAGATCTCACCGCAGCTGATGGATGAAATGATCGAAGAAGCACTGCATCATGTCAACCGGAAAAGCTGCGAACACACCATCACAACACAGTATGGGGACGAGATCCTCCTGGTCAATGTGGATGCACGGCTGATCATGCAGGTCGTTGTCAATCTGGTGGATAACGCCATCAAATACACCCCCGTGGGCTCGGTCATTCAGATTTCGGCTTACCGGAAGGACCATCAGGTCGTAGTGGAAGTTGCAGATAACGGTCCCGGCATTCCGGATCGCGCAAAAGCACAGGTGTTCGAGATGTTTTATACCGGGCAGAGCCGTATCGCAGACAGCCACCGCAGCCTTGGCTTGGGTTTGCCCCTCTGCCGTGCGATCCTGACTGCTCACGGCGGAACATTGACCCTGCGTGACAACATTCCCAATGGCAGTGTCTTTTCCTTTGCATTGCCGCAAAGCGAGGTGAACATTCATGAATAAGCCGTCCATTCTGGTCGTAGAGGATGATGTTCCTGTACGGTGTCTGATCACAACGACCCTGAAAACCCACGGCTATAAATATCTGACTGCTTCCAATGGGGAAACGGCGATCATGATGACTACCAGCCACAATCCGGACATCATGCTGCTGGATCTTGGGCTGCCCGATATAGACGGCATCGAGGTCATCCGCAGCGTCCGCACATGGTCGAACCTGCCCATCATCGTCCTGAGTGCCCGGAGCGAAGATTCTGATAAGATCGAGGCACTGGACAACGGCGCAGACGATTATCTGACAAAGCCGTTTTCCGTGGATGAGCTGCTGGCAAGACTGCGTGTAACGCAGCGCCGATTGAATCTGCTGGCTTCTGACGGCATAAATAGCCCGGTTTTTGTCAATGGTCCTTTGAAGATCGACTTCTCGGCAGGCTGCGTCTGGTTGAGCGAGAATGAATTGCATTTGACCCCCATCGAGTACAAACTGCTGTGTGTGCTGGCGCATAATGTGGGCAAAGTGCTGACGCATACCTCCCTCACGCAGAAAGTATGGGGCAGTACGCAGGAAAATGACATTGCTTCCTTGCGAGTTTACATGGCATCCCTGCGCAAAAAATTGGAACGATGCCCGGATGCGCCGCATCTGATCCAGACCCATGTTGGTGTCGGATATCGGATGCTGCGCGCAGAAAATGATGAAGCATAGTAAAAAAACAGGGTGCGTCCACCCGGACGCACCCTGCCAAAAGCCACAGACGATAGCGATAAGCTGTAAAAAGAAGCATGGACGCCCCCGAAAAGGAGAGCGTCCATGCTTCTTGCTGTATCCGAATGGAGGAGATTGCGAAATCAGTGATTGTCCGGGCAGACGATTTCCAGCATCTGATCGAAAACCTCTTCCATCTGCCGCACCAGTGTGAACTGGGTGCGGGCGCGGTCGAGGTTGTGATCAGGGCGAGCAATATGGAAATAATGGTCGCCCTCCAGATAGTCAGTCAGAAAACGGATGCCGCATTCCAGCGTCATGAGCCTTGCACCCCATGCAAGGCTCTTTTTTTCTGCCATGCTCATGGATGCCCCGGCAGTGGAGAGATACCCTTTGGCGAACACTTCGTACAGATGCAGGTCAAAATGGACTTTGCTCTGGTCAGGTTCGTCCTCAGCGCAGTCGTTGGCACCGGTGCGGATGGAATCGCCGAAGTCGTAGGCCGAAAGTCCCGGCATCACGGTGTCGAGGTCAATGACACAGATGCCTTTTCCGGTAGCGGCATCGATGAGGACATTGTTGATCTTGGTGTCATTGTGGGTGACGCGCAGAGGAATTTCGCCAGCTGCCAGCTGATCCAGCAGGACATGGCAGTCCTGCTCCCTCGCATGGATAAATTCGATTTCCGGCGCAATGTTCTTTGCGCGACCCAGTGCATCGGCGGCGAGGGCTTTTTCAAAATTGGCATAGCGGTTGGGCGTGTCGTGGAAGCGGGCGATGGTCTCGTGGAGGGTGGAGGCCGGGTAATCCTCCAGCTGGTTCTGGAACTTGCCCAGCGTCTCGGCCACGGTGCGGAAGTCGGCTTCGCTGCCGACCTGCTGCAAACAGATGGTATCTTCTACAAAGTCGTAGGCACGCCATGCGCCGCCGTCTGCATCCAGATAGCAAGTCGACCCCGACAAAGTTGGGATGACATTCAGCGTTTCCCGTGCTGGGTCGCCGCCCTCGGCAAGAATTTTCGCCCGCAGATGCCGGGTCACGCCGCAGACATTCTCCATCAGGCCCACCGGGTTAGTAAAGGTATCTGTGTTGATGCGCTGCAAAATAAAGCGTTTGGAATGATCTTCCCGCCAGACCACAAAGGTGTCGTTGATATGCCCCTCACCATAGTGGTGAGCATCGCAGAGCACAGGCCCGCCAAAATCAAAGGCATTTGCAGCAGACTGGAGCAGAGAAAGGGTAATGGATTTCATCATAAATTCCTCGTTTTCGTTATACTTCATGCCGTTTTGTCGGGGCGGGGCGTTTTCCCTGCCGCGTCTGACGGCGGTATTCGTTGGGGGTCATGCCCTCCGCCTTGCGGAAGCACTGGGAGAAATAGCTGGGGGAGGAAAAGCCCATCAGCTCGCTGATCTGCGCCAGACTGTAGCTGGTGTTGCCCAGCATATGCTTGCTCTCCTCAATGCGGCGGCGGTTCAGGTAAGTAATGGGGGAAATGCCGTACTCCCGCTGGAAGGTGTGGGCCAGATAGTATTTGTTCAGGTGGGCAAGCTCTGCCAGCAGGTCCAGCGAGATATCCTCGCGGTAGTTGGTGTCCAGATACCGCTTGATCTCGGCGCACTCCCGGTTCTCGGTCGGGGCAGCCTCCTCCAGCTGCAGCGAAATGGTGGTGCAGCGCACCAGCCAGATCAGCAGTACCTCCAGCAGGTCCTGACAAACGGTCTCGCAGCCGTCTAAGCTGCGGTCGGCCTCGGCCAGCAGCATATGCAGCAGCGTGACCATCCGCTCCCGGTTCTCCCGGCAATTGAAGATGGCGTAGTTCGTATCCGCCTTGCTGAACAAAAACTCCATGCTGGCAACGCCCAGCACGATATACTCCAAGGGCGAGGCGTTCAGGCTAAGCTCGGTATGCTCCACCTGCGGGTTCACAATGACCATATCGTCCGGCTTTACCGGGAACAGCTGCCCGGCAAGGTAGAACTGTCCCTCTCCGCTGAGGCAGTAGAACAGCTCCGTGCAGGAGTGGGTGTGGGGGGTACTGTTCCAATCGCCGCCAAATCGGCTCTTGCTGATGTACAGCAGACGGAAGGATTCCCGCGGAGCGGGCGCGTGGCGGATATCAAAGCGCTGGGTACTCATAGATGATCGGCTCCTTCGGGAAACGCAAATTTTCTAAAAATAAACGCAATATTCTAAAAACATTACCAAAAAATGGTGCGTTGTTTCGTGCACTTTACCCTCATTATAGAGGGAACACACAAAAAAAGCAAGCCCTGATTTTAGGCTAATTTTTATATTTTTGTTTCTCGAGTCCCTTCGAAATATGTCAAAACAGTTACGGGTTGGGGATTATGCTGAAACTTTTAAAAGATTTTTAGCACTTTTGCTGGAAGAATTTTTCATAAAGCAACATCTATAAAAAATGAAACAACAAACCTCTTGAGCAAGGAAGCGAAAGAATTTATATTGGAGACAGAAAAACACACAGTCCTTCGGGCAAAGCCTGTTTGCCCGGCTGTGTTTAAACGGAACAAAATGATGGAGGCAACACAGTATGAATCGTATTTCTCGTCGTAATTTCCTCAAGGCGGCCGGCGTTGGCGCCGCTGCACTGGGTCTGGCTGCCTGCGGCGGCTCTTCCAGCTCCACCGCATCCAGCGTGGCATCCTCCACCGCCGCTTCTTCCGCAGCGGCGGCTGCAGACGTTACCATCAAGGTAGCCGCCATTGAGACCGGCTACGGCGCTGAGATGTGGAAGAAGGTCGCCGAGGCCTTTACCGCACAGACCGGCATCAAGGTGGACCTGACCACCGACAAGAAGCTGGAGGACGTCATCGGCCCCTCCATGCAGGGCGGCGACTACCCCGACGTTGTCCATCTGGCCACCGGCCGTGAGGCTGCCCTGACCGAGCAGTTCATCAAGGGCAACCTGATCGCCGACATCACCGATGTGCTGAGCATGACCGTGCCCGGCGAGAGCAAGAAGGTGAGCGAGAAGATCGCCGGCGGCTTTACCGACACCTCCCTGACCAACCCCTACGGCGACGGCAAAACCTATCTGGCTCCCATGTTCTACAGCCCCTGCGGCCTGTTCTACAACGCCGGTTTCCTGAAGGAAAAGGGCTGGGAAGTGCCCACCACCTGGGACGAGATGTGGGAACTGGGCGAGACTGCTAAGGCTGAAGGCATTTATCTGTTCACTTACCCCACCGCTGGCTACTACGATGCTTTCATGTTCGCTCTGATGAACGCTATCGGCGGCCCCGAGTTCTTCAATGCCATCACCACCTATCAAGAGGGTGCATGGGATTCCGAGAACGGTAAGACCCTGCTGAATATCCTGGACAAGCTGGCTTCCTACACCCATCCCTCCACCCCCGCTCAGGCTAACAACCAGGACTTCACCAAGAACCAGCAGATGGCCATGAACGGCTCTGCTCTGTTCATGCCCAACGGCACCTGGATCACCAGTGAGATGGCTGACTACGCAGCTACTCTGGACAACTTCGCATGGGGCATGACCGCTGTTCCCGCTGCCGGCACCGCTCCCTACTCCTTCTGCTGGTTTGAGCAGGCTTGGATCCCCGCTGGCGCTGAGCACATTGCTGAGGCTGAGCAGTTCGTTGCTTTCCTGTACTCCGACAAGGCTGCTGAGATCTTTGCTTCCGCTGGTGCTATGCAGCCCATCCTGGGCATCGCCGACATGCTGGAAGGCGAGAATGCCATGTTCTACTCCATCTACGACAACGGTGCGAAGGCTGCTATGGGTGGCTTCGCCGCCTTCAGCGAAATCCCCGGCGTTGATGTTTCCGGCACCTTCTTTGCTCCCATCGACTCCCTGGTCGCCGGTACCATCACCATCGACGACTACGCAGAGCTGGTCAAGACCAACTCCGATCTGATGCGCGCAGCAAAGCTGGGCTAATCCAACGATTCGCAAGACCACACAGTAAGTAATTTGGGTGGCAGTGACTTCTGTCACTGCCACCCTTTTTAAGCTGTTTTCCCTTGGGCAGGGAATGCCTGCTTAACGGAAAATAACTTAAGCAAAAATCTAAGGAGTTGGTTCAAGATGAAAAGCAATCTCAAGCGCACCGGATTTATCTTCGCGTGCGTGGCACCTGCTGTGATTCTGTTCGTCATTTTCATGGCAGTGCCTACCTTCAATGTATTCCGTCTGTCTCTGTATCAGCGGAGCACCTTCAACCCCAACGAAGTCTTTATCGGTATGAAGAATTTCCAGATGCTGATGAAGGATGCGAACTTTATCCGTTCCATGCAGAACATGTTGCTGCTGATTGTCATGGTTACTGTGTTCACCATGGCTACCGCACTGATTTTCGCTGGCATTCTTACCCGTGAGAAGCTGAAGGGCCAGGATTTCTTCCGGATCGTATTCTATATCCCCAACATTCTGTCCGTTGTCGTTATCTCCGGTATTTTCTCC